>Ga0265324_10000163_pt1 | contig 51372 bp, 53 predicted proteins | sample 41419metaG_FD_198634 | JGI IMG/M metagenome (GOLD analysis project Ga0265324, IMG submission 198634) | Rhizosphere microbial communities from Carex aquatilis grown in University of Washington, Seatle, WA, United States - 4-14-19 metaG | ecosystem: Host-associated > Plants > Roots > Rhizosphere...
ACAGAACCAGGCCGGGACGATTGACGGTTGGCTCACGGATGATGCGTTTGAGCCCGCCCGCACCAGCGGCCAATTTCATGCCGAGAGCGTCGGCCTGGCCCGTGTAAAAACGCTCCACCGTGACGACATCGCGTTGCATGAAAAAAGTGTGAGATGCAATCGCCGAAACGTCCAGCTTGAAAGCGCGTCAGGCGCCCTCGGCGTATGACGCGCAGAGCGAACGGCTCAGGGCCGTAAATGTTTCCTCCGGCAGGCCCGGCCGTTTGCCGCGCCGGCGCAGGATGCCCCAATTGCGCCTCAGCTTGCGTTTGCCCAACGGCAGGGCGGCCAGCGTTTTCTCGCGCAATTCGGTCCGCACGGTCCACGGCGCCATAATGCTCACCCCCAGACCCACCTGCACGAGGCCTTTGATGGCCTCCATGCTGCCCAGCTCGACGAACAGATTCAGGGTGATGCCTTCGCGCCGGAAATGTTCTTCCACCAGACGGAAGGTGAAACTGTTGCGATGATAAAGGATGTAATTTTGTTTGGAGATCTCCGCGCGGTCAACGTGCCCCTTGACGGCCCAGGGGTGCCCGGGTTCCACGATGAAACACATTTCATCGGTGAAGAGCGGAAGAAACTCGAGCGGTGTGCGACCTTCCGGCTCCAGGCTGATGGCCAGGTCGATTTCCCCGCGCTCCAACATATCCACCATCTGGCGCACATCGCCGGGCGAGATGGAAAGCTGGCATTGCGGATAGCTTTTGCGCAATTCACGCAGGACCGGCGGCAGGATATATTGGCAGGCAGTATTGCTGGCGCCAATGCGCAACCGGCTATGACCCCATTTGCCCAGATGATTCAGCGATTCACGCACGGCTTCCATTTCCGCGAGAACGCTTTGGGCATGTTTCAAAAGCTGTTCGCCGGCGAGGGTGAGCGCTACTTTTTTACCCACCCTGTCCAAAAGGCGACAGCCAACATCGCTTTCCAGGGCCTTGATGGAATGGCTTATGGCAGATTGCGAGAGGTAAAGTTGCTTCGCTGTTTTAGTAAAACTTCCGGTATTGACCAACGTGACAAAGGCCCGTAACTGCCTGCTATCAATAGGCTCGTTCATGTATACATCTCATTCATCATTGCGATTCATTTTTCAGCCGTTTCATTTTGGTGCGCGCCTCGCAATTGGCACGCCCTCGGCTAATCGTTATTTCGTTCGACGTTGGTTTCAGCAGTTTAAGAGCCAGCGTCATTGTTGTGTGTTGAGTGGTGGGCTGCGTCGTCCAAAAGTGGGGAGACGGCGCAACCCGCAGATCGGGCGGGTTTCACTGTTCGAAGTGGAGGCTTCGGACTACTGGAACCCGCCCTTCACGTTTTCACCAGTTTCCGGAATTTAGTCTTCTATTTGGGCAAATCACAAATAATTTTGAAGTTTTCTGTCACTTTTTCCGTCTGGATGGACATGTATTAGTAGCAACCCCCCCACTGAGGCGGAACTCAATATTGCCCATCGCAAAGCTAAATCCGTCTGAGGTTTGGGGTTTAATAAGCTTGAAACAAATCCGTTTTAGCGGTGTCTGATAGGAAACATGCGCAGGGCCTTCACGCTCATCGAGCTTTTGGTAGTGATTGCGATCATTGCCATCCTTGCCTCATTGCTGTTCCCGGTCTTATCGCGGGCCAAACAAAAAGCCCAGGGATCATTGTGTTTGAACAACGGCAAGCAAATGATGGCCTCAATTTTTCTCTATACCGGTGACAACGATGAGCTATTCCCGCCGAATCCGGATGATGCCAATACCCAACCCGGATATAACTGGTGTGCCGGGCAGGCTGGCATCGGCGGGGCGCAGGAATTCGATGATGATATCCTGAAAGATAGCAGCCGCAGCCTCCTGTTCATCTATCTCAAGGGCGACGTGGCCGTGTTTCATTGTCCATCGGATAAACGCTGGGGAACATTCAACGGGCAAAACGTGCTGGCAGCCCGCACGTTTTCGATGAACCAGGCGGTTGGGACCATTGATCCCACGTTTGATAAATATCACGCGGGACACAGCGGTGTTCCCAATCTGCCGGTGAACGGGCTGTGGCTGAATAATCGTTACGATCACCGTGCGAATGCTCCCTGGTGCACTTATGGCAAAATCTCGGGCGTCACCCAGCCCGGACCAGCGATGCTGTGGGTGCTGCTGGATGAAGACGCCAACGGCCTCAATGACGCGGCGTTTGGTTTTGGGATGGAACAGCCTGCCTGGGTGGACGCTCCAGGCACCTATCACAACGGCGGTTGCGGCTTTGCCTTTGCCGATGGCCATTCCGAATCGCATCATTGGATAAGCCCAGACGCGAAAATCGCAGGCAACCCTGTCGTCGAAGATGCCGACAAACTGGATTGGCTATGGATGCGGGCACGCACTTCTGCCGACAGCACTGGCACGATGCCGGCGTTGTGATTCATGAATGAAACAGGCTTTCACACTCATCGAACTTTTAGTCGTCATCGCCATCATCGCGATCCTGGCGGCGTTGATTTTTCCGGCCTTATCCGGCGCCAAAGGGAAGGCCCAACGGACGGCCTGCATGAATAATCTGAAGCAAGTCATCTCCGCGACCCATATGTATGCGGACGAAAACAGCAGCTTCCTGCCCTTTCCCAATTCCGCGAATAGCGATCCCAAAGGCCCCGGCTGGTTGTACAACGGCACTAATAACCTGGATGTGGCGGAAACCGTGCGGACGGGCGAACTTTGGCAGTATCTGAAAGTACAGGCCATCTACTTGTGTCCGGTGGACCGCGCGCCTCTGGTCTATGGCAATCCCATCACACCGCGCCATCAGCAACTTTCCAGTTATTGCATGAACTCCGTTTCGCACGACTTCGGCCGGCTGCACTATGAAACACTCAAGATTGAAAGCATCCGGGCGGATGGAGTGTGTTATTGGGAAACCGATAGCGGACCGGACGCCGAAGAAAGCGCGTGGAACGACGCCTGCAACCAGCCGGTATCCGGCGAAGGATTGACCACGCGCCATAGCAACGGCGGCGACGTCGCCTGTTTTGATGGCCACGCCGAATGGATGAAACAGACGGCCTTCGATGATGAATCGAATAATGGCCCCGGGCGGCTCTGGTGCTCACCCACCTCCACCGACGGACACTGACATGAAAACTGTCCGTCATTCCACGATACCGCGTGCCTTCACGCTGATCGAGCTGCTGGTCGTCATCGCCATCATCGCCATATTGGCAGCGTTGTTGTTGCCCGCGCTCGCGCGTGCCAAAGAGCGGGCAAAAACCACCCAATGCAAATCCAACCTGCACCAGGTCGGCATGGCGATGAAGTTGTATGCGGATGATTCGGAGGGTTTGTATCCCATCTCCGGCGGAAGTATTCCGTGGGACGGGATTGACAGCGAAACACAGTGCGCGAGCTGGATGCAGCAGATATTTCATTACGCGGGGAACATGGGGGTTTACCGCTGTCCCAAGGACGAGGTGTCCAAATACAGTTATTTCAACGGCGCACGGGCGGCCTTCATCGTGGCCAATGGCGTTGCTTCGGTAGACAGCAAAGCAATCAAATTTCCGTCGGCGTTCGTGCTGTCCGGCGACACGATCTGGGTGGGAGATACGGGTGAAGATGCGGACAAGGATGATTACACGCAAAATTGTGTGGGCGGGGAGGATAACGGCGAGCCGTCCGAGGATTGGCAGGTCCATACCGGTGGGCAGAACATTTTATTCGAGGATGGTCATGCGAATTGGTTCTCCGGTTACAAGACCAATGAAATGACCTTTCGTTACGACACCATGCAGGGATGGCAATAAACTATGAAGGCCACGATAATAAAATTATGCGGGTTCACACTCGTCGAGCTCCTGGTGGTAATCGCCATCATCGCCATCCTGGCGGCGATGTTGTTGCCAGCGCTAAACAGTGCGAAACAAAAAGCGTCGCAAACGGCCTGTCTCAACAACCTGAAGCAACTGGGTCTGGGCACCATGACTTATATCGATGAACACGATGATGCGTTCCCCGGCATCGCGTCGCAAGGGATGGGCTTCAATGAATCCGATTGGATCTATTGGCGCACGAACGACCTCGCGCACCCCATTGAGAAAAGCCCCATTGTCGCGCAATTGTCCAGCGCCAGCCGTTCTCTATTCCGATGCCCCATGGATAGGGATGACACCGAACGGTTCGCCAATGCAGATACGGCGAACGGCCCCTATATGTATAGCTACAGCCTGACCGGTTGCGGATTTGAAACCATCTATCCGGGCGGAGACGGAACCGTTAACCTGGGTATGTCTTCAGCATTTAATCCAAGCACCGGGGAATTTGTACGTTTCAAACAATCGGCGGTGCACAATCCCACGCTAAAAATCATGTATGCGGAAGAACCGGGGACGACCCAGGCATCCGATAATCCCACGGGGGCTCATCCAATCAACGACGGGCGCTGGCTGCCCGGGGAGGGACATGATCCGTTGACTTCCCGTCATGGTGGCAAAGCCAACGTCACCTTTGCCGATGGGCATGTGCAGTTGGTTTCCTGGGAATTTGGTGAAGATATCACTAACTCGGTGCCGGGTTTGTGAGTTTGGGACAAGCAATGAGATGACGTTTCATTACAACACCATGCAAGGATGGCCATAAACTATGAAGACCACGAAAATAAAATTGTGCGGGTTCACCCTCATCGAATTGCTGGTGGTCATCGCCATCATTTCCATCCTCGCGGCGATGCTGCTGCCAGTGCTGAATAGCACGAAACAGAAGGCGTCGCAAACTGCCTGCCTCAACAACCTGAAACAACTGGGCCTGGGCACAATGACGTATATCGATGAGCACGATGATGCGTTCCCGGGCATCGCTTCGGAAAACATGGGCTTCAACGAATCCGATTGGATCTATTGGCGAACGAACGACCTGGCACACCCTGTCGAGAAAAGCCCCATCGTCGCCCAACTCAATGGCGCCAGCCGGTCATTGTTTCGTTGCCCGATGGACAGGGATGACTCGGACCGGTTCGCAAATGCGACCACCAGTAACGGGCCATATATGTACAGTTACAGCCTGACGGGCTACGGTTTTCAGCCAGCCGTAATGGACTCGGATGGAACGTTCAACCAGGGAATGTCCTCGGCAGTCGATCCCAACACCGGGAAATTCACGCCTTTCAAACAATCGGCAGTTCATAATCCCTCGCTCAAGATCATGTATGCCGAAGAACCGGGAACCTCGAAGCCATCGGACAACCCGAACGGCTCGGTCCCGATCAATGACGGGCGCTGGTATACCGGGAACCCGCTGACCTGCCGGCACGGTGGCAAGGCGAACGTCACTTTTGCTGATAGCCATGTGCAATTGGTGCCCTGGGAATTTGGCGATGATATCACCAACTCGCTGCCAAGCTTGTGAGCCCGGTTTCTGCGGTCCGCGCCTGCTGCTGCATCGGGGCATAAATAATTGTCCCCTTCTGCCTTCCTGTGTGCGTGAATAGGGTGAATGGCCAGCGAAGACATGCAATTGGTCAGGGCGTACGCCACGTACCGGTCCGAACCGGCGTTTGCAGCGCTCGTGGAACGTCATGCTGCCCTCGTCTACTCGGCGGCGCTGCGGCAGGTGCGTAACCCACAGTTGGCCGAAGAAGTGGCCCAGGTGGTTTTCGTCATTCTTGCCCGCAAAGCTCATGCGCTCAGGGAAAAGACTATCCTTCCCGGCTGGCTCTATCGCGCGACCCGTTTTGCCGCAGTGGCCGTGCTGAAACAGGAACTTCGGCGCCAACGCCGCGAACAGGAGGCACACATGCGATCTACCATTGACGCTGAGTCGGATTCAACCTGGAAAACTATGTTCCCGCTGCTCGATGAAGCGATGACCCATCTCGGTGACGCCGAGCGCAACGCGGTGGTGCTTCGTTATTTCGAGGGGCGCAGCCTGCTCGAAGTCGGCCATGCGCTGGGAACGAATGAAGAAGCGGCCAAGAAACGCGTTAGTCGTGCCGTGGACAAATTACGCGCCTTTTTTGCCCGTCGCGGCGTGGTGCTTTCGGCTGCAACCATCGGGCCGGTATTGGCCGCTAACTCCGTGCAGGCCGTCCCAGCCGGCCTGGTGACAACGATTTCCGCGACAGTCATGAAAGGTTCGGCTGTCACCACCTCAACCTTAACCCTCGCAAAAGGAGCATTGAAAGTTATGGCATGGACCAAAGCAAAAACAACCGTCGTAGCCGGAGTCGTTTTGATTCTGGCGGCGGGAACTACAACCGTCATTGTGAAACACTCGGGACAAAAGGCGGTACAACCCGTGGATGTTCAATCTTCCCGTGTCTCCACTGTTGCCTTCCAACAGGAATCCATCCGGCGGATCACCGATGCCAAAAACTGGGCGCTCGGCTTTTTCATGTATGCCAGTGACCACAAGGACCAATTTCCGAAGACGCTTGCGGAAGTGAAGAGCGGAGGTTATGTCAAAAATCTATCGGATGATAACTGGGAGGTCGTCTCCGGTGGCAGCCTGAAGAGCTTTACCCAACCGGCCACGACGATTCTCTTGCGCGAGAAAGAAGGACGACCAACCCCGGATGGCGCCTATGTCAAAGCCTATGCCTTTGCGGATGGCCATGCAGAAATAATCCGCTCAGCGGATAGTGATTTCGAGGCGGTTGAGCGTGACCACGGTCTATTGGTCAAACCGGCGGATTAAGGTCCGCCTTTACTACGCCGCCGCCTGGTCCTGTTTGCGGCGGAGGATCGGCTTGCTCTCGCCCAGCACGACCGGCCGGGTGATCTTGATGTGCAAAATATCGCTGCTCTCCGGAACGTCATACATCACATCGAGCATCAGCTTCTCGATGAGCCCGCGCAACGCGCGCGCACCTGTGCCCTTGCGGATCGCCTGCGAGGCCAGTTCGCGGATGGCATCCGGCGTAAATTCCAGGTCCACCCCCTCCATCGCCAGCAGTTTGCCGAATTGTTTCGTCAACGCGTTCTTCGGTTCCGTGAGGATGGAAACCATCTGCTCCTCCGTCAATTCCGCCAGCGTCGTCACCACCGGCAGACGGCCGATGAATTCCGGGATGAACCCGAAGCTCAACAGGTCCTCCGGCTCCACAAATTGCAAAATCTCATCACGCTCGATGTTCGCCGCCTTTTCGGATTCCACCGCCGTGCCGAAGCCGATCGCATGACGGCCCAGCCGGCGCTGGATGATTTTTTCCAGCCCCACAAACGCGCCGCCGCAGATGAACAAAATGTTCGTCGTATCCACACGAATATATTCCTGCTGCGGATGTTTGCGTCCACCCTGCGGCGGAACATTGCAGACCGTTCCCTCTAAAATCTTCAGCAACGCCTGTTGCACGCCTTCACCGCTCACGTCGCGCGTGATGGACGGCCCCTCGCTCTTGCGCGTGATCTTGTCGATCTCGTCGATGTATACGATGCCGCGTTGCGCGCGCTTCACGTCGTAATCCGCGTTTTGCAGCAGGCGCAGGATGATGTTCTCCACGTCCTCGCCCACATAGCCCGCCTCCGTCAGCGTGGTCGCGTCCGCGATCGCGAACGGCACATCCAAAACCTTCGCCAGCGTCCGCGCCAGCAAAGTCTTTCCGGACCCCGTCGGGCCCACCATCAGGATGTTGCTCTTCTCGATCTCCACTTCGGAATGCGCCTTCGTGCGCGAAGCTTTGCCGGGCTCTTCATGCTCCGCCGGTTGCTCCTGTTGGATGCGTTTGAAATGATTGTGCACCGCCACCGCCAAAGTCTTTTTCGCCTGCTCCTGCCCGATGCAATACAGGTCCAGTTGCTTTTTGATCTCCGCCGGGCGCAACATCGAGAATTTCGGCTGCTCCTTCTGGTTGGCCAGCAACAATTCGCGGTCCAGGACGTTTTTGCAAAGAATGATGCAGTTATCGCAGATATACACGCCCGGCCCCGCAATGAGCTTCTTCACCTCTGCGTGCGATTTGCCGCAGAAGCTGCACATGGTCAATGTTGTTGGACGCGCCATATCAAATTTCGTCTAAATCCTACGATTACCCTGTATATCGGCATTTCAAGCCAAAACTGAACCCTTCTCTCCACCCGGAATCTCCTTCCGGCTCTGCACCACATGGTCCACCAGGCCGAATGCCTTGGCTTCCTCTGGTGTCATAAAGTTATCACGGTCACAGGCACGTTCAACCACGTCGTACTCCTGCCCTGTGTGCTTGGCGATGATCGTGTTCAATTGCCGTTTCAACCGTAGTATCCGCTTGGCCTGGATCTCCACGTCACTGCCCTGCCCCTGGGCGCCGCCCAGGATCTGATGGATCATCACCTCCGAGTTGGGTAAAGCATATCGCTTGCCCTTTGTGCCTGCGCACAGCAATAAAGCCCCCATGCTCATGGCCATGCCCACGCAATAAGTGTTCACGTCACAGGTCATGTATTGCATAGTGTCGTATATTGCTAACCCGGCGGTAACACTGCCCCCGGGTGAATTGATGTAGATATGGATGTCCTTTTTTGGGTCAGCCATCTGTAAAAACAACAATTGCGCGATGATGATATTGGAAACCGTGTCATTCACGTCGGATCCCAGGAAAACGATCCGGTCCACCAATAACCGTGAATAGATGTCCCAACTACGCTCACCGCGTCCGGTTTGCTCCACTACGATCGGTACTAGAAAATTCTTAGGTTCGTTATTCATTCTTGTTGCGCAACGTAACGGACACTTCTCACACCGTCAAGCCACGCTACTGGCTGCGCCGCAGGGCTTCTCTAGAATACCTTAAAAGGTTCGATTTGATGGTAATTGTTCGTGCACCCCCTCGCCGCTTTTGTAGTATCTACCGATGAAAATCACTGTCGAACACATCGGCCTGCCCGCCAACAACGCTCTCGCCCTCAAATACTGGTATGTCAGCACCCTCGGCGCAAAACTCATTTTTGCCGTTAACGAAACCTCTACCTTCTTCGTCCAATTCGCCGGCGGCGTGTTCGAAATCTATCCCTCTACCCGCCACCTCGGCGACACCAGCGACAATAAACTCGCTGGTTTCCGCCATATCGCACTCCGGGTGGATTCCATCGAGGCCGCCCGCAAAGAATTGGAACATAAAGGCGTGAAATTTACAGAGCCCGCCCGCGCCGCTGCCGGTGGTGGCAACGTCCATTTCTTCCAGGATCCCGAAGGCAACCTGCTGCACCTGCTCGAACGCCCCAGCGATTGCCCCTACGAAAAAGCTGTTCACCACTGAAGGCTTATCCTTCCTGCAGCATCCGCCAGATCAACTTAAACGCACTCGCAAAATCCTGCGGCCGTTCCGCTATCCAATGCGTGACCTTCTCCGGTGTAAACCATCCACCGGTATCAATCTCCTCCGGATCCAACCGGAACGGGCCTTCGCTTTCGCACCGGTAGATCCAGACAAATTCCTGGTCCGTCTCCCCGCACGCATTGATCTTGAAAACGTGCGTCAACGGGCCCATCACGCGCAGCCCGATCTCTTCCCGCAACTCACGCACGGCACAAACATCATAAGCCTCGCCCGCATCCACATGACCGGATGACGATGAATCCCACACGCCCGGCTGCCGGTCCTTTTTCATCGACCGCTTCTGCAAAAACACTTCCCCCTTCGCATTAAAGACCAACACATGCACCGCACGATGCAACAACCCCGTCGCATGCACGACACTCCGGGGTTTCTGGTCAATGACCTCATCCTGTTCATTCACCACATCAAAAATTTCTTCGCTCATAATTTCAACAACTGCGTCATTCTCACAAACTGCTCCAAACTCACCTTCTCCGCCCGTTCCTGCGGCGAGATATTCAATTCCGCAAATACCGCGGCCAGTTTTTCCACCGGCCAATCCGCGCGCAACAGTTTCATCATCATCTTCCGCCGTTGTGAAAATGCCCGCTTCACTATCTTTACGAATGTTCCCTTCAACTCTTCAGGAAGCAACGGCTTTTCCCGACGCACCAAAATCACGCACCCCGAATCCACACCCGGTGCCGGAAAGAAACACGCCGACGGAATCTTGAACCACTCGCGCGGCTCATAATCCAACTGCACCAGCAGCGTCAGCACTCCGTAATCATCGTCATCCGCCGCCGCCATGAGCCGTTGCGCCACCTCCAATTGCAGCGTCACCACTAATCGCGCCGGTCGCTTTTCTAATTGTGCCAGTTCAACGAGGATCGGCGATGCCACCGAATACGGCAGGTTCGCCACGAGTTTCCAATCCGTCCAATCCCGTTTCTCCCGCTTCACAAATTCGAGCGCATCATCATGCAACAATTCCAGTTTCGGATCGCTGAATCGGGCCTTTAGAACCTCCACCAATCGCGCATCTTTCTCGATGGCCAGCACATGGCCGGCCTGCGCCAATAGCATTTCCGTCAACGGCCCGAGCCCCGGCCCGATCTCCAGCACCTTAGCATTCGCCGTCAATTCCGCCGCGTCCACGATGCGGCGCAACTGGTTCTGGTCGTGTAAAAAATTCTGCCCGAGCGATTTCGTTAATTGAATATCGCGCTGCTGCAAAATCTCCCGCATTTCTGAAAGTTTCATTCCAGAACTTCAGCCAACGCCTTTACGGTCGCTGCCAATTGCCCCTTTGTGATGGTCAGTGGCGGCGTAAAACTGATCACATGCCCGTGCTCGCCTTCCGGCAACAAAATAAACCCCGCGTGCAACATCGCCTTGATGACCCGCATCGCTTCATCCGTCGCCGGTTTTGCATCCGGCAACCGCAACTCCAGCCCCGCCATCAAGCCCTGCCCGCGCACGACACAACTCACTTTTTTGCTCTGCAACGTCGCCAATTCCGCCAACAAAAATTCTCCCAACACCGCGGCGCGTTCCGGCAATTTCAACCTCTCGACCTCCCCGATCTGCGCCAGTCCCATCGCGCACCCCACCGGATTTCCCAAAAACGTGCTCGTATGGATCGCTTCCCCGCGCGACGCCGGCCACGCTGCATCCATCACCTCCGCGCGCCCCACACAAGCCGAGAGTGGAAACCCTCCCGTGAGCGCCTTGCCCAGGCAAACAACATCCGGCACCACGCCGCTATGTTCGCACGCGAACCATTTTCCCGTGCGCCCAAAGCCGGTGTAGATCTCATCGAGTATCAGCAGCGCTTTGTTCTCGTCGCAAAGTTTTCGCAGCAGCGGCAAAAAACCCGGCGGCGGCACGTTGATACCCCCGCGTGCCTGAATGGGCTCGACCAGGATGGCCCCCACCCAACCTCGCGCAAAGAGCCGCCGGATCAATGTCTCCATCACCGGCAATTCCGCCGCCTTGGTGGGAAATTGCACAAAATTCGCGAACTCCTTCAGTTGCAAACGAAATGATGACCGAAAGAAATCACGATGCGTCGCGTTGAGCGCACCGTAGCCCAATCCATGATACGCGCCTGTGAACGCGATGACGCCGTACTTGCCGCCGGTCAGCATGGCTGTCTTAAGCGCCGCTTCCACCGCCTCAAACCCTGAATTACAAAAGATCGTTTTCCCGCGAGTGCCGGATTTCCACCGCTCAAACGTCACGCGGCTCAGCTCGCGGGCCAGTCCGGCCTTGAGCGCGTGCGGATGCACATCGCCCATCGCATGCGGCAGTTTCGCGAGCTGCCGTTGGCCTGCCGCCACCACTTCCGGATTCGCATGACCTGCAGTCGCCACGCCAAATGCTGCTGTCAGGTCCAAATACTTTTTCCCATCCGCATCCCAGACATTGACCCCTTTCGCCCGCTCCCAAACGATCGGCCACGAACCATCCTCCTCAATGAACAGGATATTTCGCGATTCAAACTCACGAAGCTCTTGCAGAACTTTTTTTGTTTTCGCGGCCATTTTGAAAATTTCTAAACGCCCCGCTGTTCCGGCGGCCAAATGATCTTATGAAGTTGCGCCTGGAACCGCACTGGCAGCGCATCGGCGATGATCTTTTCCGCCAAATCTTTGCGCGTCACGGGCGTCTGTCCCTCCGGCACTTTCTTGAGCGACTTGTTTTGTTGCTCCGGCGACAGCGGATGCACCCACGACATCAAGAGTGGACAGATCGCATCCAGCCCATGCGCGGCGATCTGCTGCTTTGCCCATTCGTAATCCTCCAGCGACCCGACGACAAATTTGACCTCATCCGTCGCCTTCAGGTGCGCGATGTTCTCATAACGGTTGCGTGCCAGCTCGCCACTGCTCGGGCATTTCAAATCCACGATCCGGCGCACGCGCGGGTCGATGGCCGAAATATCATGCGCGCCGCCGGTTTCGATGAGCACTGTGAAATTCTCGTCGCACAACTGTTTCATCAACGGCAGACAATTCATTTGCAATAACGGCTCGCCACCGGTCAATTCCACGAGCGGAAGGCGGGCGCATTGGGCGTTGAATTTGGCGTCCGAAAACGGTGCCGCTGTCCGCAGCACCTCGTCCACCACGTCCGACATCAACATCTTTTTGCCTTCCTTAAAGGCATACGCCGTATCGCAATACGAACACCGCAGGTCACACGCTGTCAGCCGGATGAAGATGCACGGCAGGCCGGCGAAGGTGCTTTCGCCCTGCAAGCTCAGGTAGATTTCGTTGACGACCAGCGTGTCAGACATCCCGCCCAATGTAACGTTGACCACCGGAAAAGGAAACCGCGCAAAACCCAAGTTTAAAATATCGAGCGCCAAAAATGCCTGATGAGCGAAGCGCACATACTTTTTAATGCCAAACCGCAAAGACAATCCGACTTCGGAGAAAAACTACCCGTCCTCATGTTGAGCTAACCGTCTTTAATGGAGCTCAATCAAAACTCATCAGCCCATCAAAAACGAAAGCATATTATAAAATGTAGCCTACCCGCATTGAGGCGTCGCAATGCGGGTAGGCTAGTGATTTATTGCCGATTTGTCGAGAGGTATTGTCAGTATGGCAGTTGTAGTCATATCCGTCGAATTTTCCGTGCGAATGCATTCGAGAAAGACCCACCCTGCTTATCAAACTCAGGTTTGCTATGCGACCGCATATCAGGTTTCAATACTGGCATGGTCACCCGAAAATCCCGATGGCTCATTTTCCTTTTCATTTTGGTTGGAGCCCAAATCAGTTTTGCCGCCGACACCAACGACTCCTTCCCCGTTTCCATCCATGTCCATGTGGACCAGCCCAACGGCGCATGGCGGCCCATCTGGCGCTTCTTCGGCGCCGATGAGCCGAACTACGCCTACATGCAGGACGGCAAACAATTGATCTCCGAACTGGGCGAGCTCTCTCACGGCCAGACTTTTTTTCGCACGCACAACCTATTGACCAGTGGCGACGGCACGCCGGCGTTAAAATGGGGTTCCACCGGTGCTTACAAAGGAGATACCAATGGCCAACCGGTTTACGATTGGACCATCGTTGACCGCATCTTCAACACCTATCTCGAAAGGCACGTCCACCCCTATGTCGAAGTCGGGTTTATGCCCGAGGCACTTTCAGTGAAACCGGAGCCCTATCAGCATCACTGGTCGCCCACCAATTCTTACAATTCCATCTACACCGGCTGGGCGTATCCGCCGAAGGATTATGCCAAATGGTCCGAGCTTGTCTTTCAATGGGTCAGGCACAGCGTGAAACAATTCGGCGCTGCGGAAGTCAGCCGTTGGTACTGGGAAACCTGGAACGAACCAAACATCGGTTACTGGCATGGCTCGCAGCCGGACTTCTTCAAGTTGCACGATGCCACTGTGGACGCCGTGCGGCGCGCGTTTCCGGCGGCAAAAGTCGGCGGACCCGATTCCGCCGGCGGTGGCAATAAATGGTTCCGTGAATTCCTGGAGCATTGTGTGCATGGCACCAATTACATCACCGGCCAGGTCGGCACGGCGCTCGATTTCATTTCCTTCCACGCCAAAGGTTCGCCCACGTTCACTAACGACCACGTCCGCATGGGTATCATGAATCAGATGCGCAATGTCGATTCCGCCTTCAGCATCGTCGCTTCGTTTCCGGAATTGAAATCCAAACCTATCATCATCGGCGAATCCGACCCCGATGGCTGCGCCGCCTGCCAGGGCGCGCAACTGGCCTACCGCAATGGCACCATTTACGCCAGCTACACCGCCGCCAGCATCGCGCGCGAACTCGAACTCGCCAACGGCCACGGCGTCAATCTCGAAGGCGCGTTGACATGGGCGTTTGAATTTGAGAACGAGCCGCCCTTCGCCGGTTTTCGTGTGCTCGCCAGCGGCGGCATCGACCTGCCCGTGCTGAACGTCTTCCGCATGTTGAGCAAAATGAGCGGCCAGCAGGTCGCCGTGGAAAGCTCCGGTGAAATAGCATTGACCAACATCCTCAAGAGCGGCGTCCGCGGGAATCCCGATGTCTCTGCCATCGCCAGCCTGGATAAAAACCGCCTGTGCATCCTGCTATGGCACTATCACGACGATGAAGTCGCCGGTCCGGATGCGGAAGTTGATCTCGCCCTCGACGGCCTGCCTGCAAATGCCGGAAAAATCAACGCACACCAATTTCGCATCGACGGCGACCATAGCAACGCCTTCACCGAATGGCAACGACTCGGGTCGCCCGAAAAAATTCCCGCCGACCAATACGCGCAATTGAAAAAAGCCGGGCGGCTTGCAGAAATGGATGCGCCTAAAATAATTCCCGGAAAAGAATCTCACCTTCAACTTCGCCTTCCCAGGCAAGCAGTGACATTGCTCGTCATCGAATGGCAAACCACGTCCGCGAAGTGATCTTTATTTGAGAGTAGCCGGCGCGATCGCCGTCGGCGTTTTTGACGCTGGCCGGGGAACCATTTTCGCCGAATCATAGCCGATGCGCAAAACCTCCGCCGGGTCCCACCGGATGTCGCTGGCGGAAAATTCGTGCTGCTTCCTGGTCAGCACATCCAAGATACCCAGCGCCAAAATGGCGGAGCCCTGGGGCGTCGGATGCAACTGGTCATCCTGTAACAAGGCCCGCGATTTTCCGGCGAGCACAACCGTTCCGCGTATTTTCAGTTCTTTGTTCGCCATGACGGTGCCCATAAAATCCGCAAGCGGTATCACCGACACATCCGGCCGCGCCGCGGCCCATTCGCGCAAACGACGGTTCGCCGCCGCCCGCGCTTCGCCGCTGGGCACCTGTGACGCCGAAATGATCCCCGTGTTCGTCGCATAAGACGCATCGGGAATATCGCCGATGATCAACGGGCATTTGATGGCCTCCAGCATTTTCAATCCGCCTTCTAAACGCTTCGCCCGCTCCGCATCCGTCGAGCCTTCGCCGTAACAGAACCAAAACAGGAAATCCACGCCGATCACCAGCGTCGGTTTTTCGGCCAGCGCATGCGTGACTTCCGGCGGTGCGAAACTCTCCGGATTTATAAAGAGCAGCGCCTGCGCGAAATTGCGGGTGGGGGGATGCGCTGGTTTGATCGCCGCATCCACGTAATAACTGAGCCGGCATTGCAGCGTATTTGTGCCGCCGAACGGTTCCGACAAAACAAACCCCGTCGACGCGCTCGCGCCGATCATCACCACGCGCGCCCAGGGAGAATTGGTATCAATCTCGCCCGCGCGCACCTGTTGAAACGCCAACAGGATCAGCAGGATAATTTTTAACCGGAGAGTCTTGACCATTTGCATGAGATTCAGACCATCAAAACACCTCACCGTTCATGAAGCCACCAAATACCGCTTGTGTTGAACGGTTGTCCTCAACATCCTCATCCCAACGAAAGGCGACCGTGAAAAGAATCATCACCATCTTCGCAATCGTCAATCTGTGGCTGTCTGCTTCCGCAGCGATAAAAGAATTCCCCACCCAACAAGGTTTTACTGTTGTCCTCACCGACGATTGGATTGAGATCCCTAAAGACGTGCTGGATCAGCTTTCCAGGCAGATGGCCCAGGTCTCCACCGCCAAGATCCAAAAGTGGGATTATGGATATCAATTGGCGACCGGAACAAATTGGGCGGCTTATCCGTATATCCTGGTCCAGGTCAAAGAAGAGGGCCGGATCCGCGAGTCAGAACTGGCGAACTTCAAAAAAGTGCACACCGAAATGGATAAGGGATTAAAAGAAGCTGAGGATTCGACCGGCGGATTTCTCTCCGGCGCAACCCTCGGCGAGACTGTCTATGACGACCAGAACCACATCCTCTTTACCAGCATGCAGATGAACGTTCAAAAAATCGGTCCGGTCGTCGGCCTGACTGCCATCAAATTGACCGAAAAAGGTGCGATCCAATTCATGGGCTATACGCTGGAAAAAGAGGCTGACCACTATGTGCCGTTCTACAAAAAAGCGGCCATCGACCTGCGGTTGCCGGCCGACCTGATCTACAACCCTCACGCCAATGATTTCAATTTCAATGGGGGACGCAGTGCCATAATCGGAGGGATCGTTGGCGCACTAGGCGCACTCGTCTGGTCGCTTATCAAAAAGAAGAAAACCGCCTGACCGCATTTTACCGCTTCCGCGTTTTCTGGAACTCGCGCAACGCTTCTGGATTGTTCTCAAAAAATTGTGCCAGGTCAGCCAGCGTTTCCAGCGTGGCCGGACTCAGGTGATGCTCGATACCCTCAATGTCCGCCCGCTGGGTTTCCGGGTCCAGGCCCAGCAACGAAAAGAAACGCGAGAGCGTGGCGTGGCGGCTTTGGATCTTGCGCGCCACCGTGCGGCCCTTCTCCGTGAGCACCAGCCCGCGATACTTTTCGTACTTCACGTAACCGGCCCGCCCGAGTTTTTGCACCATGCTCGTCACTGACGCCTGTCGCACTTTGAGTGATGACGCGATGTCCACTACACGGGCGTAGCCCTTCGCCTCGATCAACTCATTGATGCGTTCGAGATAGTCTTCGGCGCTTTGCGTAGGCGCAGTCGCGGCTGGCATGGCGGAAATTAAGCACAAAGAGTGCGACTTGCCAAAATCATTCGCCATGCGAAGAATCCCTTTGTGACATCCGTAAAAATCGCAGTCCCCGCCCTTGCGCCGCTATTGCTGGCGTTCATCCTGGCCGGTTGCGGGGACAAACCTTCTGCCGACAACGCCCAAATTCCAACCCCGGTCGATACGAACCAGGAGATCCACACCGCCCTTGGCCTCATCAAAGAATTTCGCGCCGATGGCAAAACCATCGTCATCCGCCATGAAGAGATCACCAATTACATGCCCGCGATGACAATGCCGATGGAAGTGAAGCACACCAACCAGCTCGCCGGATTGGCCGTGGGCGATTGGATCGCCTTCAACATCGTCGTGACCAGCAAGGATTCCTGGATCGACCAGTTGATGAAGACCAATCCGCCTCACACCGAAGCGCCAGCTCCGCCACCACCGTTGAACAACAGTTTCATCCATTTCCTCAAAACTGCCGATGTCCTGAAGGAAGGTGATCTGCTGCCGGAATACCATTTCACCAATCAATTCGGCAAGGCCGTGAGCACGACGCAATTTCGCAGTAACGCCCTGGCCATCACTTTTATGTTCACGCGCTGTCCCCTGCCGAATTTCTGCCCGCTCATGTCCGCGAATTTTGGCGAGACGCAGGATAAGTTACTGGCGCTGACCAACGCCCCCGCGAACTGGCATCTGCTCACCATCTCCTTCGACCCGGAATTCGACAACCCGGGCGTCTTGAAACTGTATTCAGCGCGTTATCATTGCGACCCTACGCGCTGGGATTTTGTCACCGGCACACCCGACGACATCGCCACTATCTGCGACCAGCTCGGCCTCATTGTCGAACATGATCCCGCCAATGGCGGCATCAATCACAACCTGCGCACCGCGGTGATCGATTGCTCAGGTCACCTGCAAAAAATCTTCATCGGCAACGAATGGACGAGCGATGAACTAGTGGCAGAGATGGTTAAGGCGGCAAACGCGAAGTGATCAGAGATTCACCGGGTCGATATCTATCGTCAGCGTCACGTCCTCCGGCAATGCCAATGATTGCGTGACCTGCGACAGTTCGCGGCTGAGCGCGCTCATCTTCGTCATGCGTAACATAATCTGATGCCGGTAAAAGCTTTCCGCCTTCAGCAACGGCGCCGGCGCGGGGCCGGCGATGATCAAATCTTTGTAACGGCTGTCTTTGGCCCCGGTCACCAGCCGCTTTTCCAACTCCCGCTTTAAATGGTCCGCTGAAAATTTCACTTTATCCTCGTTGCGGCCTTTGAGCGTGAGCAAAGCCACGCGGCTGAGCGGCGGATATTTCAACTGCTCGCGAAACTCCATTTCCTGTTCGTAGAACCCATTGAAATCGTGCCGGCGGGCGAATTGGATGGCCGGATGGAACGGTGTGAACGATTGCACGAAGACTTCGCCCTCCACGTCACCACGGCCGGCGCGGCCGGAAACCTGCGTGAGCAATTGGAACGTCCGTTCACCCGCGCGAAAGTCTGGCTGATGCAAGGCCAGGTCCGCATAGATGATCCCGACCAGCGTGACGTTCGGAAAATGCAGCCCCTTCGCGATCATCTGTGTGCCGATGAGGATATCGATCTTGCCTGTGCGAAAATCTCCCAGCACACGGCGATAGTCGTCCTTGCGCTTCATCACATCGGCATCCATGCGCTTCACACGCGCGCCCGGGAAAAGTTTGGCCAGCACTTCCTCCACCTTCTGCGTGCCCGTGCCGGAATAACGGATGGCCGGATTTTTGCACTTCTCGTTGGGGCAAATGGATGGCACCCGCTCGGTGTGGCCGCAGATGTGACAGAGTAGTTTCATCCCCGTGCGATGATACGTAAGCGAGACGCTGCAATTTGGGCATTCGGCCACGTAACCGCATTTCTCACACTGCAACGAGGTCGAATAACCGCGCCGGTTCAAAAACAAAATCGTTTGTTCGCCACGCTCCAGCCGGTCGCTGATAGCGTCCTTGAGTTGCCGTGAAAAGATAGGCGGGCCTTTTTCTTTCGCCGCCGCCTGGCGCATGTCCACCACGCGCACGTGCGGCATTTTCTGGTCATCCACGCGTTCGGGCAGTTCGAGCAGCGTATATTTTCCCTTGCCGGCGTTGTAAAAACTTTCGAGTGACGGCGTGGCCGAACCGAGCACGACCACGGCATTTTCCATCTGCCCACGCACGATAGCCACGTCCCGCGCATGATAACGCGGCGCTTCCTCCTGCTTGTAGGTATGCTCGTGCTCCTCATCCACGATGATGAGGCCCAGCGGTTCCACGGGTGCGAAGATGGCCGAACGGGCTCCGATGACGATGCGCGCCCTGCCCTGGCGTATCTTGTGCCATTCATCGTGCCGCTCGCCCGACGACAGATGCGAATGCAGTACGGCCACCAGTGTCTGTAACTTTCCCGAACTGAACCGCGCCTTGAACCTCTCCACCGTTTGCGGTGTGAGCGAAATTTCAGGAACCAGCACGATGGCACCCTTCCCCTGCTCCAACGCGTGCGCGATGGCCTGCAAATAAATTTCTGTTTTGCCGGAACCGGTGACACCATGGAGGAGGAAAGTCGAGGATTTGGAATGGGCATCCGCGTCTCGCGGGGCATCCATCGCGTGGATAATCTTCTCCAGTGCGGTGGTTTGTGCAGGATTCAGCACGATCGGTTGTGTCGGCAGGATCTGTTCACGCGCATATGGGTCGCGTTCGGAAATCTGTGATGAAATCTCAATCAGCCCACGGTCTTCGAGTTTGCGTACCGTCGCGGCCGTTGTTTCGGCGGCCTCCACCAGTTCCTGCAAGGGCATCTCGCGGCGTTCCTCAATGATGTTCCAGACCTCCTGCTGTCGCTTCGGCAATTTTGGAAATTCACCCACGACCGGCAGCGCGCGCACAAATAATCGTTCGCGCCAGCCCGATTCCTCCTGTCGCACGACCTCGGGCAGCACGCTTTTCAACGCGATCTCCGGAGCACAGCAATAATAATCCGCCATCCACCGCGCGAGCTTGAGGACTTTTGGCGTCACCAGCGTTTGCGCGCCGATGATCTTGAGGATGGGTTTGAGATTCGCATGGGCGGATTCCTCCGCCACCGCCGTGACCATCCCCAGCACCTTGCGCGGGCCGAACGGCACCTGCACGCGGCTGCCCACATCCACCTGCCCGACGAGGCCGGGCGGAATGGCGTAATCGAACTCCTTGCGGAGGGCGATCTCAAGTGAGACACGGGCGATCATCGTTCTATGAAAAATTATAAATTCAAAATTAAAAAAAAATACGGGCGCCAGACACAAGCCTCAGTCGCGCGAGATTCCGTTCAACGTGTCTTCCAACTGTTTCCGGAACGCTTCACGCTGTTCCGGCGTTGTTTCACGGGGAACATAGACCGGTTTGGCAAAATAGACTTCACAGCGCGAGAAGGGCAAGGGTATCTGGAAGCGGTCCCAGCTCTTCACCCGGACCTTCCATTGCAAATGATACGACACCGGCAGGATGGGCAATCCCGTCAGTTGGGCGAGATAGATCACGCCATCCTGCGCCACGTAACACGGCCCACGTGGACCATCCGGCGTGAGGCCAAGGTCGTAGCCTTTTTTCGCGAACGTGGTGAGTTCGCGCAACGCCTGCGGGCCGCGCCGGCTGCTGGAACCGCGCGCGGTCGCCACACGAAACCGCGCAAATATTCCGGCTAGAAAACCGCCATCGCGGCTCGCACTGATGAGCGCCACCAACCCCGCCGACTGATTGCGCTTTTTCATGTAGCTGAAATAAACATGAAGGATGAGCGCCAGCCGGTTGTGCCACGCCGCCATGATGACTGGTGTGGCGGGCGGCGCATCAAAATGCCCCGAGCGATCGATCCACCGATAACGCACGGTGGCGGACATCAACTTAAGGAAAACAAAAACGATCCAGGAGCCGAGCTGTTGGCGGAAGGAGGGTTTGTGGGGCACAACGATGCCTCCCTGCTTTGGTGCCTGGACGTTGGACATGTGCTCAGCTTTTTTTCAGGCAGGCGCGCACCAGGTCTTCGATGTTCGCCTGGGCGCCCAGGACCGCTTGCGCGCCGCGCACGGCGTCATGCGCGTCCACCTGCTTGAAACCCAACGCCATCAGCGCGAGCACGGCATCATTTATCTTTTGGTCGGCGGGCGACAGCGAATGCTGCGCGCTGGCGGCTTCCCACGCGCCGGCTGCGCCTACTTTGTCGCGCAACTCGAGCACGATGCGTTCGGCGGTTTTTTTGCCAACCCCAGAGATCTGCGAGAGAGATTTCACATCGCCCTTCGCCACCGCGCCGCGAAACGCGACCGGATTCATGCCGCTCAAAACATTGAGGGCGGTCTTTGGCCCGATGCCGCTCACGGTATTGATAAGCAACCGGAACAAGTCACGCTCGGCACTCGTCATGAAACCGTAAAGCGTATGCGCGTCTTCGCGAATGACCAGTTCCGTAAGCAATTTTATTGGCTGGCCGGGCTGGGGCAATTTGTCGAACGAAGACAACGGGATGAGGGCATCGTAACCAATGCCGCCCACGTCCACCACGATCTGCGTGGGCAGGGCTTCAACGAGTTTGCCGTGGAGAAAGGTGATCATTTTAAACTATTGGTGGTCCTGGAGAACCATGTTGAATTTGGGGATTAAAGGCTTTTGCCCGCTTTTCTTCCTCCTCCAATTGCTTTTTCAGGGAGGCTATCTGTCCGTCCGTAAAAAGAAGTTCTTTTGGCAGAGGCTTTTCGCACACGCCGCAAATTTTTTGTTTGCGGCTGTAAATCGGCGATTTGCAATGAGGACAAAGAAATTCCATGGGCTCAAATTTTTTTGGGCACGCTCAGTCGATACCGCCCCGCCTCATGCGCATGGGCCAGCGCGAGCGCCAGCGCATCGGCGGCATCCGGTTCCGGCAATTCAGCCAGGTTCAACATGCGCTGCACCATTTTGGCCACGGCCAGTTTTTGCGCCCCGCCGTGACCGACGATGGCCTGCTTCACTTTGCGCGGCGCGATCTCAAAGATTTCCAGGCCAACTTCGGCGATCACTGACATCGCCGCGCCGCGCGCTTCGCCCATGATGATGGCGGTCTTCAGGTTTTGCGCGTAAAATAGTCCTTCCACCACGCACACGGTCGGCTTGTGTTCGCGCAACACATCGCGCAGGCTTTGGATGATCTTCACCAGGCAGCGCGAGCGTTCCCAACCGGCGGGGCACACAATGGTCCCATGAACAAGGACGGCGTATTGCGATTTTTCCGCGCGGATCACGCCGTAACCGGTGCCGCGCAGGGAGGGATCAACGCCGAGGATGACCTCGCCAGCCAAAAAGGAAGAGGCGCGACGCGTTGATGCGACCGGCGCCGCCGCGCGCGGCGAACCGCCGAGGCGCGCTTTCATCTGTTCAAAATCGCGCACCGAAATTCCCATGGGAGAAATTCTGCCAGTGCAACGGACTGCACAAAAGGACAAAAAAGAAGCGGGACTTTTTCAAGCCCCGCTTCGTGAAAGATTTTACGACGGTCAATGATCGCGTTTATCACCACCACCGTTACCATTACCACCACCGCCGCCTCGATTCCCACCACCGCCTCCACCTCCTCCGCCACCATTGCCGCCTTCATTCCCTCCTCGTGGAGCGGATTCCACATGCGTTGCCGGAGCGGTTACGGTTGGATTATTGCGCGGGAACGTCGGTTGCACCACGTTTTGGCGGGCCGGAACGAACTGCGATTCGATCCTCGGCGAGTTATAACGGGTGTTGTTGTTATTAACGACCGGGCCGGAATAATTCACGGGATTATTGCCGGTATTGATAAACGGATTCTGATTCTGATTGTGCACCACCGGCCCGTTAGGCGTGGTGGTGTGCGTGCCAGGCGTGGTCATCGTTGTGGACGGCGTCGTCATATGGGTGGAAGGTGTCGTCATGGGCGTGGACGGCGTCGTCACTTTTGGCCCGGAATCATGGTCAAACACGGTGCGATGACGGTTGTTTGCATCATTCGGGTTCCCGGAAGTCACCGGCGTCGAGATATCGTGGGTCGGGCCGGTATTGACCGGCGTGAACGGCGGAGCAATGTTGTGCGACTGATTCCCGCCATTCCCATTGCCGTTATTGTTACCCGTGAAATGATTGCCCGGATTGCCGAGGCTGGGATTATTGCCTGTCGGATTGCCATTGTGCCCTGCGGTCGAATTATTCCCCGGGGAACCATTCCCACGATTGCCGGGCAGGTTGCGCGGCGGCGCGTCGAAATGCGGAATGTTGTGGCCCCCGTTTTCCGCATGTTCATTCAGCGGCGGGCGATCCACGACAAGATTGCCGCCTTCAAAATGTTCGTGACGTCCGCCGGCCGGATTGCGGTCATCGTTTGCCGCGACATGGACCGGCTTCAAGGGCGTGTGAGTTGCGTTCTCGATGCGTTCGCGGCCAATGCCGTTATTGATGATGGTGTTGTTGTTGCCCACGACGATGTTGTTGATAACAGTCGTGCTTTTGTAAACGCGATCCCGGTCGCCGCGCTCCACACGATGTTCCCACGGATGACGGTCGGTGAAATTGCCCACCGCTACGAATGTGAAAAAGTCCGAGCCCAAACCAAAGCCGAAGTTCGCATCCACGCCGCGTCCATGGAACGTGAAGCCGACCCCGGCGCGGAAACCGGCCCCCGGCGGCAACGGCGCCCAGCCACAATAATTGTCGCTGTAACGCCACGTCACCCAGGCTGGACCCCATTGACGATCCGGCGCCCAGCACCAGCCGCGCCGGTTATCGCGGAACCAACGGCCATAGTGGAACGGCGCCCAGCCCCAGGAATAATCCGACGTCCAATACCAGCCGCAATCCGTGTACACCCAATGGCCGCCATCACAATACGGCTGCCAGGTGGGATTCACATAAACAACCGTCGGCTGCCAGCAAGGGCCAACGCCTTCCACATCCACCCAGGAACCGTAAGGCTGGAGTGAATCGTAAAAATAAGTCTCATCCGCCGGTAACGCCTGCGCCGGAGGATTCAAAGGCGCGGAAACCGGTTGCGGTTGTGGCTGTGGCTGAGGGGCAGGAGCAGAAGCGGTCGCGCCAAGCGCCTGGTCGCGTTGCAACATCGCATTGATGGACGCGTCGGACAGGCCCAGGTCGCGCAAATAGATGATTTCATCCGAATCCAGATTGAACGGAGTCTGGGAATTGGCGATGTAACTCTGGATCACCGTTTCACCCACCCCCGCCTGTGCGAGTTTGATGACCTCGGCCAGCGGACTCTGCGGGTCGATATTGGATGGCACGGTGGGTGCGCTCTGCGGGCCGGGGGGACTCATCGTGGCCGCGCTCGAAGAGGGCGCGTAACCCGGCGCATCCGCCGCCGTCGCAAAACTTGCCCCGTACCCGCTCAACAGCGGAAATGCCAACGCCAAAGCCAGTCCCTTATTCCAAGTATTTATGTGCCGTTTCATAGATTTCCTTATTATTTACCATGCAACCCCCGGTTGCGCCTCTATTAATCTGACTGGCCAACCGCCCTGCGTATTCAATCAATAAGATACCCAACCACCCCGGGTTGTTCCGCATTCTATGTCATTCGGAGTTGTTTGGAGCTTGGACGCTTGGAATTTGCATGTTTGAAATGGTGCCCCCACCCGGAATTGAACTGGGATCAACGGTTTAGGAAACCGCTGCTCTATCCATTTGAGCTATAGGGGCGCGCGCAGCGCTCCCGAACATAGGAACAAACCGCCCGTTGCGCAAATTCGTTTCTACCTTAACCTGTTTTCGCAACGCATGAGTGTCAAAGTCAAAATATGCGGTATCACCAGCCCGGCGGACGGAAACGTCGCTGCCGGGGCGGGCGCGGACATGATCGGGCTAATGTTTTACGACAAAAGCCCAAGGCATGTCTCCATCGCCGTCGCGAAGGAAATCTCGCAGGCCGTCCCGCCGTACTTGATGAAGGTGGGCGTGTTCGTGAACGCGGATGAAGACCTCGTGATGCGGGCCATCGGCGAGTGCGGCCTGAGCCTGCTGCAATTTCACGGAGATGAAACGCCGGAGTTCTGCACGCAATTCGGCCTGATGTGCCTGAAGGCCTTCCGCATTCGCAGCGCGGAATCGCTGGACGCCCTGGCGGACTACCATACGGATGCGTATCTGTTGGATGCCTATTCCGCCGAAGCGCGCGGTGGCACGGGGGAAAAATTCAACTGGGACCTGGCGATTGACGCGCAAAAGACATTTGGCAAACCCATCTTCCTGGCCGGCGGTCTCACGCCGGAGAATGTGGCCGACGCGGTGCGCCAGATTCGCCCGTTCGCCGTGGATGTCTCCAGTGGCGTGGAATCGGCGCCCGGGAAAAAAGACGCCGCAAAAGTGCGGGCGTTCATCACTGCCGCCAAATCTGTCGCATGAAAGAACTCAGCCGCTGCGCCTGGGCGACCACAGAATCCTCCATCCGTTATCACGACACTGAATGGGGCGTGCCGGTGCACGACGACCGGTTGTTGTTCGAGTTTCTTATTCTCGAAGGCGCGCAGGCGGGTCTTAGTTGGCAAACCATTTTGAATAAACGCGAGAACTATCGCGAGGCGTTCGCCAACTTCGAGCCGGAGAAAGTAGCGCGATTCAGTGAAAAGAAGGCGGCGCAGTTATTGCAAAATCCGGGCATTGTGCGCAATCGGCTCAAGATCGCTTCCACCATCACCAACGCAAAAGCTTTTCTCAAGGTGCAGGAGGAGTTCGATAGTTTCGACGCGTACCTCTGGCGTTTTGTGGATGGCAAGCCCATCGTCAACCATCGCAAGAGCTTGAAGGAATTGCCTGCGCGCACGGACGTTTCTGATGCGCTGAGCAAGGATTTGCTGAAGCGCGGATTCAAATTTGTGGGCTCAACGATTTGTTACGCAAACATGCAGGCCATCGGGATGGTGAACGACCATCTGGTGACGTGTTTCAGGCACAAGGCCTGTAGCGATGGTCTATGACTGTTGAAGCACTATCTTCTCAGACAGAAAATCGCTGACAATCACCATCTGATTAGTCTCGACAAAGTGATGCTATAATTTTAAACTGAAACTACCCGCATTACACAAGCTTAATGCGGGTAGTTTGTTTTTTGAGTCGTTCCTTTTCTTTTGCTCCGGGGAGTTGTCATATTCCCGCTGTTTCTTTGGGTTCATGCCACAGGGAGCGACGCTCAAGTTGAGGCGCAGCGAGGACGCACTCAAGGCTCACTCTAGTTCGCACGTCATCAAAATAATTCTCTTTGCGCCATTCGCGTCTTTGCGTGAAAATGAAAGCATGAGTGCTGTCACCGCTGAGAATATTCCGGATGTCCATGGCCATTTTGGCCCGTATGGTGGACGTTATGTGCCGGAGACGTTGATGCATCCGTTGCAGGAGTTGGAGGAGGAATATTTCCGCGCGCAAAAGGACCCGGCGTTCAATAAGGAACTCGCCTATTACCTGAAGGAATTTTGCGGACGCCCTACCCCGCTCTATTTTGCGGAACGGCTCACCAAAGAACTTGGCGGCGCGAAGATTTATCTCAAGCGCGAAGACCTGAACCACACGGGCGCGCACAAGATCAACAACGCCATCGGGCAGGTGTTGCTTGCCCGGCGCATGGGCAAGACGCGGGTCATCGCGGAGACCGGCGCGGGCCAGCATGGCGTGGCAACGGCGACGGTGGCCGCGATGTTCGGCTTGAAATGCATCATCTACATGGGCGCGGTCGATTGCGAACGGCAGATGCTCAATGTGTACCGCATGAAGATGCTCGGCGCGGAGGTCGTGCCGGTGCACGCGGGCCAAAAGACGTTGAAGGAAGCGGTGAACGAAGCGATGCGCGACTGGGTGACGAACATCCGCAGCACGCATTACATTTTGGGCACGGCTTACGGCGCGCATCCGTATCCGGTGATGGTAAGGAATTTCCAGCGCATCATCGGCGACGAAGCGCGCGCGCAGATTTTGGAGAAGGAAAAGCGATTGCCCGACCTGCTCATCGCGTGCGTCGGCGGCGGTTCGAATGCCATCGGATTATTTTATCCGTTCCTCGAAGATAAATCGGTGAAGATGGTCGGCGTGGAGGCGGGCGGGCGTGGCATCCAGCCGGAGCAACACGCGGCGCGGTTCCAGGGCGGCTCGCTCGGGGTGTTGCAGGGCACGCGCAGTTATATTTTGCAGGATGAATTCGGCCAGATCCAATCCACGCATAGCGTCAGCGCGGGGCTCGATTACGCCGCCGTGGGACCAGAACACGCCTTCCTGCGCGATAAATTGCGCGTCGAGTACACCTACGCCACCGACGACAAAGCATTGGAAGCCTTCATGAAGGTCGCGCGGTTGGAAGGAATCATTCCCGCGCTGGAAAGCGCACACGCCGTCGCCGAGAGCATGGTCCGTGCGCCGAAGATGAGCAAAGACTCGCTCATCATCGTGAACCTCTCAGGGCGTGGGGACAAAGACGTGGCGCAGGTGGCCGACAAGGTGGGGTTGCAGATGCCAAAATAATCGCAGGCTACTGTCGGGTTAGATTTGGCAACCAGCCATGAATTTTCCGGATATCATCGCGAAGGAACACTCGAATGAGTGGGGCGATAAGACCGGCTGGCGGATGGAAATAACGCCTGCGCCGGAACAACTGATTCTCCACAGCTGGCAGTTGGACAATGGAACAGAGAAATATCCGTCGTCATGCTCGGTCCTGGCGAGCGACGTGGATCCGGAGAGTGTCTTTGTTCAGGAAGCGTTTGAAGAACATGAGTTAAATCATTTGCACGCTAACTGCATCTATTACCAAGACGCCATCGTGAGCAAACGCGCTTACGACCCCACTTTTCATCTCAACAATGTGGCGCTGCGGTACCCGCTGGCCAAGGAAGTCTCCGACCTGGAGGCGGCCAAAAAATGTTTCCAGGATTTTTTGCGCAAGTGCGGCGCGCGACCGCCGGTGATAAACCTCGCGGCGATCGAGGAGTTTTTGCCGCCACTGCGGGCGGCGTTGGAACCGGCTAGATGCACGGTCCAGCATGACAAAGCCGGAAAGCCGGAGCTTATCCAAAGCGCTGAGATCGACAGCCGGAAGATGCACCTGGTCCGCCGGACGCAACAGCCCGGGGGCGCGCATTTTGACCTGGATACCTACGAGTTGCTTTCGTTGGACCTCGCGAGTGTGGACGTAAGTGAAGCGACCTATGAACCGGGACTGTGGGTCACAAGTCTGTATTCAGTGGAACATCTCTCAACCAGGATCACCTACAACGACGGGGGTTCCGAGGGCTATGAGATGTGGTATGAGAAGGTGGTCTTTCAAACGGAAGCGGACGCGCGGCATTTTGCGGATACGTGTGTGCGCACGGTGGGGGCGATCCGTGAACGGCTTTATCAACTGCATCGTGCGGCGGCACTTTGATTCTCGTCATGTCAAGGGCTGCGGAAATACGATCACATTGCAGCCACGTGAATAGGTGATTTGGAAAGATAATTTCAAAACAGAGTACGGCGACGGAACGGTCATCACTGGCGGCCAAATGGTTGCCGGTCATGGTTTTGCCATGGTCAATCCAATCCATGTTTAGTGGCCAAAGTGGAGTTTTCAAAACTCTCTCAGCCGCAATTAGTTAGACAAATCCCCAACAGGCCTGTCTCATGGTATTTAATAAGTCTTGTCCCTTTTATCGAGCAGCCCAGAAATATGAGTAAATGCACCAAATGGATGTGGGTTTGCCGCGGGGTTGCGTCGAGGATTTTTCGGAAGAGACTTTTGCCGAATTGTCATCGCGTTATTTGAACCCGGTCGATTCGGTGGCGCGGCAGCTCACAGGACATCCGCAGCATGCGGAGGGGGTCACGCAGGCGGTCTTCTTATCCTGGCCAAAGACGCGGCGCCAGTGGCGACGAAGGTGAAGTTGGAAATGCCAAAACAGATTCACATGAAACTGCTCGCCCGTTTATCACGCATCACCACATCGGGCCGGGAATTTATTCCACAGATCGACGGGTTGCGGTTCGTGGCGATCATCGCGGTCATTGCTTTTCATGTTTGGAGCATCGGCACATTTCATCTCGGACATGCGGGCGATAGGTCCAACATCGTCGGCCAATGTCTGGTGAGCGGAAGCTGCGGGGTGCAGTTATTCTTCATGATCAGCGGGTTTATCCTGGCGTTGCCGTTTGCGAAACAGCATCTGGCCGGCGGCAAAACCGTCCGATTGCGGGATTATTTCAAACGCCGGCTCACGCGCATTGAACCTCCTTATATCATCCAAATGGTGTTCGTATTTGCTTTTGCGGCACTGGTATTGCGCTGGTCGCTGATGCACCAACATATTTTCGGCGGCGAAAGCTGGTGGCGTTATACGACCCCGCACATGCTGGCGAGCCTCGTTTATGCACATGATTTCATATATAAAGAATATCCGTATCCAAACATTGTTTTATGGTCGCTGGAGATTGAAGTGCAATTTTATATCGTGGCGCCGTTGCTCGCATGCCTCTTCGTTATCCGTCATCACTGGGGACGCAGGATATTGATTGCGCTGCTGGTATTGGCATGGCCGTGGTTGATCTCCTTTTTAGGCCTGGAGCCGGTGGCGGCCCGGGTTTGGCTCCTCAAAGCATTGCCAAATTTTTTAACAGGTTTTTTGCTGGTGGAATTTTACCTGACTGGCTGGTTGGGTGCGGCAAAGAAAAGCTTTATTTGGGATTTAGTGTGTTTGCTTTGTGGGCCGGCATTGATTTTTGGTCGCCTACAAATTCTGCCTGATGCGCTTGAACCATGGACTTTGCTTCTTCTGGCGGTCGCCGTTTTTCGCGGTCGCCTGGCTTCCTGGTTGCTGAGCAACCCCTGGACCACGACTATTGGGGGCATGTGTTACACGATCTACATGTACCACTGGTTGTTGATCGCCGTAATCATTCGCGCGACGATCCATTTGCAGACCGGCACCTTGTGGCTTGATTTGCTGGTCCAATTTCTTGTTTTGACGCCGTCAATTATTTTGGTCAGCGCATTTCTTTTTGCATGGTTCGAGCGGCCATTCATGCGCCGGGATTGGCCAACGCGGTTCAAGCAGTTTTTGCTAGGACATAAAACTGCGCCCGGGGTAATACGAGTGGCGGGCAAGTTGAAATTGGAAATGCCGAAATTAACCAGCATCGGCAAATGAAACAGAGCGCGGCTGGCCTCCGACAGACCGGCATGAAGCGTCATTCCAATATTTGAGTCTCGTCACCGCGACGCCTAAAGGGATAAAATAGGATATGTCTAATGACCTTGTTCCCGGGGAGTTGCAGCGGTACGCGATTCCTGGCCGCGTCACCATCACCAACGAGAATGGCGGCCTGCCGGCCGTGCGCATCACGACGGACGACAGCACGGCGGAGATCTGCCTGCACGGGGCGCACATCACACAATTCCAGAAAGACGACGAGCCGCCTTTGTTGTTCCTGAGCCACTTGAGCCAGTTCGTGGCGGATAAACCGATCCGCGGCGGCGTGCCGATCGTGTTTCCGTGGTTCGGACCGCGCGCGGGGGCGGCGATGCACGGGTATGCGCGGCTGGTGACGTGGTACCTCGCAAAAACGGAGGTCACGGCGGATGGCAGCGTGAAAGTGGTTTTCCTGCTGCCGGATGCCATCGCGCAGCAGAATGGCCTGCACGCGCAGGTGCGTTTTGTGGTGACAGTGAAGGATACGCTGACGATGGAGCTAACCGTGACCAACACATCGGCGACGGAGAATTTCAGTTATGAGGATTGCCTGCACACTTACTTTATGGTGGGGGACATCGGGTCGGTTTCCATCGCGGGGCTCAAAGGACGCACCTATTTGGACAAGCCGGCGAATTTCGCGCGCAAGCTGGAGACGTGGGACGTCATCTGGATCGCTTCTGAGGTGGACCGGGTTTACCTGGATACAACTGACACGGTGGAGATCCGTGACACTAAATTGAACCGCACGATTCGCATCGAGAAAAGCGGGTCCAACTCGACGGTGGTATGGAATCCGTGGGTGGAGAAAGCGAGGGCGATGACGGATTTTGACGACGAGGAATACCGGCAAATGGTGTGCGTGGAATCGGGGAATGTGGGCGAGAGCAAGATCACGCTGGCGCCGGGAAAGTCAGCATCGATGAAAGTCGTCGTGAGCAGCCGGAAGACTTAAAAGCTTGAGCCTTATCACCCCGGCTCCTACAGCATCAAGACCTTGAATTTCGACACGGCCAGATAGCCGGCCACAATGAACATCCCCAGCAGACTAAGCTGGGCCATCTTGAACGGCGGTTCTTTCTGCGTGGGGGCCAGTGCCTTAAGGGCGGGGATTTTTTGGAACGATTGCACGACGAGGACGAAGACGTTGAGATATTGGGCCATCACAGCGCCGACCACGTAGATCCAGCGCCACGAGCCTTCGAGATGGGCGGAATAGCGCGCATAGATGGCCGCTCCCAACAACACCAGCGAGATGATGCCGACGATGTGGGATGGCATCAGCTTTTTGACGGGGAAGAAAAAGCCGGTGACGCTCGTCGCCACGGTGGTCACGAGAAAGAATTTCGTCCAGCCAGCCATCGGGTCGGCGGAGAGCATGCCGGCCATGACGACGAAGCCGGCGACGATGCCCAGCAGGCTGATGAGCACGTGAATAATGGTGTAGATTCTCAGGATCATAGTGTTATGGGTGGTTTAGGGTGAGGTTGGGAAATGGCTTTCAGCGGGGCGCGGGAATGATGGCGTTCTCGAGTTGCGCGACTTTCTTCAGGCGTCGCAGATGCCGCGGCGCCTGGCTGAATTCAGCGGCGAGAAAAGTCTGGACGAGGTCCCACGCCACAGCCGGACCTTCGGTACGCTCGCCAATACAAAGGACATTCATGTGATCATCCTCGACGCCCTGCTTCGCGGAAAAATGGTCGTGGATGAGGCAGGCGCGCACGCCTTTGACTTTATTGGCGCAAACAGTCGCGCCGACGCCACTGCCGCAAATGGCCACGCCGCGATCAACATTCGCCGTCGCAACCGCGAGCGCGAGGGCGATCACGAAATCCGGATAATCATCGTCAGGGGTAAACTGGTAAGCGCCAAAATCAACGACCTCGTGGCCGGCCGAACGGAGTTGGGCCGCGATCTTCTCTTTCAATTCAAATCCACCATGGTCGGCGGCAACTCCTATTTTCATAAGGTTGATGTGTCTTTGATAGCTTTGGCGGCGATGGAGCTTAGGGACTGGCCCATCATGGTTATTGGGCGTTCTACTCCGGTGACCCCGTGCCGCCTGGCCAGCCACGCCGGTTCGTTGTAGGAAAGAAATGTTTTACCGGCGTCGTCCTGCCAGACGAGCGCTTTCAAAGGCAGGTCGATGCCGATGGTCTGGTTCGCCTGCATCAAAGGCGTACCGCCGCGCGGATTGCCGAAGATGATAAGTTCGGTAGGACGTAACGTCAGCCCGACGTTTCCTGCCCCTGCGGTGTGATCGATGCGGGCAAAGACGTGTATCCCCTGGGCAATGATTTCTTTCTCGAGCCGGCTCATGGTTTCCTCCGGGCCGAAGTTGCTGGCTAGGGTGATCAAACCTTCTGGCGCAATGGTGCTCATGGCGTGGTGTCTTTATAGCGTGCTTCAACCTCGGCAATCTTCCGGGCCAAATCATCCGGCGTGAGGATCTGCTTCTGGAACAGGATGACGGCGAAGCACGCGATCCAGCGCTCGTAGTACGTGAGCTTGCCGACCATCTCCGCGCCCAGCGCCTCCACACCACGCCGTTTCTCCTCGGTGTTGATGATCTTGTGAAAATCCAGCACGTCAGCGAGCGCGTGGCAGCGTTTCTCCCATGGCAACAGCACATGGTCGGTCTGCTCGATATCGTCGGCGGGCAATCCGCCGATATCATTAGGCAATCGTTTTAAGAGATCTTCAGTATGGCTCATGGGTTGCTCCGGTTCTCAACTTTGATGACACCGATCATCGCATCGCGAGTGACGAGTGCGGCGAGTTGTTCTTCAGTAAGATTTTCGGTGCCGGCGGGACGTTGCGGCAACACGAGATAACGCACCATCGCCGTGGAATCGCTCACGCGGATCTCGACGTCATCGGGGATATGGGTGCCGAATTCCTCCAGAACTTTTCGCGGTTCCTTGACCGCGCGGGCGCGATACGGCTTGGCCTTGTACCAATCCGGTGGCAGTCCGAGCACCGGGCGCGGGTAACAGGAGCAGAGCGTGCAGACGATGAGGTTGTGAACCTTGTCAGTGTTCTCGAGCACGATGAGTTCGGTGTCGTCGTAAAAGCTGATGCCGAAATCTTTTTCGCAAGCGGTGCGGCCATTGGCCAGCAGGCGGGAACGGAAATCGGGATCGACCCAGGCGCGTGCCACGACTTTGGCGCCAAGGGCAGGCGTCCGGGAATCCAGCACCTCGATCTGGCGGCGGATCTCGCCGGGTGTGATGAGTTTTTTTTCAACGAGTAACTCGCGGACGGCTATCTCCATGATTTCGTAATAGCCCGGCGGCGGCGTATCGGCATTCTTCGGATCCTGATAGTGAGGGTTAGGGCCATGCTGATGGCCATGTTCATGATCATGATCGTGCTCGTGGTCATGTGTTTGCATGGTTTAAATCCTTTCCAGCCAGGTTTCAAAGATTTCAATGAGCAACCGGTCCTGCGGCGAGCCGGCATAGCCCGCCCAGAGTTCGGCAAGAGGAACGGCGACGCGATAATAGTGGCGTTTGGAGCCGGCGTTGCGGCCAAAGCCCTCTTCCTCGTTATTGATAGCAGCGGGTTTGAGAATCTTTTCCACGATACCCTGCTTGCCGCGCATATAGATGGGCACGCGATAGTGGCCTACGGGATAACGCACGGAAATGCGGACACGGTCACCCACGGCAAAGATGGGTTCTTCGCCAAGCGCGGTGACGATGGTTGCTGGGGTGGTGGCCATAATTGGAGTTCCTTTATTTGCCATGCTGGCGAACGCACCGTCCCGTCACGATTTGACGAAAGCGAGGAGGTCGGCGTTGAGTTTATCGGTGGCGGTGTCGGACAAACCGTGCGCGCCGCCTTTGTAGACCTTGAGGATGGAATTTTTTACGAGCTTGGATGACAACATGGCGGCTACGCCAATAGGCACGACCTGGTCGTCGTCGCCGTGGAGGATGAGGGTGGGGATGTCGAATTTTTTCAGGTCTTCGGTGAAATCGGTCTCGGAGAAGGCCTTGATGCAGTCGTAGGCGCTATTGTAACCGGTCATCATGCCCTGCAGCCACCAGGATTGGATGATGCCCTGGGATGGTTTTGCGCCGGGACGGTTGTAGCCGTAGAAGGGGCCGCTGGCGACATCGAGAAAAAATTGCGAGCGGTCCTTGAGGTACGCGGCACGGAGGCCATCAAACACTGACATGGGCAAGCCGCCGGGGTTGGCGGGTGTCTTGAGCATGAGCGGGGGCACGGAGCTCATGAGCACGGCTTTGGCGACGCGTTTGGTGCCATGCCGGCCGATGTAGCGCGCGACTTCGCCACCGCCCGTGGAGTGGCCGATCATGATGGCGTTTTTCAGGTCGAGTTTTTTGAACAGGGCGGCGAGATCGTCGGCGTAGGTGTCCATGTCGTTGCCGCCCCAGGGCTGGGTGGAACGGCCGTGACCACGGCGGTCGTGGGCGATGCAGCGGTAGCCGTGTGAGGCGAGGAAAAATATTTGCGGGTCCCAGGCATCGGCGTTCAACGGCCAGCCATGGCTGAAGACGATGGGCTGGCCGGTGCCCCAGTCTTTGTAATAAAGGTCAATGTGGTGTGAACCTTCTTTGCCGACATTCAAATAGGGCATGGGTATTCTCCTTCCAATTTTGGGTTAATGGTTACTCCTCGGACTTCCGCCAATCATTGTCCGGTTCCGGATTTTTTCAATCAGATTTTGTTCACAAAAAGCAAAATTGGGCCAATGGATGTTATTCAAAATGAACAATTTGCCCGCGGAACATTATCGGCGTTTGAATGAAATCCAAGCGGTCTGTGGTGTCCGGACGAAGGCAGGAGCGGGGATGTCTGTATCAATACCGTACAAGGCCCATTTCATAGGGGTCCGGTTCAGTTTTACCAGTGGTGAGCTATGTGCCTGATTGGACGCGGATTGGGCCGGGGGTTATGACTTGCGTGCGTGAGCCGGTTCCGGGTGCAAATCACAGGAACAGGTATTGCTCAATAATTTCTGCTTCGGGATTTTTGCGCCGTTCCGCCCAATGGGTGGACGGCAGGTTGTATCAAACGAGAGCGGCTTTAGCAGCCATCGGACATTTTCCGGCGGCGGCCGCTTGCATCGGTGGGTAACTGGTATGAAAACGGTTAAACTTTGGGTAGCGATAGTGCTGCTGATGAGCGCCACGCGATTGTCCGCGTACGATTATTCAAACAAAGATCTGGGCTTCAATCTCAAGTTGCCCGATGGGCTGGAGGACGTCACCAGCATGGCCTCGCAAACACCCGACCTGGCTGAATTTCATGACAGCATTTTTCTGTGCCTGGCGAACCGGACGTCGATGGCCATCAGGCCCTCTGAAGTTTTCACTATTGCTGACGCCTTCGGGCACATCGGCAATGAAGGTCTTACGCCGGGGAATACACCGCATGCCGAGTTTGAAACTGCGACCTGGAAAGGCCTGCAGCTTAAAGTGGCAAAACTTACCATAAACAACGGAACGATGCCTTTCGTCCATTACTCGGTCAGCATCCCGCTCAAGCCGCACAACATTTTGCTCATGGTCACGGGGTTTGAAAAAGACGGTTTCAGATTGAGAAATGATTTTCTAGCTGTGTTGGCAACGGTCGATGGGACTGTCGGGACGATTAGCAGTGGCCGGATAGGATTAATAGATTCGCCAATCATTCTGATGCTGCTGGTGGGATCATTTGCGTTGATAACGGGCCGGCTCCGCATCGCGCCCCGTTGGGGACTGATCGGCGCGGGTGCCCGCATTGCCGGCTGCATCTACATCCTCGGCTGTGCCGCGCTGACGCGAACGGCGATTCAACTCTGTGTAAAGCCCCTGGCGTCGCTGGGGATGGGATTCAGTGGCGTCGTGATCTGTGTGGACGTAGTTGAATGCTTCCTCATTTTGGCCGTGATGGCGTTGCTCATGTTACATTACGGGAATTCCTACGAAGAAGGCGTCCCCCGATCCACCTTCGCTTATCTCAAAACTTCCGCCCCTCCCAAACGCAAAAAGAAACGCGGCGAGGCGCCGGATGTCCCCTGCCCGCTGTGCCGGCAGCCGGTCTCCCCGACGGATTCGAACTGTCCGAATTGCCGGGCTGACCTCACCCGCTGGCAGGCGGCGCCGACCATGTGACGGGAAGAGGCGGGCGACTCACTCCGTTCACCCGCGAATTGCAATGAAGAGCGGCGGTGAACCGCGCGCACTCCAGACGCTGCGCGGGAATCGTTAGCTCAACAGCATTGGAACATGCTGCGGGCCGGGACGGCTCGCGCTCCGACAGCGGCGGGCAGAGGACTGCCCGCCCTACCCTCCGAAATTTGTCAGGGAACGGCCTCAGGGTTTGCCGCCGAAGGTACAGTAGTCATCGAAGTCGAGGAGGTCGAACCAGGTTTTGATGTCCTCGCGCGTAGTGCTGAATTTTTTTACTTCATCGGCAAAAAATGTCAGCGTTTCATGGTCGCTATCTGGCGTGCGGTGGGAGTGATATTCGCTCCAGGCGGCGATTTCCCAGGGCTGGGGTTTTGAATGGGCTTCGACCCACGCGAGGATTTCGCCGTCGCCGAGACCTTTGGCGAGTTCGGCTTTCAACGTTTCATGGTCGAGGCCGGTGAAGGTGAAGAAATGGCGGTCCATGCCTTTCCCGGCGTAATGGTATTCGCCGAGTTTGCCGGCGATGGCGGCGCGGCCTTTGTCGAGGATGCGCGGGAGGAGAACGTAACCGCCCAGCCGCACACTGGGGCTGCGCGGGGGGCGTTGGGTGAGGTCGGGAGAGGAGTTGGTGGTATTCATAATATGATTTTGGTTTCGATGTTTTGGAAACTATGTCGTGTTTTCTAAAAGATAAAATAACGAATATTTGGACCCCTCACCCTTTTTCCCAGTGGCTTCCCAAGCCCGCCACGAGTTAGTGGCCCCACAAGAGACGTTCGCTGCGCGAACCGTGGTCCCCGTTTAGCGGGGCGAGGGAGACGGCGAAGGATGTCAAAGGACTCCCTGCGAGGTTGGGTCGGCATCGTTTCCACAAAATTGATTATCGATGATTCAGTGATTGCCGCCGGAGACGAGGAAGGTTTCGCCGGTGATCCAGCCGGAATCGCTGGAAGCGAGGAACGTGGCCACCGTGGCGATGTCCTGCGGCTGGCCGATGCGGCCGAGCGGAGTATTTGCTTCGATCTGTTTCTGGAAATCGCTGCCATGGATGCCAGCGCTGTGCAAACCTTCGGTCTCGATCATGCCGGGGTTGATGGAATTGACGCGGATCTGGCGCGGGCCGAGTTCGCGGGCGAGTGATTTGGTGACGGCATCCACTGCGGCCTTCGTGGCGCTGTACACTGAGGCGGCCGGTACCGGATGGATGCCGGCGACGGAACTGATATTAATGATGCTGCCGCCGGAGCTGGGGAAATGTTTCAAGGCTTCCTGGGTGGTGAGGAGGAGGCCGAGGACGTTCACGTTGAATTGTTTGTGGAAATGTTCCTCGGTGACCTGTTCGATGGGCGCGAATTCGTATACGCCGGCGTTGTTCACGAGGACGTCCACGTGGCCGTAGGATTTTTTGGTTTCGGCGAAGAGATGTTCGATGTCAGATTTTTTTGCGACGTCGCCCTGGACAGCGACGGCCTTGCCGCCTTGCGCGGTGATTTCGCTGACGACTTTGTCCGCGCCGGCTTTGCTCGAGGCGTAATTGACGACGACGGACGCGCCTTCGGCGGCGAGATGTTTGGCGATGGAGGCACCGATGCCCTTGGAGGCGCCGGTGACCACGGCGACTTTGCCGGTGAGTTTTTTTGTGCTCATATCATTGGTCTCATTTTCAGTTGTTCATGACGGTTCAGTTTTCATTGTTACTTATATTGTAACAATAAAAGTCAAAAAAATTTACGCTCTCCTTACTTCGAAAACGATCTGGGCGAGGCTGATCCTGCCCAGGGTAGATTCCATCGCGTTCTGGGTTTTGTCCAATGCTTTGTCTAGGGCATGCTTGATGTGGCAGCTTACGTTGCAGGCTTTTTGCTCGGTGTAGGTATGGATGGCGAAGGCTTTGGGGGCGTCCACGGCTTTGTAGATATCGAGCAGGGAAATTTTTTTGGCATCGCGGGCGAGCCAGCAGGAGCCGGCTTTGCCGGTGGCGGTCTTGACGAGGCCGGCTTTGGACAAGCGGGACAGGACGCGCCGCACGAAGCTGGGGCTGGTGTTGACACTCAGGGCGAGGTGCGCCGAAGTGGTGCCCGCTTTAGCGCAGCCGCAGGCCAGGCCCACGAGGATGTGGGTCGCGATCGAGAATTGAGTGTTCACCGCCATAACTGTTACTATAATAGTAACAGATTGAAAAAAGCGCAAGGGGGAATTTTTTAGAATTTAACCACGGATGAACACGGATAAACACGGATGAGAAGAATTCACCACCAAGGCACTAAGACACAAAAAAGATTTAACCGCAAAGATCGCAAAGGACACAAAGAATGGGTATCTGACCATATTGAGCGAGTAGCTGCGCCAGAATTTGCGGAGCGGTTCGGGGAGAAAAAATAAAATGACCCGACGTCCATTCTCGCCGGTCAGCACCCAAAAGCCACTTCCAATCATTAATAAACCTCGCGCAGAAAAAACAAAACTTAAGCCATCTTTGTCGGTCGTGGGACAAGATTTTGTGAGCACATTTTTGAAAAAATGACGAAATTTGTGATGTAAATTTCTGTATCTACCTTCGGCGGAATGACTTAGCTGTGGCAAAACTTTTTTAAAAAAAGTGACCGACTTCGCGACGGTCCCGATTACAGGATGGAAAGGGTGTGATAAAACTGGGGGAGCTGAAAAGCTAAAGTCGGCTGCTTACAGTTGGCAGCCGAGAGCGCTGAACCTAAGAAGGCGCTAAGCACATAAAGTTCGCCAAATAAGATGTTCGCTTCGCGAAGCTGCGCAATCAGGCGCAGGGTTTTAAGAAGCGTACCCGGGGTGGCCGCTCGCGATGCGAGCTCGACCCCGGGCAATTATCTTAAGCCCCCTCCGGGCTTTCAGTTTGGCTACGCGAAATAGAAGCGGCTCCCAAGCAGCCGCGTCCCGCACTTGCGGGAATCAACACAAATCAGAACCAATGAGGACTGCCTAATGGCGGAACTCCCAACCCCAGAAAGACAAAGAGCATGACACGCAGAGGAAAAATTGCCCGGTTGCCCAAAGAGATCCGGGCGACGTTGAATGAACGTTTACATAATGGCGAACGGAATGACCAGCTCGTCGAATGGCTGAATGCCCAAAAGGAAGTGCAGGAAGTATTGGCGGCCCAGTTCGAAGGGCGGGCGATCACGGAACAGAACCTGTCTGAATGGAAAACGGGCGGGTTTAAGGAGTGGGAACGGCTGGAGGTATCCAAGGAGCTGGTGCAAGCGGGCAAGGAAGCATCGGATGACCTGGATGACGCGGCGAGCGAAGCGGAGATCAGCGATTGCAGCGCGCGATTGCTGGCGGCAGAGATCATGGCGCTGCAGCGGGAGATGCTGACCCAGGAGATGACGGTGCAGGAACGCTGGAAGCTGGTCTGCGAGTTGCACAAGCAGGTGTCGAAGATGCGGAAGGATGACCATCAGTGTGTGCGGACGATATTGGCGCAGGAGAAGTGGGACCTGGAGCAGGCGGAGCGGGCCGAGCAACGGGACCGGCAATTCAGCGAGGATTTCAAGAAATCGGAGGAGGAACGGGAGAAGCGATTGAATGCGCCGTTGCTGGCGAGATATGACGTGCCGGGGCTGGCGAAGTTGTATGGCGGGGGGAAGCGTGGCTGGGAACTGGCGGCGCAAAAGATCGAGCTGGCCCGGGGATTGCCGCTGGGAATTTTGCAGGACCGCAAGGGCGGGAAATGGCGGGTTGTGGACAATGAATGGAGTTGGGTGAAGGATGGGGAGGAGGAAGAAGGCGGAATGCAGAATGAAGAACCGCCTGAAGGCGGAACTCCTAACGGGGAGACATCAATCGACGGCGGGAAGGACCAAGAACAAAAAGCTCCAATCCCGCAAAGACGGGACTCAGAAGCAGCATCGAACAACCAATCCCGCGGAAATGGGATTCTGGAGCAGACTCCAAAGAAGGTGCGAGCCGCACGGGCGAATGGGAAAGAGGATGGAGGATTGAAGATGGAGCATGGCAGAAAAGGGAAAAATCCAAAATCCAAGCGCCAAGCGCCAGAGAAACAACAAACATCAAAATTAAAATTGGAAAGGAAGCCGAGCGGACGGAAAGGCACGAAAGGGGTCGAGGGTCGAAAGACGAGGGCCGAGGGCCGGAAAGCTGGTCGGGGCTCGACGGAGTCTCGCCCCACCGGGGAACAATTTGAGAATAACGACGGCGCGCAGGGGACGGCGCGCCCGGGCGTCGGAAACGAGGGCGAAGCGGCGGAGACTCAGCTCAATCCGACTCAATCCGAGTTGATCCAGGCAAAAAATTTATTGGAGGAAGGCGGTGACATTGCTGAAGGCCGATTACCAATCGCCGATCTGAAAGCGGCACCGACTGATCCGGCCGAGCGGGATGGCTGCGGAAATGGGGAACCGCCTAAAGGCGGAACTCCAAACGTGGGAAATAATGACTAACGGAATGGACCAAGGGCAGGAATATCCAACCTCCAATGAAGAAAGGAAAGAGCCCGTTCAGGTTACTGGAACCAACACACAACCCAACAACTCCAGTGCCTGAACGGGCGAATCAGCACTCACTGTTACCGGTGATAACCACCATGGTTATCACGGTCGCCCCCACGATGATCATCCCGATCACCGCCACGATGGTCGTCACGGTCGTTGCCGCGGAAGTTGCGATGGTCGTCGCGATCAAAGCGATGGTCGCGGAAGCCGTCAAAGTCACGATGGCCGTAATCGCTATAGACGAAGCGCGGGCCACCACCGTAGAAGACCGGGGCGGGTGTGTAATACACAGGCGGCGCGGGGGCGTAGACCACAGGGGCGGGCGCGCGATAACCGTGGTCGCCGATGCTGACGCTGAGATGCGTGAGGGGATCGACAAAACTGGCTGTAAAACCGGCTTTGGCGGAGGGGGCATTCATGGCTACGACGGCCATGATGGTTGCTGCTAAAATCAACTTTTTCATATGTTTATTCCTTTCATTACCTTCACTGTATCTGACGAAGCGGGTTGCAATTTATTCAAGTGGGTTTAAAAGACTGATGGAGACACTCATGACCAGACCTAACGTACAACGCCCCCCACCGCAGAAAAAGAAGGTGCCCAAGTCGTTCAAGGACCTGACGCCGGCAAACCATTTCAACCCGGCGACATTTTTCCAGGAGCTGGTGTGGAAAGCCTTGCTGACGAAGCGGACGGGGGAACATAAAGTGCCGGTCTTTCCCAAACTGGCGAAAGGCCAGGTGGCGATCACGTGGATAGGGCATGCGTCGTTCCTGATCCAGTTCACGGACCTGAACGTCTTGATCGACCCGAATTTTGCGAACTGGCTTTTTCTTTTGAAACGGGTGAAGCGCGCGGGAATGAAGATACAAGACCTGCCGCCGATCGACCTGGTGTTGTTGACGCATGCGCACTTCGATCATTTTCACAAGCCGTCGCTGCGCCGGTTGCCGTATCCGAAGATAGGAGTGATGCCGTGGGGCATGGCGGACCTGGCGCGTGACCTGGGTTTCTCGCGGACGGTGGAGTTGGACTGGTGGGAGACGTTCTGTCACAAGGACTGGAAGGTGACGTTCACACCGAGCCAGCATTGGGGCGCGCGGACGCTGCGGGACATGCATCGCGGTTACGGCGGATTTGTGCTGGAGCATCAGGGGCGCAAAATCTATCACGCGGGCGACAGCGCTTACTTCGACGGGTTCAAGGAGATCGGCCAACATCTGGTGCCGGAGATCGCGCTGCTGCCGATCGGGGCGTATCATCCGGATACCTTTCGCAAAGTGCACATGGGTCCGGACGAGGCGATGAAGGCGTTCAAAGACCTGAAATCAAAATGGCTGGTGCCGATGCATTACGGGACGTTCAAATTGTCGTTTGAAGATTTGGAGGAGCCGCCGCGCTGGCTGCGGCAGATCGCGGAACAGGAAAAGCTGACGGAACGATTGCGGTTCCTGGTAGAAGGAGTGCCGGTGGTATTTTGAATAATTCTGCCCCCATGGTCATGAAGCACTTCTTTAGTCGCATCCTGATTCCAGGAGCGCGGCATTTATGCCGCTTCAAGGTGGAAGGCATTTGGCCGATGAAGCGGGCTGAAGCCCGCGCTCCCGGAGCAATCCAGAACAGTGCGTTTTTGTTGCTTGCCCCGCGTTTTGCTCCGACTAGAGTTGAGCGTATGAAAAAATTCCTAGGGTTGCTGGGCTGCATTGTGGGCATGCAATTGCGCGCGCAGATGGCGGTGGAAGTGCGGCTGGACCAGGAACAATTTCTGCCGGGCGAAGCGATGCCGGTGGCGGTGCGGATAGCGAACCGTTCGGGGCAGACGGTGCACCTGGGTGACTCGGCGGACTGGCTGACGTTCACCATGGAATCGGCGGATGGCCTCATCGTATCCAAGAACGGCGAAGCGCCGGTGTTCGGGGAATTTGACCTGGAGTCGTCCAAGATCGCGACCAAACGCGTGGACCTGGCACCTTATTTCAACATCGGCAAGCCGGGGCGATATCTGATCACGGCGACGGTGCATGTGAAAAACTGGGACAAGGAATTTTCCAACACGCCGAAGGAGTTTGATCTGATCGAAGGCACGCGGTTGTGGGAGGAATCGTTCGGCCTGCCGAGCACCAATTCCACGGCCGCACCGGAGATGCGGAAGTTTGTTTTGCAACAGGCGAATTATCTGCGGAAGATCACGTTGTACCTGCGGCTGACGGATGCGGCGGAAACGCACGTGATCAGGCTTTTCCCGATCGGGCCGCTGCTCTCGTTCAGCCGGCCGGAGGCGCAGGTGGATTCGCAGAGCAACCTGCACCTGCTGTACCAGAACGGCCCCCACATCTTCAGCTATACGATCTATAATGCAAACGCCGAGATGATTTTGCACCGGACGTACGGGTTCGGAAATATCCGGCCGAAAATTTCGCGGGACCCCAATGGAAAAGTTTTCATTCTCGGTGGCGTGCGGGTCGCCGAATCGGATGATTTTCCCGAACCGGCCCCAACGCCTGCCACGAATGCAGTCAGTGCCCCGACAGTTCCGACGCCGTAGAAAATCACTGCACGACGTCGTCGACGGTGTGCACGCGCTCCTGCATGTATTTTATGACATCGGTGGCGCGGACGATGGCGTTCTGCTCGGTCTGGCCCATGAAGGTCTTCATGATGACGCGCACGGCGGCGACGGGATCGCCATTCTGGTCGCGCAAAGGCAGGACGACGGCCACGGATTCCTTGCCAAAGCCGCAATACACGGCGCCTTTCTTAAGGACGTTCTGCTCGGTATCGGTGCCGGCCTGGCCGAGTTCGCTTTTGACGTTGCTGGCGATCATGTGAACGTTGTCGGTGTCACGGTCTTTGGCGTAGATCTTCAAACCAAGAAGGCGCGAATATTTTTCCAAGGTGCCATCCAACAAGGCCTGGGCTGGGGCGATGCGCGGAACGTAGGTGATATCGGTATCGTAAAAATAGCTGACGGAATCGGACTTGGTCCAAAACCCGATCTTGCCCTGGGCGAAAGTGGAGTCGCCGAGGGGCGGAAAGAGTTCCTTGCCATCCAGGGTGAAACGGATCTGGGTGCCTTTGCATTCGACGGTCATCTCATGCCAGACACCGCTGGGAATCGTCACGGTGGGGCCGATGGGGGCAGCGCGCTGGCCTTTGACCACTTTGTAGAAGCGGAAGGAATTGCCGAGGGAGCTGGCGCGTACGACGTAGAAATTTTTCTCGTCCTGGATGCGAAAGGCGAGGCCGGCCATCTGTTCGACGCCGCCACCAACGGTCTTGAATTTAGTCTTCAGCGTGAAATCGGCGAAAGTTTCCTTCTCGTAGATCAACAGGGGGAAATGTTCGTCGGTCGCATCGCGGGAAAGCTGGGCGAGCACGGCGCGTTGGCTCAGTTTCGGCGCGGTGTGCGTGAGGGGCTCCAGGGCCGGGGGAACGTCGTCCATGACGACCTTCCATTCGCCGGGGCGCCCGTCGCCCGCCACTGCGCTGCGAAACCCATCGGGGGTCTGGCCGGTGGGCGTTTCGCTGAAGTCAAATTTGAGCTCGGCGCCGACCACCGGCAACGCCAGGGCAAGCCACACGCAGAAAAACGTTTTTCGCATTGTCGGCAGCGTAACAAAATAAAGTTGGTGGACAAGCAATTGTCTTATTTCGTCTGTTGCCATTTCCCCCAACCAGGTGTAACTGGTTTTCCAGAGGCAACAACCATCATTAATCGACCCCCTATGAAAACCCGCGAACTCAAACAAAACGAATGGAAAGATTTCTGCCGTCAGCTCAATGATACGCACCAGGGCAGCATGGTGACTGTCCAATTGATCCAACTGGATGGACGCACCAACCCCATTATGAAGGACATGCCCCTGCAATCGTTCGCCTTGAACGAAAACCGGAATGAGTGCAACGACACGATGGTGATCGCGGCGGGCCTGCCCAATGAGCGGCCGCGCCAGCACATGATCGTGGAACCGGTGCGGCTGATCTTGAGAAATGGCGGCAGCGACCGCTACAATGAACTGGACGTCATCGCCGAAAGCGGGACGACGCTGGTGACTTTTCATCCCGGCATCATCCCGGCCTTGCTCGATGGCCTGGGCGCACGTCCGACGGCTTGAACAAACCGTCATGGACACAGCGGAAAGCTGTTGTTATTTGTTTCGCGTCACCGTGCGGGATTGATCGACGGCGAACGACCTGATGAAACGCTGCTGCGCACTTGCTAAGATCGCTTTGGTCGTAGCGCTCTTTTGCTTCCCGATATCCGGACCCGCGGCAGGAACGAATGCCCCGGATAGCTTCGCCGATATCGCCACGACTCCTCCTGAGACGGAGAATCGCGGATTGGTGACGCCGCAGCCGCCGAAGTTACCGCGCAAAATCATCCACTACGGAAAGGACGATCCCAGCGCGGTCTTCCAACCGGCTGATAAACTTGATACGCCGGAGAAGCTGGCAGATGCGCTCACGGAAACCCGGCGTGCCTTTGCGCCATTTCTCGAAAACCACGCACCGCCACAAACCGCTACGCGCACGATACAGACGTTGGAAAATTTCGATTGGCGCATCGCCACGCCGGATGACTGGCAGAATTTCCCTGCCGTGCTCACGGGTGCCGGCCAGTGGACACATGTAAAAATTCCACACTTCGGCGAACCGCTCGGCAAGACCAATACATTTTATCGCACCACGTTCACGCTGGCCGCGTGGCAAACGAATGAAGCGGTGTTCGTCCGTTTTCGCGGCGTGGATTACAAGGCACATGTATTTGTGAATGGCGCGTATGCGGGTTCGCACGAAGGATTTTTTGCGCCGTTCGAATTTGAGGTCACGCGCGCGGTTCATCCGGGCGAGAACACCTTGGTCGTCCAGGTGGACAATGATTATCCAACCCTCGGGGAGGTGAATGATCCTAAATACCCGAATATCATCGGCGATAAGATCTACGGAGCGACCGGCCCGGGTTTCGATGACCCCGATGCCGGCTGGCACCACGACCCGCCCGGCATGGGCATCTATCAGCCGGTGACGGTTGAGGTCCGGCCGCGCGTGCATATACACGATATCTTTGTGCGTCCACTGCCGGATGAGAAAACGGCGGAGGCGCTGATCGAAGTCTGGAATTGCGATGTGCAGAACAACGAAGTGCAGATCAAATTTTCTGTCTATGGGCTCAACTTCACGCAACAGGTCATCGCCGCGCAAAAAGTTGAGAAGCCAGACGCCGCCTGCCCGGGCGAGAGTTTTTATCGGGTGCGGTTTCCGATGACTGGCTTTCGTTCGTGGTCGCCAGATACGCCTTGGCTTTACGATTTTCAGGTGACGGTGAGTTCTTCCAAAGCGGGCACGACGGATAATGCGCATCGTCAGTTCGGCATGCGGTCTTTCTGCATGAACGAGGAAGGCGATCACAAAGGCCACTTCTTTTTGAACGGGCAGGAAATCCGGCTGCGCGGCGCAAACACGATGGGCTTTGAGCAACAAGACGTGATGCGCGGCGACTCCAACCAACTGCGCGACGACCTGCTGCTGGCGAAGATCGCGCACATGAATTATCTCCGCATCACGCAACGTCCCGTGCAGGAGGAGGTCTATGACATGGCTGACCGGCTTGGTCTGATGATCCAAACCGATTTCCCGTTTTTCGCGCACATGCGTCCGAATCAGTTGGGCGAAAGTTTGCGCGAGGTCGGCGAGATGGAACGGCTGATCCGCCCTCATCCCTCGTGCATCCTGGTCACGTACATCAATGAGCGTTTTGGCGACAAGAAAGCCAAGGGCAAGATCGCGTGGCGCATGAACCGGACGGAACAGGACGAATTTTTCCGCGCGGCGGATGAAGTGGTGCACCAGGCGAATCCCGACCGCGTCATCAAATCGGTGGAAGGTGACTATGACCCGCCCGCACCCGGTCTGCCCGACAACCATTGCTACACGCTTTGGTATTTCCGCAATGGCATCGACATCGGGCTGCTGCACAAAGGTTATTGGCAGGCGGTGAAACCGGGCTGGGATTATGCCTGCGGCGAATTTGGCGCAGAAGGCCTCGATAGCATAGAACTGATGCACGCGCATTGTCCGACGAACTGGTTGCCGCAAAATGCGGATGAAGACAAAACCTGGACGCCTGCCCGCATCCCGAAGGCACAGAGCGCCGAAATGTACGCAAACTTTTTCGACAAACCGAATTCGCTGGCGGGCTGGGTGGATGCGACCCGTGAACACCAGGCATTTGCCGACCGCATCATGACCGAGGCGTTTCGCCGCGACAATCGCATGGTGTCCTTTGCGGTGCACCTGTTCATCGACGCTTGGCCAACTGGCTGGATGAAGGCCATCATCGATGTGGATCGGCAGCCCAAGCCTGCTTACTTCGCCTATCGCGAGGCGCTCACACCGCTCATGGCGAATATCCGCACGGACCGCTGGAAATTTTTCTCCGGTGAAAAAATCAACGCCGAGTTCTGGGTCTGCAATGACACGCATAACGTGCCTGCAAAACCGGTTTTGAAATGGGAATTGGAGATAGGCGGAAAAATCGTCCACGCCCGACAACTCGCGGGTACAGTCAAACCAGTTGAATCTGTGTTCCAGGGTTTCACGGCTATTCCAGTGCCAGATGTCACGGAACGGACCAAGGCCACGCTGCGCCTCGCGCTGTTTGATGGTGAGAAACTTCTTCACGATACGGCCATCGAAGTTGAGTTTTTCCCAAAAGCGAAACCGTTTGATGTGTCTGTGCAGATTGTCGGAAGCAGAACTAACATTGCCAATCGCCTCGCGCATGAATTGCATCTGCGCGTTTCCAAAACAGCGACAACCTATCTGATTGATGACTACGCTGCATACGAGAAACGCCGGATGGAAATCAACTCCGCGGTGCAAAATGGCGCGACAGCGGTTTTTCTCAGCCTGCCTAAAGGCGGCTACCTGCTGCCCGGTTCCTCTGAGACAGTTCGGGTTCAGTCCGCCAATCCGCATTTTCTCTCCCGCGCCACCGGACATCCGCTGGTTGCGGGGTTTGAGGAGTTCGACTTCCGGTTTTGGTTCGATGAACGGGCTGGCATGATCACGCCGCTGGGGAACGGCAAATTTTCCGGTTACGACTGGGACGCCACGATCCTTAAAGTTCAGGATGCCGCCGGCGTCGCTGAAAGAAAATTTGGCAAAGGACGCGTGGTTTTATGCGAAGCATTTTTGGCAGACCGGGTCAGCGCAAATCCAACCGCACGGATCTTCGTTGAACGCCTGCTTACTGACCGGTGAATTTCAGGTGCAGTTGATAGCTCTGCGGCGGCACCGCATATTTCACCAATACCCCTGGGCCGCAACTGCCGTTGCCCAATCCACATTGTTTTGCATCGAGCGACAGGACAACTTCGGGGCGCGGTTTCAAGTCGTAGAGGTGTCGTGCGCCTGCCAGATCCAGCACGGTAAAATGCAGCGCGGACGCCGCCATGGGATTTTCTTCACCTACAACCTTCAGCCCGCTTCCGCCAGCGTCGATCAATGTCAGCCAACGCACGTCTTCTTTATTGCCGGTTTCCTGCGGGCGTATGTAAGGGATGTATTGCGCGTCCACCGTGCTGCGCCACACGCCCATGTCCGCGCTCTCTTTTCGGTCCACATAATTTTCCCACGGGCCGCGACCATACCAGCAGAGGTTTGTGAATTGGTCGTTCAAGCGCATGACCACACCGATTCGTGGCAAGGTGGCGAGCGAACTGGAACAATCGAAATGATTGTCCATGTCCAAGGTGCCGTCGCCGCGCACGATCCACGTCGCGCGATGGACAAAAACACCATTGGTCGCGGTGCTCGTAGCTGCGATGGTGATGCGGACTTCATCCGGCCCGGGCTGCGTGACCTCAAACAAATCAACCTGTCGGACCATGTTGCTTAAACCCGCGTCCTTCCAATCGCGTGCGAGCCACTTGCCGAATCCTCTGTCATTGTCCGTCGTCCCACGGAAGATTTGCAGCACAGGACCCACCGGGCCATCTGTTGTTTGAGCGAGTGTTTCGCGGCCGCCGAATTTCAAAGAAGTCAATGTCCCGGCAGCGCGGCTGAACGTCGCGGAAAAATTCGTTCCTTCAATGCTCACAATATCGCCATTTTGATTCAGCTTAAGATTTGAAGATGCAGGCGCAGCGGATGGCCTGGACGCAGGCGCCACATCCAGCTTCATCTGTTGCCAGGCGAATTCATGTCCCGTCTTTGCCCACAACGAATCCTGTTTGGTGTGAAAACTGACCCGCAACCAGAATTCGGCCGCACCCGATCCCGGCTTCGCGACGGGAATTTTCACCTCAATGGATTTGCCGGGCGCGCAATCGATTGGATTCAACATGCCGGATTGGATCACCGCGCCGTCGCTGTCTGTGACGGACCATTGTGTTTCGTAGTCGGCCAGATTCACGAATGAATTCCGGTTCGTGACTTTGACGGAGACTTTTCCCGGCTTCAAGTTCACCGGCGCAATTGCCACCGGCTGATAAACTTTTTTAACTTCCCAGTACTTGGGATAAATATCACGGTCGGAGGTGACGATGCCTTTGATGCAAAAGATTCCCAGATTCGGCTTATCGCCAAAGTCGCCGCCGTAGGCGATGAATTTGGTTCCGTCTGCTGCCGTTTTACGCAAGCCCTGGTCGCACCACTCCCAGATGAAGCCGCCGAGCAGGCGCGAGTTTGAATAGATTTCATCCCAGTATTCCTGGAGGTTGCCGATGGCGTTGCCCATGGCATGCGCGTATTCGGTGGTAAGTACGGGGCGCGTGTCATTGGTGCGGCGGGCGATCTCCACCAGGTGTTCCCAGCGCGAATTTTCCGCCGCGTTCGGCTTCACGTAATCATCCATCACGCGCGGGTAAAAGCGGCTTATCATATCCACGCCAACAGGATCGGGCGTGAGGTCTGATAGCTTTTTGGGGGCGTTTGATTCACTACCTCCTTCGCCGGGTTGAAAGACAGCGTCGCGTTCGGTCTCGCCCTGTGCGCCCTCGTAATGCACGAAACGCGTCGGGTCATAGGTGTGCAGCCAGGCGGACATGGCTGCGAAATTCGGGCCCCAGCCGGATTCGTTGCCGAGCGACCAGATGATGACGGACGGATGATTTTTATCGCGCTTTGCGAGGGCGATGGCGCGGTCGAGAAACGCAGCGGACCACCGTGAATCATTCGCCAAAAACCCGCGCGTGCCCTGCGCCTCCAGGTTTGCCTCGTCCAAAACGTAGATGCCGTAGCGATCACATAAATCGTACCACAGCGGGCTGTCCATGTAATGGCAGGTACGGACGGCGTTGATATTCGCGCGCTTCATCAGTCCGATATCCTGCATCATGCGCTCCGGAGAGATCGCGTGGCCGGTGTCGGGATCAATCTCGTGGCGATTGACGCCGCGCAACCGGATCGGTTGGCCGTTGACGAGAAATTGTCCGTTGTGGATCTCCAGCTTGCGAAAGCCGATCTGTGAACTGTCTGCTTCAATCACTTTTCCACTCTCATCGGACAGCGTCAGCACAAGCGTGTAGAGATTGGGCGTTTCGGCGTTCCATTTGGCAGGGTTTTCCACTTTGCCTTCGAGCCAGGCAAATTTGGACGGGCCGCGTTGGGGCGTGCGATCGTCAAGGATTTTCGAACTCCAATCGCGATTCAAGATCGGCGCGGCGTCATGGCTTAACTCGTTGGTGAATACCGGATGACGGTTGGCATCGAAGAGTTGCGCGCGAACTGTCCATCCGTTCAGTGACCGATTCGCATAGTCAGCGAGCTCGGGTTTTATCTGCAAGGTGGCGTTTCGATAGTTGGCATCCAGGTCTGTGCGGACGGCAAAATCGCGGATGCGCGCGATGGCGGTCGAGTACAGATAGACGTCTCGAAAGATGCCGCTCATGCGCCACATGTCCTGGTCTTCGAGATAGCTGCCATCGCTCCAACGATACACTTCCACGGCGATCTGGTTTGCGCCGGGCTTCACAAAATCCGTGAGGTCGAATTCGGCGGGTGCGCGGCTGTTCTGGCTATAGCCGACGCGCACGCCATTGACCCAGATGTAAAACGCGCTCTCGACGCCATCGAAATGGATGAACACGCGGCGACCGTTCCAATCCGTTGGCAAGTCGATCGTCCGACGATATGAGCCAACCGGATTCCGCTCTTTGAACGACGTGTAATTCTCGGGCGGCTCACCCATCACACGCGGTGGGTCGATTTTGAACGGATAACCGGAACTGACGTAGATGGGCGTGCCGAAGCCTTTCATTTCCCAGGAGGACGGAACTTCAATCGTCGGCCACGCGGAATCATCGAAATCGGTTTGGAAGAAATTAGTCGGGCGCAGATCCGGACGCGCTACCCAGTGGAATTTCCAGGCGCCGTTCAATGAGCGGTAAAACGGCGAGCTGTCCGGCTTGTTTGCCAGTGCGTCTTCGACGTTTGCAAATGGGATGAACGTGGAACGTACCGGCTCGCGATTGATCTGGAGCACCTGCTCATTTTCCCAATCGGGCGGGTCAGCGAAGGCTGCCAGCGCCAGGAAGCTCAGCGCGACTATGGTGGCAATTCGATGGCGTTCGGTTCGCATTTGTGGCGGGACATTGTTACTTTTTCAAGCCGGTGGCGCAACCATTCACCGGCCAGTGGCATATTTCCACA
>Ga0265324_10000165_pt1 | contig 51097 bp, 43 predicted proteins | sample 41419metaG_FD_198634 | JGI IMG/M metagenome (GOLD analysis project Ga0265324, IMG submission 198634) | Rhizosphere microbial communities from Carex aquatilis grown in University of Washington, Seatle, WA, United States - 4-14-19 metaG | ecosystem: Host-associated > Plants > Roots > Rhizosphere...
ACCTCAGCGAGTTCCAAGTCAGCTTGGCCGTTCCTTCCCAAATCGATTTGGATCAGTTGGGCAAACTGTATCAGGGCTTGATTGAGCATTGCTTCGTGGAAGCCAACGGCCGCGAGGTACGCGTAAGCCTGCGCCGTATGCCCGCCGTAGCGCCGTCGCCGGGCTATTCGAGCTCCTTCTCCGGCATGCCTGCCATCGACCTGAATCCCAATTACACCTTCGAAGAATTCGTGGTCGGCAGTAACTCCCAATTCGCCTATTCCGCCGCGCAGGCCGTGGCCAAGGATCCGGGCGGAACCAAGTTCAATCCGCTGCTCATCTACGGCGGAGTGGGGCTCGGGAAGACCCATCTCTTGCAGGCCATCGGCAATCACGTCATCGCCGAGAACCCCCGCAAGAAGGTCCGTTACGTGACCTCGGAAGCGTTCTACCGCGAGTTCGTGGAATCCATCCAGCACAACCGCATCAACGAACTTTCCACCTACTACCGGAACGAAGTGGACGTCCTCCTCATGGATGACGTGCAATTCATGAGCGGAAAGGATCGCACCCAAGAGGAGTTCTTCCACATCTTCAATTCCCTGCACCAGAGCCGCAAGCAGATCGTGCTGACCAGCGATGCGCCTCCCGGGGAATTGAAAGGGCTGGAGGATCGCTTGGTGAGCCGGTTCCAATGGGGCCTCTTCGTCGATATCCAGCAGCCGGACCGCGAGACCCGCGAGGCCATCCTGCGCCGCAAGGCCATCGCCCTGAACCTGGACATCTCGGACGACATCATCGCCTTCCTGGCCGAAGCCATTGATTCCAACATCCGCATCCTGGAAGGCGCCATCCGCCAGCTCCTGTTGCAGGCTTCCATCAAGCATTCGGACATCACTATGGAGCTGGCCAAGGAGATCGTCAACCGCGCGGGCATGAATCGCCCGACCAAGAAGATCACCCCGGAGGACATCACGTCCGTGGTGGCCAACTATTTCGTGGTGGAAGTGGACAAGATCATCGAGCAGGGCCGCGGCACCAAGGAAGTGGCCCAGGCCCGCCAAGTGGCCATGTTCCTGATGAAAGAATTGACGTCCGCCTCGCTGAAAACCATCGGCCAGCGCTTCGGCGGCCGGGACCATAGCACCGTCGTCCATGCCATCAAGACCATCGAGAAGGCGATTGAAAAGGACGATCAGTTCAAGCGCAGCGTGGACGCGATCATGTCCAAGCTGGCGACGACGCGGCCTTAATCAATCGGAAGGCGGCCCGTTGAGGGCCTTATGAACCGGCCCGTTAAGCGGCCGGCGCGGAATCCAGGAACGCTTCGATCTCCGCCTTGACGTCCTCGGACGTATGCAGGTTGGCGATTTTCCCCAGCAGCCGCTTGCAATCCTTCACGTTCAGGTTCCGGATCGCGGTGCGCAGGGAATCGGCAGCGGCCGGGGCGATAGACAGGCGCGTGATGCCCAGGGCCAGGAAGATGGGCAAGGCCTGCGGATCCGAGGCCATTTCGCCGCAAACCGTCACGGTCTTTCCGGCCGCGTGGGCCGCCGCCGCGATGCGCATCAGCGCCTGGATCAAGGCGGGATGGAAGGGCTGATAATACGAGGCCACCCGTTCGTTCCCGCGATCAATGGCGAATAAGTATTGGATCAGATCGTTGGTCCCGATGCTCAGGAAGTCGGCCTCTTCCGCGAAATCGCGGATCTGCATCATGGCCGAAGGGATCTCGATCATGGCCCCGATGGGCGGCCGCTTCAGGGGATGGCCTGCCTCGGCTTCCAGCTCCTTCAACACGAGATCGATCTGCGCTTTCAAGGCGCGGAATTCGGTAATCAGGGAGAGCATGGGAATGACCAGGCGGAACTCGCCCAATTGCGCCGTACGCAACATGGCGCGCAGATGCGGCTTTAGGATATCTGGCCGGGAAAGCAGCATGCGCACTGAGCGCCATCCCAGGCTGGGGTTCTCTTCCTTGCCCCAATCGAAATACTTCAGGGGCTTATCCCCGCCCACGTCCAGCAGGCGGAAGGTGGCGCCGTGCTTGCCGCAGCGTTCCAGCACGCGCTGGTAGATCCCGAATTGAGTTTCCTCATCGGGGAAGTCGCTGCGGATCATGAAGAAGAATTCCGAACGGTAAAGCCCTACGCCTTCGATGCCGTACTGCTCCATCAACTCCAGATCCGAGATCAAGGAGAGGTTGCCCGAAAGGTGGATCTGCACGCCGTCCTTCGTCACCGAAGCGAAGTCGGGAACCGCCAGGGTGCGGGTGCCCAGGTCGTCCAGCAAGCGGGAATACTCGCGCTGCACGTGCACGTCCGGGTCGATATAAAGGATCCCCGAGTTCCCATCCATGATCACGCGCGTATCGTTCTGGATATAACCGGTCAGGCCCGGGATGCCCATGAAGCAGGGGATGCCGAGGGATCGCGCCAGGATGGCGGCATGCGAGGTCAGGCCGCCGGTCTCGCACAGGATGCCCAGGATGCGGCGGGTGGAGAGGTAGATGAGATCGGAGGGCAACAGTTCCACCGCGGCTACGATGTTGCCGTCCTGAGCGGCCGCCGCCGGATCGCGGTTCTCGGTCGAGACCTCGCCCAGGGCGTTCAAGATGCGCAGGCCGACGTCCCTCAGATCCGCGGCGCGGCTGGTGACGAACGGGATGCCAGAGTCGAGCATGGACTTGACCAGTTCGCGCGTGGCCAGCTTGACCGCGAACGGCGCCGCCAGGTTCTCGCGGATGTGGCTTTCGATGAGGCCGATGTAATGCTCGTCGCGCAGCATCAGCTCATGCGCTTCGAAAATGCGCGCGTCCAGCTCGGCGAAGAGTTCCCCCGCGCGTTTCTTCAGCCATTGGCTTTCCTCGCGCGCGACTTCCAGGGCCTTCTGCATGGTCTCCAATTCGGCCTTGGCATCCAGGCATTCGGCGAACAGGATGGTATCCCAGATTTGATGGGTCTTCAGCACCACCACCGGCCCGTCGGCGATTCCGCCTACGGCCACTTGGGCGCGTACGAAAGGCGGGGCCTGCTTGGGCGTCTCCGGATCGGCCTTACCGGGGATCGGCGCGGCCGAACGCAGGCTGCGGTTCTCGAGCAAGGTGCCGAGCTGGGCGGCCAAGGTATACGCCAAGTCCTCGACCATGGGGGAGAAGTGCTCGGGATCGGTGGATTGCAAGGTCATGACGCCAGCGCCGAACTTGGATGCGGGCGGGATGGGAATACCCAGGAAATTCTTCAGGCGATCTTCGCCGAGGGCGGGGAAGTACTTGTTACGCTTATCGTCCTTGGGATTGGCGATGTTGATGATCTCGCCCTTGCTGAAGACGTGCCCGGTGAGTCCTTCCTCCGGGGACATGGTAATGTCTTCGCCGGGCTTCATGTTCAGGCCTTGGCTGGCGGACAAGTGCAGGCGGTTTTCCGCGCCTTGATACAGGTAGATGGAACAGACGTCCACGCCCATCTTCTCTGAGATGAGCTTGACCACGGCATCCAGGGCAGGACGCGTCGAAGTCGATTCCTGCATGGTCTGCGCCACGGAACGGATGATTTCCAAGGCTGTGGAAGCGTCGGACATTTCGGTCTTCAGGTTAAGGCGTTAAAAGTCGAACCGGGAAAGGTGAGGTATCGGCTTCAGGTGGATCAATCCCACATGATCCCCGGCTTCGGCGCCTCGGGGAGCTTGTCCTTGTTTTTCTTGGCCCACTCGAATTTCTTCTTCAGCAAATCCAGGCGTTGATCTTCTTCCTTCTTGGAGGCGTCGAACTTGGCGGCGAGATCGGCGGCCCGGGTCTTGTCGGCTTGCATGAATTGCTCCAGGCTGGGAGCTTCGTCCTTGTGTGGAATGAACTTGATGACGCCGCCGGTCGCGGCGTCGACGATGAGCTGGGCCCTGCAGCAGGGGCACGCGATCTTCAATTCCTTCGCTTCCATATCGTCCCGTCCGCTTCCGCGGCGCCGCCCTGGGCGCCATTCCTTAATATAGGACTTTTCGGATCAGTATGCCGTAACCGGGCCCGGGTTCGCGCCGTGGGCCTTCAAAATTTCTCAATCTTGAGAAGGTGCAGAACTTCCTTATGGGGCGAGAGTTCGACGTAGTTGTACCGTCCCGACCACACGTAGCTCTCATGGGTCAGCAGGTCGTACACGCCGTAGATGTTCTCGTTGGCCAATCCCATGCTGGCCAGGTCCAGGTTCAGGGTCGCCGTCTGTCGGTTATGCGGATCCAGGTTTACCACGCACAGGATGATGTTTTCACCTTCGGTCTTGGAGTAGGCCAGGATGCTGGGATTGTTGGAGTCGTGGAAGCGTAGGTTCTTCAGGCGATGGAGGGCCCGATTATCCTGGCGGATCTCGTTCAAGCGTTTGATGAAGCCCTTGATATTCCCCGGGCGATTCCAATCCCATGCCTTGTACTGGTATTTCTCCGAATGGAGGAACTCCTCCTTGCCCGGCACCGGCGCGCTTTCGCAAATCTCATAACCGTTGTACATGCCGTAGGCTCCCACCAGGGTGCAAGCCAGGGCGAAACGGATCTTGAACATGGCCGGCGTCGCGTTCTGCAGATGCCAGGGCAGGATGTCAGGGGTGGTGGGGAAGAAGATGGGCTTCATGAAATCCTTGGCGGAAGACTGGGTCAATTCTTCCAAGTATTCCCGAAGCTCCTGGGCGTTGGTGCGCCAAGTGAAATAGGTGTACGACAGGTCGAAGCCGATCTTGGCCAGGTGTTTCATGATCTTCGGGCGGGTGAAAGCCTCGGCCAGGAAGATGATCTCCGGATTCTCCGCTTTGATCTCCCGGATCAGCCAATCCCAGAATACGAAGGGCTTGGTATGCGGATTATCCACGCGGAAGATGGTCACGCCCATGTCCATCCAAAACTCCACGATGGACTTGATCTCCTTCCAAAGGTTTTTGCGATCCGGGCAGAAGAAGTTGAGCGGATAGACGTCCTCGTACTTCTTGGGAGGATTTTCGGCGCATTTGATGGTGCCGTCCTTTTCGCGGTAGAACCAGTCGGGATGGTTCTTCACGTAAGGATGATCGGGCGAGCAATTGAGCGCGAAGTCGAGGGCGATGGTGAATCCCATGTCCTGCGCAGTATTGAGAAAGGCCCGGCATTGGGCCAGGGTCCCCAAATCCGGATCCACCGCCTTATGGCCGCCGTGGCGGTTGCCGATGGCATAGGGGCATCCCGGCTCCCCGGGCTTGGCCACCAGGGCGTTGTCGGCGCCTTTGCGCTTGGTCTCGCCGATGGGATGGATGGGCGGCAGGTAAAGCACATCGAAGCCCATGTCCTTGATTTCGGTCAGGCGCTCGGTCATGTCCGCGAATGTAGCGCTCTTGTTCCCGTCCTTGCCTTGGGAGCGGGCCCACATCTCGTACCAAGCGCTGAACTCCGCCAAGGGAGAATCCACCCGCAGGCGCGCCGGCTTTTCGGATCGGATGGGCGTATCCACATAGGGGATCTCCCGGGAACTCGAGTGCCCGAGGGTGCGGGCTTCGATGAGGTATTCCCATTCGCCGGCCTCGGAGGGGGCGAAGCGCCCGCGCCACAGATCATTGTCGACGAACTCCATGGGCATGCGCATCCACTTCTCCGCGCCCTGCTTGCGGAAGAGCAGGGAGGCTTCGCATTTCTCGTGGCCATCGCGGAAGATGTCCGCGGTGACCTCGATGATTTCCCCGGGGATGGCCTTGACCGGGAAGCGTCCGCCATCGACGACGGGCTGGAGGTTCTCGATCACGGTGTGGATGGCTTCGGTATCGGGCACTTGCGATTTCGCCCGGAGCGCGGCCTTGGCGACGGCCGAAAGCGGGGCGGGCTTGGTCGCGGCCGGAGCCGTGGAGGCCTTGCCTGCGGCCTTAGCCGGGGGCGTAGTAACCTCGGCTGCCTTCGGAGAGGTCTTCTTCGCTTTTACGTTCTTGGGCTTAACGGGCATGGGTGCGAATCAGCTCCTCGTAAAATTGTTGCGTGCGCCTGGCCACCTGGGTCCAAGCGAAATGATCTTCGACGCGCTTGCGCGCTTTCTTACCCATGGCCCGGCGCAGGCCGGAGTCGTCGAGAAGGGAATTGGCGGCGGCCGCCAGGTCCCTGGAGAACTTCTCCGCATCGACGGGTTCGAAATCGTCGCTGCCGCGCGCCTTGAAGGGGACCAGCAGGCCGGTTTCGCCGGGAACCACCACTTCGGGAATCCCGCCCACCTGGGAGGCCACCACCGGGGTTTCGCAAGCCATGGCTTCGAGATTGATGATGCCGAAGGGCTCATATACCGAAGGGCAGATGAACACCGCGGCGTGGGTGTACATCGAGATGATTTCCCGCTTGGGAAGCATCTGGGGGATCCAAATGATGGAGTGGGAAGAATCCTTGCGGGCCGCTTCCACCTTCTTCTTCATCTCCTCGCCGATCTCGGGGGTGTCCGGCGCGCCGGCGCAAAGGACCACCTGGGTGCCTGGGCGCAGATGCTTGATGGCATTTATGAGATGGAGTACCCCTTTTTGCCGCGTGATGCGCCCCACGAACAGGACATAGGGCAAGGCCGGATCGATTCCGTAGGCGCCCAAAAGGACGGGATCCGGCGTGGGATGGTATTCCTCGGGATCGATTCCGTTCGGGATCACCCGGATGCGTTCGTCCGGCACGCCATAGAGTTCGCGCACGTCCCGACGCATGGACTCCGAGACCGCCACCACGCCGTCGGCATTCTGGTAGGCGGTCCGCTCCAACCAGGTGGACACGTGATACGCGTTACCCAATTGCTCCACTTTCCAGGGGCGATGGGGTTCCAAACTGTGCGTGGTCAGAACCAACGGGATGCGGAACAGGTTCTTCAAGATACAGCCGGCGAAATGCGTGTACCAGGTATGGCAATGCACGATCTCGCTCGGAACGGCCGCCCCGGCCATCATGACGTCCCGGGCCAAGGTGTCCATCAGCTTGGCGAATTGCTGATTTTGGGCGGGGAGGGCGAAATCGGGCTTGAGGCCGCGCGCTGAAAGCGACCCCCCATGATGGGTGCCGCCGTGGGTTGAGCCGGTTAGCGTTTTCTGATCGCCGAAACAAAGGATTTCGACGGCATTCCCGGGCAAAGCGGAGAGCGCCTGGGAAAGGTATTCGACGTGGACGCCGGCGCCGCCATATACGTAGGGAGGATACTCGTTGCTGAGGAGGGTAATCTTCATCGAGACGATGAAAATTAAGAATTTCGGGCGCGCTGGAATAGAGATTTCGCGCGAAGCGGCGCGCGCAAGCCCGGATGTTTGCGGCGCTTGGGAGGTCGCCCGGCCGATCCGGGGGCGGATTTAACCCTCGCGCGTGCTTTTATAAGTTTATCCCGGGGCATCGATGGACCGACTCAGCAGTCCGGTCCGCCGAGCCGAGGATCAGCAATGCCGAAGCCTTGGGACGAAGACGTCGACGCGCGGGTGCGCGGGCTGGAAGCGCAGAATCAGCGCCTGACCAAGCAATTGTCCACCCTCATGGACGTATTCGCCAAGCTCGAGATCACCGATCTGGAGCACTCTCTCTACTTCAGCAACCAAAAACGCCTGATGGATTTCGTCCAACGCATCACCATGCGCCTGGACGACGATGATCTGATGGACGTCATCGTGGAGGAGTTGCTGATCGAGCTCAAGGCCGACCGGGTTTCCTACATCCTGGTCGGCGATGGCCCCAAACCCACCTGGGCGGTCTCCCAGGAAGCGGTGGACAAGGGCATCCCGCGTCTGCCGCTGCCCTACTTCGTCGACAACTCCCCGCCCGGCACCTTCGTCAAGTTCCTGCAGAAGGCGGTGAAGCATCCCGGCGGGCCCACCACCTGCGAATGGCCCGAACCCATTTCCATCGTGCCCGACGCCCAGTTCAGCTCCCTGGAAGAGGAGTTCCGCGCGGCCCTGGAGGACGAGTTCGATCTGGCCAGCAAGGTCGAATGCCGCGCCGCCATGGCTTTCCCCATCGAGACGACCTTGCAGGGGAAATCCCTCTTCTGCGTCCAGCGCATCAATAGCGATCAAGGCTGGACGCGCCAGCAACGGGACTTGTTCCAGAACATGTGCCGGTACGCCAGCTCCCTGCTCGATCAGACCCAGCTCTCGGAACATATCCGCGAATTGAAGGACCAGCTCGGCTCCCTCATCGAATCCATGCCTTCGGCCATCATCGGGATGGACCTGTTGGGCACGGTGACGACCTGGAACGGCAAGGCGCAGGAGTTCTTCGGCCTCGCGGAAGAGGAAGCCCTGGGGAACGTGTTCTGGGAACTCGTGCCCGAGTACCATTTCATGGCCAACGCCCTTAAGAACGTGCTTCAGGTGGAAGCCTCCACGGGCATGGACTTCGAGCCGATGCCTTATAAGCGCAAGGACGGGAACGTGGTCTATTACCGCGCCAACCTGTTCACCATGTTCCGCCGTAACCGCGGCGAGGTGGCGTTACGCATCGATGACGTGACCCGCACGGTGGAATTGAACCACCAACTTTTCCATTCCCAGCGCATGGAAACCGTGGGCACCCTGGCCGGCGGCCTGGCCCATGAGTTCAATAACGTGCTCGGGGGCATGGTGGGCACTTCTTCGCTCATGCGTCAGCGCCTCCAGAAGGGCCAATCCACGCCTCAGGAGTTGCTGGAAGACTTGCAAGTCATCGAAGGCTGCGCGGACCGGGCCTCGGCCATGGTCAAACGCCTTTTGGCCCTGTCCCGTCGGGCCGAAATCGTGATGGAACCGCTGGATCTGAATGCCATCGTGCGCAGTCTGGTGACCCTGTGCGGGCATTCCTTCGAAAGCCGTATCCAGGTAAAGGCGAAGTTGCCCCCAGGGGAAACCTGGATTTCCGCCGATCGCTCCCAATTGGAGCAGGCCATCCTCAACATCTGCGTGAATGCCCGGGACGCCATGAAGGCCGGGGGCACCTTGAGCCTGGTCGTGGAACGTTTCCCGGTGGACGAGGCATTCCGCCAGAAACATGCCGGCTGCACCGCTCCGGAACTGGTGCGGCTCACCCTCCAGGACACGGGCGAGGGAATCCCGCTCGATCAGCTCGATCAGATCTTCGAACCTTTTTACACCACCAAGCGGGAAAACGGCTCGGGGTTGGGCCTCACCATCGTCGATTCGATCATGAAGCAGCATAAGGGATTCGTGGAGGTGGATAGCGATCGCAAGATCGGCACCCGCTTCCGCCTCTACTTCCAGCCCGCGGTGAAAGCGGAAGGCCGCGAGCCGGCGGCCCCGGCCGCTGCGCCCGGCGGCAAGGGAGAGCCGCGCCAGGGCGAAATCCTATTCGTGGACGACGATGAAGTCATCAGGCGCATGGCCGCCCGCATCATGGGCGAGCTAGGCTATACCGCGGCCACCGCCGCCGACGGGGCCTCGGCCATCCGCATCGTGGAAAGCGGGTTGCATTTCGACCTCGTGGTGCTCGACGTGGATATGCCCGTGATGAACGGCCTGGATACCGCTAACGTGCTTTGGCGCCTGCGGCCGGATTTGAAGATCCTCTTTTGCACCGGTAGGCAGCACCAATACGATATGGCCCCGGTTCTCGCGAAGGGTAACGCGGGCTTGCTCGTAAAACCCTTCGACATGGCCGCCATGGCGGACAAGGTACGCGAGGCCTTGGCCGGCAAGGGCGCGAAAGCCGCCCCCATCGCGCCGGGTCCCGATCGCGGGTCCCTCGGCAAGGCCGCTTAGGTTCCCTGGCCTGCATCCGCTCCCTTCCGAGCCCCCTCCATCATCCTTTTTCTTCCACCAGATCCTGAATCGAACTTATGCGTTGCGCCCGGGACCGTTGCCGGGGCGTTCTCAGGTCGCGGCGCGCCATTGGCGCTCCGTCCGGAGCTGCAATGGCGCGCCAGTCTCCTTAAGATCGGCCCAGGTATGCGGCGAATATTACCGGTTCGCGGCGCGCCATTGGCGCTCCATCCGGAGCTACAATGGAGCGCCAAGCTTTTAAGACCGGTCGCCCCCCGGGGTTAGTCCGTCCATCCAGGTAAATTTTTACATTGTTCGGATCGCCGGAGAGCGATCAAGGCGGGAATATGGGATTGTCGGAAGAAGAGAAGGACCTCGTGGCGCAGGCCCTGCAGTTGTACCTGCAACAGGCCAGCATGCAGTTGCCGCAGCAATCGGTGAACCAGCTGGTCACCGTCGCCAAGGCGATCATTACCAAACTCGATCACTTGGAAACCGGGGGCGGCCCCGGGGGGAAGCGCAAGTCGAATGATCCGCCTCCGGGGATTTCCCAGGAATGGTTCGAAAACGTCTGCCTCACCTGCCCCAACCTTACCGCCACGGGTTGCGCCGATAAGATCACGGTAAAGTTCCCCGGCAAATGCGATCCTATTCTCAAGTACGAGCGCAGCAAGGCCGGAGTCAAATGATCTCGCGGCCCGGGGCGCGTACCCGCACCGGAGGCCGCTGAAGCATGCCCAAGGAAAAGTCCCGTCCCGCCCGCGGCATCCCCGAGGGGAATTCCATTCTCGAACGATTGCGTTCCCAAGGCCGCCGGCCCCAAAGCCTGCCGGCCCTCGAGGATTTCTTCGAGGTCCCGCGGGATCGATCCCGGGAGTTCCAGGTCCAACTAAAAATCCTGGTCGATTCCGGCCTGGTGCGGCGCGTGAAGGGCCGCAAGTTCGTGGCCGAGGAAAACGACGCGACGGGACTGTCGCGGCGCGCGCGCAAGGCCCGCGCTGGCGCGGAAATCCCCCTGGAAACGTTGGCGGACGGGGACATCAAGATCGTATACGATTCGGATAGCGAAGTGCACGGCGCGGCCGAGGAAGGGACGAGCGCCGCGGATGCGGCGGGACCCGCAAAGGGGGCAGGCGCCGCAAAGGCGGCGGGCGGGGATTCGGGTGGACGGCGGACCCCGAGCCCGGACCCGCGTGGCCGGCCCAAAGTCGGCGGCCCCAAAGGCGCCGGCAGCCGCTTCCTTCCCCGCGGCGGCCGCAAGGGGGGATTCCGGGAAATCCCCGACGAGGATTACGACAAGACCAAGCGCCGGACGGGTATGGGCGCCAGAGGCGGGGCCTTAGGGAAAGGCGCACGCGCGGAAGGCGATGCGGGCCTGGTGAAAGGCAAGCTCATCCGCCAGGGCGGCTTTCATTTCGTCCAGCCTTCGCAAGGCGGCCACGTGAAGGCCGACGAAGACCTGATCCTAATCCCGCGCAAGAACCTGGGCGGCGCCAAGGCCGGGGACATCGTCAGCGCGCGCATCCTGGAAGAAGATGGCAGCGAGCGCATCGGGCGCGTGGTCGCCACCCTCGAAGAGGAGATTTCTTTCGCCGAGGTTTCCAAGCAGTTCTTCCGGGAGAACCATCTTCCCCACGGGTATCCCAAGAAGGCCTTGCAAGATGCAGGTTCCTTTCCCGAACCGGTTTGGGAAATGCTGGAGAACCGGACGGATTTCCGGGATCAACACATCATCACCATCGATCCTTCCACCGCCAAGGATCATGACGACGCCATTTCGCTGCAACGCCGTAAGGACGGGACTTGGCTGCTCGGCGTACACATCGCGGACGTGGCCGAATACGTGGGTCCGGATAGCGCCCTCGACCACGAGGCCTTGGAGCGGGCTTTCACCCAGTATCTACCGTGGACGGCCGCGCCCATGCTGCCCCAGCGCCTGTCATCCGATCTGTGCAGCCTCTTGGAGGGGCGCGAACGCCTGGCGTTCAGCTGCATGATGGAAGTCGCCCATGACGGGTCGCTCAAGAAGTTCGACTTCGTGGAGTCCTTCATCCGCGTGGAGCATTTCTATAGCTACGAGGAAGCGCAGGCCGCCCGCGAAGCCGGCGATCCGTTCCTGAAGGAGCTGGACGAATTCACCGCCGTGCTCCTTGCCAAGCGCCGCCAGGATGGCTTCATCGATTTCCAGTTCCCGGAACCCAAGGTAGAGATGAAGGACGGGGCGCCGTTCCGCATCTATCCCGCCGTGCGCCATGCCTCCCATTCCTGGATCGAGGAATGCATGCTGCTGGCCAATCAGGCCACCGCCATGTTCCTGACCAAGCACAAGCTGCCGGGCCTTTTCCGAGTGCACGAACAGCCCGATCTGGACGTGGTGGCCGAGCTTTGGGCCAGCCAGGGCCAGGCCCACAAGGATAAGGGCATGGCCGATGTTTTCGACAAGATGGAAGCCACGCGCGGCAACCTCAATCCCGCCATCCAGAAATTCTTCATCCGCATGCTCGGACGGGAAGGCGGCGCTTTGCCCCCCGCGGTGCAACGCAAGATCCTGCAGAGCATGAAAAAGGCGCAGTATAGCGCCGATCCGCTCGGCCATTTCGCCCTGGGCTGGTTGCATTACGCGCATTTCACTTCGCCCATCCGCCGCTACGCCGATCTCTGGACGCATCGCGTCATCAAGGCCCACGTGCGCGGGCAGCGCATCCACAAGCATCTGAAGGCGTTGGCTAGGACGGTGGGCGAGAGCATCTCGGAACGGGAAATCGCGGTCATGAAGGTGGAACGGCGCTCCCTCAAGACGGCGACCGCGTGGGTGTTGCGCGGATTCGTGGGGCAAGAATTCACGGGCGAGGTGAGCGGCCTGGAGAACTTCGGCATCTTCGTTTCCCTGAAGGATCCCATGGGGGAAGGGTTGATTCCCATCCGCGCCCTGCGGGACGACTTTTACCAGAAGGACGAAGAGACGGGCCATCTGGTGGGCAGGCGCACGCGGCAACGCTTCGAACTGGGCGATAAGGTGCGCGTACGATTGGATCGTTCCGATCCCTTCAGCGGACAGGTCGATTTCGATTTTCTCGGCCGCGCATGAGCCTCAGCAACGCCCTGAGTTACCTGACGGTTCTGCCGATCCCGTTCAAGAAACATATCCCCTTGAACCGGTCGGTGCATTTTTTCCCGCTGGTGGGCGCGGGGATGGGCAGCGTCCTGGTCCTGGTATTCCTGGCCTTCAAGGCCTTGATGCCGATTTACCTGGCCTGCCTGGCCACCATCGCGGTGCTGGAATCCATGACCGGCGGCATCCATTTGCGCGCGGTGGCGGAGCTGGTCGACGGCCGGCGCACTTTCCCGGGATCAGGGTTCGCGCCCAAGCCCGAATACCATTGGCGCGGCATCGCCGCCGTGGTTCTGCTGATATTCGTGAAGGCGAACGGATTGGCCCACATGCGACCCGACTGGCAGCCCTTCGCGGTCTTGCTCGCGCCCATCCTGGGCCGCAGTTCGCAGGCTATGGGAATCATCTTCAGCCGGCACCGCCTGGATACCAGGCATGGGCCCAAGGACCCGGACGTGCGGCGCCGGCAAATACGGGCCTTGCTGTTCACCAGCGCGCTCATTTGCTGTATGGCTTTGTTTCCCTGGAAGGCGGCCGCCATCCTGACCGCGGCTTATTTCGCGTTGATGATAGCGACCTATCGCTTCCTCAACCGCCGCATGGAAGGCCTGACGGTACAAACCCTGGGTACGGTAGCAGAAGTCGCCGAAGCGTCTTTCATCGCCACGTGCTCGGCCTTATCGTGAACCGCCGGCCTCAGAGGGAATCATAAATCTGCACGCGGGTCCAAAAGGAACCGCACCTTTCCCTGAAGGTATCGTGGGTGGAATGCGTCTGATACGCCGCTTCGCCCGCCGCATCGTCGAAAACGACCACCAGGGAGTACGAGTAGCTTCGATCGATGACCGGCCGGTCGGTGGCGGCCGGCTTGCCCACCCAAAGATGCCGCACGGTAGGGGCCTTGGACATGGCCGTGGCCAGTTCTTCGAATTGACGAAGCTGGGCGACCGAAAGGTCAGGCTTGAGCCAGAAATAAACGGCGTGGACGAACATGGTCTCTCCTCTAAGGGATTTGATTGCGATGGTACTTCCGGTAGAAATCCCAGAAGGCGTCGGCGGAGCGGTCGTACGTGAATTCCAGGGCCCGCTCCCGCGCTTTGGCCTTGAAGGCCTTGAGGCGCTCCGGATCGGAAGCCAGGGCGAAGACCTTTTCTTCCAAATCGCCGGGCCGTTTCGGATCGAATACGAGGCCGCATTCGCCCGCAATGATGATTTCCTGCGGTCCGCCTTCATTGGAGGTTATGCAGGGCAGGCCCGAGGCCAAGGCTTCCACCACGCTGTTGCCGAAGGTGTCGGTCAGGCTGGGGAAGACCAGCAGATCGGCGGAAGCGAATATGCCGGCGAGATCCTCGCCCTGCACTACCCCGGTGAAATGGACGTCTTTCCGGCCGGCGAAACGGGCGGCCAGTCCGACGCGGTAGGGCCCTTCGCCCACGATGGTGAGGGTAACGCCCGGGATACGCCCGGCCAGGGAAGGGAAAACATCGGCCAAGGCGTCCAGGTTCTTCTCTTTGGAAACGCGGCCCACGTAGATCAGACGCAGGCCGGATTCAGGTAGGCCGAAACGGCGCCAGGCCCCGTTATGGGCCTTGTCGGGATGGAAATTGGAGAAGTCCACTCCTCGCGGCAGACGGTGGATGCGGCTCTGCGGAACCCCCAACCCGGCCACCTTGGCGCGATAGGCTTCCGAGGGAACGATGACCGGCCCCATCAACCGCGTCATCCACATCGTCCAGGTGTTGATGCACCACACGCCGAACCGGTTTTTCACCAGCAGGCGCGAATAGGTCGGGATGTCTGTGCGGTAATGGCTCAGGGTCTTGATGCCCGCCGCTTTGGCGACGATTAGGCATTGCACCGCGACCGTGCCGGGGGTCTGGAATTCCATGACGTCCACGGGATGGTTATACAGGAACTCGATGAAGCGGTTGAGCCGCAGCATGGCGACCTCGCTGGCCGGGTAACCCGCTTGATCCACGGAATATCGTCCGGACGCCATCACCACGCTCCCGTCCGGCCCATCGCGGCGCGGCGGCTTGGTATGGAAGGCCGCGCCGAAGATGAAAGCCTGATGGCCTTTCAAACGCAGTTCGCGCAGCATGATGCGCAACGAAAGGGCTATGCCGTTCACCTCGTCGAGATTGTCGCCGACGAAAGCGACCATGGGTTCCGCCGAAGGTTGGGATTTGATCTGGCGATAACGGGCGCGCAAACGGAAAAGGGCAGGCAGGCAGGCCAGAAATTCGAAAACATAAAGGAAGACGAAGTGGAGGATGCTGGAAGGGACTATGCGGTCGTGGGGACGGAATCCGCCCATGCTAGGCTCCGTCGCAGCTGGCATTTCTTCCCCCACCAATGCCGCGGCCTCGGTTTCCATCGGAAGGGTAAAAGTAAAATATTGCTACATAGGCGCGAAGTGCTCATCCTCGATATCAATACCTTCTTTTCGCCCAAGGCCGGCGGCATCCGCACCTACCATCGGGCGAAGATCGAATGGTTCCGGAAACGGCCCGGGATCGAGTATTTCCTGATCTACCCGGGGCCGGCCCGCCAGAAACTCAAGGAAGCGGCGAACGTCACCCTGATCGAGGCTTACGGCCCGGCCCTGACCAAGGACCCCGCGGGCTACCGCTTGCTGATCGACTTCCTCCACGTTTTCAAGGTCATCCGCAAGCAGCGGCCCGATGTTCTCGAGGCCGGTGATCCATGGCTGACGGGCCTGTTTTGCCTCGCCTTGCGTAAGCTCGGCCTGTTCCGCGGATTGCTGGTTTCCTTCTACCACAGCGACCCAGTGCCCACTTACATCGAACCCTGGTCGGAACGGGGCCCTTTCCAGGGGCTGCGCGCGCCCCTGGCCAAAGCGGCGGCCTTCCTCTTCTACCGCTTGCAACGCGGATACGATCTGACGGCGGTGGCTTCGCGGACCATGGAGGAGCGCCTTCGGTCCAAAGGCGTACGGGCGGTGGCTCATTTGCCCTTCGGTGTGCCGGCCCATTTTTTGGAAGGCATCTCGGCGCCGGATGACATCTCCCCGGATGCCAAGTCGGTCCCTGGGGATGGGCCGGTGAGCCTTCTCTATGCGGGGCGTTTGGACCGCGACAAGGGCGTGGATTTGCTCCTCGGGTCCTTGCCTGATCTGCTCCGGGGTAACGTGAGGGTTACCGTGATGGGGCGAGGGGCGATGGCGGGCGGGTTCGCTTCCTTCCGGCATGAGCGCTACCGCTACCTCGGTTTCGTGGCCGATCCCGGCGAGGTGCGCGCCATCTACGACTCCCATCACGTGCTGCTGGCCCCCGGGCCACATGAGACCTTCGGCTTGGGGGTTTTGGAAGGCATGGCGCGCGGACTGGTGGTCGTGGGGCCCGATGCCGGAGGAACGGGAGAGCTGTTGCGGGAGGCCGAATCCCCCTTCCTTTTCCCGGCCGGCGATCCGGATGGATTCCGGCGGGCCGTGAGGAAGGCGATCGGATGCGATTGGCGCGCCGAGTTCGCCCGCTCCCGCTCCCTGGCCTTGCGTTACGGAGGATGGGACGACGCCATCGGACGGATGATCAAAAGGTATTCGGCCCGGCTGGGGACCCGTCCGCCGAGAGAGGCCGGCCCATGACATCCGGACAACGGAAAGTGGTGGTTTCGCTACATGACATCACGCCTTTTCATCGGGAACGCATCCGGCGCGCGGAAACCGTGTACCGCGAGTTGGGCCTCTCCAAGCTCACCTATCTGTTCGTGCCGGAGTACCATGGCGGTTACCCTGCGGCCCAAGACGGGGCGTTCCGGGCCTGGTGCCGGGAACAACGGCCCTTCCGGATCGATTGGCAGCTCCACGGCTATCGCCATCTGGAACCGCCCCCGCAACCGGGCGCCGGGGGAGCGGGGGATTTCCTTAAGCGGAAACTGTTGACCGCGGGGGAGGGGGAGTTCTTGGCCCTGGACATGGAGGCGCAACGGCGGAAGCTGGAAGCGGGCCGCGAAGCCTTCCGGGCCTGCCTGGGCAAGGATCCCGCCGGATTCGTGGCGCCGGCCTGGCTTTTCAACGCCCATCTGCCCGAAGCCTTGCGGGAACAGGGCTTCCGTTTCACGGAGGATCAACGTCGTATGTATCGCGTCGATACCGGCGCGGTCCTGAAAAGCCCCGTCATCACCTGGGCCACGCGCACCTGGTTGCGCAAGTATGGCTCCTTGATGGTATGCCCTTTGTTATTGCGGCTTTGGTCGCAGGCCCGGGTTCTCCGCGTGGCCATGCATCCCTTCGATTTCGATCATCCCGCTACGGTCGCCAACATCCGCTCGGTGCTGGCCGCGGCCCTGCGGAATCGGGAACAGGCATTCGCCGAGGACTTGGATTTCACCTCGACGGGCGCCGCGTAGAGGCCCTTTTCTTCAGAGCCCCGAACATGATTGCGTCAGGGGCTTTTCGTAAGCCACCCTCCGGCGATCAAGATCCCGTCCTTGCCGGCAGGGTAAATCGATAGCAAGCGACCGCCCCCCGAATGCAGGACCTTGGCGCGGCTCGTGTCGATGGGGAGTCCGAACCAGGAAGGAATCCGGATCAAGCCTTCATCGTGCAGAAGCCGGGGTAACTCGCCGGTTTCCTTTAAGGTCGGTGCTGCCTTCCAGTCGCTTCCCGAAGTATCGAACTCGCCTTCGGCCTGGACGTAGCATTCCATTGCCAAAAGCTCGCCGGTGAGACGGTAATGCCGCAGCGCCTCGCAGCGGAGGAGACGGAAGTTGGCCGGCGGGGGAGAGCCGAAGCAATCACGGTATCCGTCCGTGCCGGCGAGCGTGGTCCAACGGCCGCGCTGATCGAAGTAAACGAATAAGATCACCGCGACCGCCAGCCATGCCAGCAAGGGGGCGAGGATCCAAACTCTCAATCCGCCGGACCCAGGAGGGTCGGGCGGCCCAAGAGGGGCGGGCGGCATGCCGTTTTTGGCCATGAGGGTTAGATCCCCCTTTCCAATACCTCGTGGGCCAGCTTATGGAACAAGGTAGGATGCGCTGAGTGCTTCGCCAGGTTCTCTCGCGTCAGGCCCGCGGCCAGCTGCTTATGATTGCTGGAACACCAATGCAGGGAATAGGCATCGGCGGGAAGGGGGCGGGCGGGCCCGTAGAAGAACCGGAAGGTCTGGCTGGGGGGGATGAAGTAGAAATGATCGGCGGAGAGGCGGCGCATGTGCACGGCGGCCTCGGTGGCCCAGGTCCGATTCATGAGGATGGGCCCGAGCGCGTAACGGATTTTCGGATCGGTTTCCGGGACCAAGGCGATGGCCTTGCCGAAGAAGGCGTTGCCGGGCGCGGAGCCCAGCACGGCGTTATTCAATTTGCGCACCGACCAATAGCGCATCAGGGAGCGATTGAGCGCATTGCCCGCGGCGGAATCACCCAACCATCGGCAGTTGGCCATGGAGAGATAATAGCTGGCGCCGAAGGCGATGCCGGTGGGGATGAGCGCGGGCGGGAGCCGGCCCTCCACCCGATCATCGTCATAACGGAAAACGGTTTCCTCCCCGATGAAGGCGGGATGGGACAGCAAGGGCCGGTAGTCCCGCGTGGTTACCGTATCGAAATCGATGTAAATGCCTCCCTCCCGGTACAAGATGAGATAGCGGAGGATATTGGCGCGGCCGGCGAGATAACCCTTGGAAATGCCCGACAACACCGGGACGACCGAACTCATGGAAGCGGGCAAACCTTCCAGCAGGCTCTCCAGTGAGAGGGGACGGAACTCCACCTTGGCCTGCAGCGCCCGCCAATCTGTGTTATCGGGCGGATCTTCGAAATGCAAGGTAATCCGGGCCCCGGGATTGGTCTGGAGGATGGATTCCACCGCTAAGCGGTTCACGAACGGGAAATGGCGCCCGATCCAGATGAGATGGAAATGATGGGGAATCAAGGCGCCTCCGGATGGCTCGAAGGCAGCTTATTGTAGCAAAAATTTGTGTTTTACTCCCCGTAACCGCCACCGTCGGCTAGCCGGCTTCCAAGGGCAACGGATATAATGGAATGAGGGCCGGCCCGCGGGCCGGAGCGTCCTGAACAACATGCGTCTGAACCACATTCTGATCCCCATCCTCTGCCTATGCGGGGCCGCGCGCGTCCGCGCCATCGCCGTCAACCACGCCGATGAATTCCGCCCCATCGTCCTGGAGGCCTGGAAAGGACGGATCGATCGGAACGGGGGCGTGCATGCCTGGAACCGCCATAACGACGGCATGAGCGTATTCCAGGAATGGGTCGCGTTGATGACCCTGGCCCAAGGCGGCCACGCGGGGGAACGGGAGCGGGTGGGCCAAGCCCTTCAGCGCTACGTGGTGGGCGGGAATATCGGACCGCTCGGATCCATCGGCACCAGCTTTCCGGTTCCCGGGTACGATCAGGGCGATTTCGACATGTCCCTTCTTAATTGCGCGTCCCTGCTTTGCCTCTTCGAAGGCGACCGCGACTTGCTGACGGATAAAACCTTGGTGCATCTCATCAAGCGGGTGGCGCGCGTCTGGGGCCAGGCCTCCAAGTCCCATTTCGAAGTCGGCTTCGTAAGCGTGCCCGAGACCGAAAACCATTTGTTCATGACCGAATCCACGCGCTTCCTGATCAACCAGATCATCACCCGGAACCAACGGGGACTGCCGGAGTTGACCTCCTTGCGGGATTCTTTGGAGCGCGAGGGGATCGAGCTGGAGAACGCCCAAGGGCCGTTGCAACGACTGCTTCTCAAGGCCATGCAGCAAGCCATCCGCAAAGGCTTCTTCGAGTTCAACGCCCAGATCTACCAACGCTTCACCCTGCATGCCCTGGACAACCTCTACAGCTTTTCCCGGGACCCGGCCATTTCCGAAGGCGCGGCGTGCCTGCTCGATTTCCTGGCCTCCGAGTTCGCTTTCCAAAGCTATGACGCCGTGCGTTACGGCCCCTACCGCCGCTCCTCCGAGGTTTACGACGATAGCAGCTTGATAGGGAACGATGCGGTATGCAGTTTCTTCGGGCTGCAATCCGGGGCTTTCGGCGCCTACGCACCCGGGCTCTGGCGCACGCGCACGCCCCATGCGCATATGGCCCTGTTCTCGGCCGTGTTGAAATACCGCGTGCCCGCGCCCATCCTGGCCTATATGCAAGAGCGTCCGGGGGAATACCGTGCGGAAATGCGTTCGGCCTATGCCGGCGGAGGCCTGCGCAGCCGGCCCACCGAGTCTTATTCGGGCGGGGCCGATTGGCTGCTGACCGCGGGCGGCCGCTACGAATCCTATACCGGTCCGAATTTCCCCACCCTTCGCTTCGGCTTGAGCGACGCCCCGTGGGTCTATGATGTCATCACGCGGCCGGGATCCTTGTTGCTCGATCCGGCGCGCGAACGTCCGCGCGAGGTTAGGGACATCCTGCATTTCCGCGGCATGCAATGGCGGGCCAACAACATGGCCATCCACCGCAATTTCCTTTACGGCTACACGCCTTCGGACGAATACAATTCGGAAGCCTGGCCGCAGCATGTGCCCGCGGAATGGAAGTGGGACGGGGCCACCTATACCACCCGCGATTTCGATTTCCGCTTCTACGACCGCTCCGATCTCGGGGTCTTCGTAATCCTCAGCCGCTTGCGCCCGCTGCATACCTGGCTCCGCTGGGGATATCAGAAATGCCTGCGCGGCGGGATCGAAGTGGTGGAGGCTTCCCGGGCGCGATCCTTGCAAGCCTTGCGCGACTCCACCTTGGCCCGCAATTCCCCTTCTTCGCATTGGCCCTTGGGCGCCCATCGCTTTACCTATGTCGATTTCGCCGGCGCGAAGCTGGGGCTGAACGCGCGTTACGATGGAACCCGGGACGGGATAGGGCGCGTGCAAGAGGCCCCCGAAGATTCGGCCGACCGGTCGATTCCCGCCGTGGTCCTTCCCTTTCTGTTGCAATCTCCGGTAGAAAACAGCACGGCGGCCGCAGGTTTCCTGTTCCGCCATCCCTCCAATCCGCTTTTCCAGGTGGAAATCTTCCGTCCCTGGCGCGGGAAAGTCGCCCTCGCGGACGGGGAAGGGGGAATGTGGCTCTACCATCCGGGCACGGGAGGCTATTGCCTGGCCGATTTCCGCGAATGGTGGAATCCGCGCAGGGTCGTGAAGGAAGCCGGGAAGGAATAAGCATTGGGTTTTGGGGCGCGTGGCTTATTAAATTCCTTGCATGAAAACCCTACTCCGCGCGCTTGCTGTCATCCTTCCCCTCGCCGCCTACGCGGATGAACCCGATTACCACTGGCAGATCCAGGACCTGACCAAGTTCCCCGATCCCGAAGTGGTGGCCGTGGCCACGGATGATCAGGGGCTCAAATGGTTCGGGACAAAGAAGGGCGTCGTCCGCCTGGATCAATTGGGGAATTGGCAGACCTTCACGGTCGAGAACACGGGGAAAGGGCTGGTCTCCAACGTCGTCACCGCTTTGCTGATCGGGGAGAACCGCGAACTGTGGGTGGCCACCGAGGGCGGCGTCAGCTGGTATGCCAACGGGAATTGGCGGTCCTTCACCAAAGAGAATACCTCCGGCGGCCTGCCGGATAATTTCGTGACCTCGATGGCCATCCGCAAGGATGAGCATTGGTTCGGGACCAAGAACGGATTCGCCTTGTTGCGCGGAAGCTCGGCTTGGACGGGCTACGGCGAGGAGCGCATCTCGGGACGCCTACCCCATAAGATGGTGACCGCCATCGCGGTGGATTCCGCGGGGGACAAATGGCTCGGGACCATCGCCGGCTTGGTAAAGTTCAGTAATACCGCATGGACCACCTACACCCGCGACAACACGAACCAGGGTTTGCCGCATAACAGTATCACTTCGATCATGATCGCCCCCGATGGCGCCAAGTGGATCGGGACCCAGATGGGCGCAGGCCGACTGGCGGGCAGCGCCTGGACGTCCTACAAAGGCTCTTCCGACTTGGGCGAAATCGCCTCGGAGCAGATCTACAGCTTGTACGCGGAGAAATCCGGAACGATATGGGTGTCCGCCAAGGGCGGGGCCGCGCGCTATGACGGAACCTCGTGGCGGTTGTACAACAAGAACAACACCACCGGCATCCAAACGCGCTTCGTCTATGCCGTGGCGGTGGACAAGGATGCGGGAGTCTGGTTCGCGACGGAGAAAGGCGTTTCCGCCATGCTGCCCACGCCTAAGGAATGAAATCCCCCCGCGGGGAACTCATTCCACGGTGAAGAAATCGTAGGCCATGGGCCGCGTGCCGGAAATGGTTCCCAGGCCGCGGAAGGTGAGGATCTCCCCGCCCATGAAACTCTTGATGGCCATCTTGGAAAACCCGCTGAACTCGTGCAGCACCGATTGTTGCAGGCGATCCTCGCTCCGGTTCAATACCGTTTTGCTGCCGTCCTGAAAGCAGATTTCCAGCGCGGTCGCGACCTTGGAGCCCATGGCGTTGGCAGCCGAGAGCGCCTTCAGGCTCTCCGGTTTCCGTAACACCAGTTGCCCGTTCAAGGTCTTCAACCCGTAACCCACCGGTTGCCTTTCATACTTGGACGCCGGATCAAGGAAGTAGCCCGCTTCCGCCTGTCCATCCGACGCCACGTACCGGTAGCCGGCGGAGATCAGATTGGGCGCCAGATCGGTTTGGAAGGTATGGTCCATATAGGCCGTGCCGTTTACCTCCAGGGTATCCTTGTTGACGGCTAGGCGGCCCTTGACCTTGGCGGAAGGGATGTGGATGAATATCCCCACGGCATCCCCGCCCCCGAACTTGAACATGCCATCGCCCCAAACCCGCCCCGGCAGGATGTCCGAGAAGTCCAGGTCCAGATAGTAGCCGACGTTCTTCTTGTTGGTGGCGAAATGCGCATGATGCGATTCGGGCAGCTTTCCGGAGAACCAGATGTTCTCGTGCACCTTTAGGCTTTGCGCGGAATCGGTGAACACGAAATTTTTCTTGTCGTACTCCCGCGCCACGGTCCAGTTCTTGCCTTGGAAACCCATGATGGTGAGATCGGCACCGCATACGGGCGATTTGAAGGAACCTAGGTTCACCCGCGAGAAATTGAGGATAACCTGGATGTTCCCGTCCAACATGAAATGGTAGGTCCAGAATTCGTTATAGGTTTTGCTCCCGCTGGGGTGGGGTTTGAGATCGGTCAGGACCGCGGCCCGCAAATCCCCGGTTGGTTGCTGGATATGTTGCGCAGCCAGGGAGGGCAGTGCCGATGCCAAAAACATCGCCGAGGTTAGCAGGGGCCGGAAGCCGTTGCGGATATCGATGGTTCGCCTCACTCGGTGATAGGATACAAGGGTCGAATCGCCATTACCATACGCGGAGGTAAGGTAAAAACCGGCGGAAGGCGAAGGAAGGGTTCAGGGGGCGCCATTCCTTCCGATCCGCGTCCAAAGGGCATGCAATTCCCCCCAGGAACGCCTGCCGGCCGCCGGCAGCCAAGCCCAACCGAGAGCGCCGCGCATCCACAGGAGCAGGCCCAGGCTCAAGCAGAGCAGGATGGCGACCGCGAAGGTCGAGAAGATGAAGCCGTAGGCGTGCAAGTCGGTTTGGCGCCAGCGATATTCCAGGCATAGCCTCCAGGCGAACCATCCCAGCAGGAAAAAAAGCCCGTGGCTCCAGGCGCCTTGCAGGCCGGACTTCACCGCCAGTCCGAGCAGAGCGGCCAGTAGGCACCATAAGGGCAGGAAATAGGGAGCCAGCACGGCCAAGGGGTTGGTCCCTTTCAATTCCACTTCGCCGCCCGACTTGAGCGTAGCCGATAGCGATACCGGCGGGCAAAAGGTCAGGTAGCCCATGAGGGCGTGTGTCAATTCATGTTCCAAAGTGTCGATGAATCCGAACGGATCGTCACGGCCCAGCCGACGCCAAAGCAGATGGGACGCGGCGCGGAACAGGAATCCGGAGCCGCACCAGAGAAGCGAGCCGGCGCTGAGCGCTCCGCGCGCGGAATCGAGGAAGGCCCCGGCCATGGCCCAAGCCAGCAACGCGAGGAAGGGGATGAGGAACCAGCGGAGCGCAGTCCCGAGCAGGCGGGGCATGCCGCAAAGGATAGAAAACCCGGCCCGCAATGAATATCTTTTCGGCCCGAACCATCCATCCGGAGAAGCCCATGTCCGCCATCAAGACCCTTGTCGCCCGCCAGATCCTCGACTCCCGCGGTAACCCCACCGTCGAAGTGGACGTGACCCTCGAGAGCGGGGCCTTCGGCCGTGCCGCCGTACCTTCGGGCGCGTCCACCGGCGAACGCGAAGCGGTGGAACTCCGCGACGGGGACAAGACCCGCTACCTGGGCAAGGGCGTGACCAAGGCGGTCAAGAACGCCAACACCAAGCTGGCCAATCTGCTGATCGGTAAGGAAGCCTCGGAGCAGGCCGCTCTCGATAAGGCGATGATCGATCTCGACGGGACCCACAACAAAGGCAAGCTGGGCGCCAACGCCCTCCTCGGCGCCTCCATGGCCATCGCCCGCGCCGCCGCGGCCGAAGCCGGCAAGCCCCTTTACGTTTACCTCGGCGATCTCGCCGGCAATTCCAATTACTCGCTGCCCCTGCCCATGTGCAACATCATCAACGGCGGCGCCCATTCGGACGCCCCCATCGATTTCCAGGAGTTCATGATCGCTCCCGTGGGAGCCAAGAGCTTTTCCGAAGGCCTGCGCATGTCGGTGGAAGTCTTCCACGCCCTCAAGGCCCTGCTCAAGAAGCGCGGGCTCTCGACCGCGGTGGGCGACGAAGGCGGCTTCGCCCCGACGCTCAAAGGGACCAAGGATGCCCTCGATTCCATCATGAAGGCCATCAAGGACGCCGGCTACGTGCCCGGCAAGGACGTGAAGATCGCCCTCGACGTGGCCTCCTCCGAGTTCTACGACAAGGACAAGAATGTCTACACCTTCCATAAGTCCGACGGTAAGTCCTACACCAGCAAGCAGATGGTGAAGATGTACGCGGACCTGTGCGCCAAGTACCCGATCTACTCCATCGAGGACGGCATGGATCAGAACGATTGGGAAGGCTGGAAGCTCCTGACCGACGCCATCGGCAAGAAGGTGCAGTTGGTCGGCGACGATCTCTTCGTGACCAATCCCGCCATCCTGAAGAAGGGCATCGACGGCAAGGTGGCCAATGCCATCCTGATCAAGGTGAACCAGATCGGCACCGTCACCGAAACCATCGAAGCCATCAAGATGGCCCAGGCCGCCAAGTATGGCGTCGTATCTTCGCATCGTTCCGGCGAAACGGAAGATTCCTTCATTTCCGACCTGGCCGTCGGCACGGCTGCCGGCCAGATCAAGACCGGATCGCTGTCGCGCACGGATCGGGTGTGCAAGTACAACCAGCTTCTGCGCATCGAGGAGCAGTTGGGCAAGAACGCCAAGTGGAAGAAGAACGCGTTCTAAAGTGACCGGACCCGTAGGGTTCGCATGCGCGAATCGCGGAGTCCTGGCGGGATGAGGAATGGCGGGATATACCCCGAAATCCTTGCTGGAAAAACTGGGAGTAGCCGGCCCGCGTAAGCTTTCCGAAGGGAAGGCTGGCGCGGGTCCGATCCGGCGGGCCTTGTTCGTCGCGGCCCCCGCCTGCTACGCCCAAACTCTCGGACCCTTGCCAAACCATGTCTTAGCGACCGAGGCCGGCTTGCCGCCAGCGGTCTCGATTTCCACCATAAAAAAAGGTGCTTCCGGTCCCATCCGGCCGTCCTTCGGATTCATCCAGGTCTTCTGCCGGACGGAGTCCGAGCTCGCTCCCGCCATCCCCGCCCTGAAACGGCTTCTCGCTTCCGACGGGATGTTGTGGATTTCCTGGCCAAAAATGTTGAAGAGCCGCAAGCCCACGCCCGGGGAGCTCAACGAAGCCAAGGTACGGGCCTTCGGCCTGGCGGGAGGGCTGGTGGACGTCAAGGTCTGCGCTATCGATGAAACGTGGTCGGGCTTGAAATTCGTGTTCCGGCTCGAAGATCGCCCTAAGCGTCGCTAAAAACGCTTTCCTTTCTTTGCTTTCCCCCCATGGCCCGAAAATTAGTTTAGGGGTACGATGAAGATACCGCATCCGCCCTTCTTCCTTTTCGGCATGGGTAACCGCCGCAAGCTGCTATATAAGGGCGGTGTGCTTTACGATGCTTCCACCGGCGAGATGCTGCGCAGCTGGAAGGTACTCCATGAGCAAATCATCCCCCATGAATACACGGTCAGATGGCAATCGCGTGAAGGGAAACAATACACCATCCAGGAGGACGAGACCGGCGTTTGCCTCATGGTGGAAGGCACGCGCACTTACCTGACAGGGAATCACCTGCAACTGCCGGACTTCAAGAGCGGAGAGCCGGGGCTGTTCGGGAATTCGCATAGCCAACTGATGCGCGTCCTCCTGCACGAAGTGCTCATCAATATCGCGGATGGGAAACCCTATGCGAACTTCCTCGTCCGCGCGGCCCCCGGTTACCGGGATGCGGCCATCATTTGCGAAGCCTTGCGCCGTACGGGAAATCTCGAACTGGCGAAGGATTGGATACTGGGTCTCACCGAGCCGTTCGATGGGGCGCGCGAGGGCGAGCGCGAGCCGGACAACCTGGGGCAGATCCTGTTCCTGATTTCCCTGGTCTCGGACAAGGAGCATCCCTTGGTGGCGCGGGTGCTGGAGGAAGCGGAAACTTTCCGGTGCACCGACTACGTCACCGGCAATACCGATGGCGCCGAGCATCCCGTGTACCAAACCAAATGGTTGAAGTTCGGGCTCAAGAGCCTGGGCCTGCCGGACGACTGGCACTTGCCTCCTTCCTACGATCCCTATGCCGCCGTTTTCTGGCTGGACTATCGGGACGTGCCCACGGGCGGGCCGCCCTTTTCGGAAAAGGTGAAGGATGCCAACCCGCACCTGGCCTGGGCCGAAGCGCATTTCCACGCCTGGGATCCGCCCATGGATATTCCTACCCGGACGTACCCTTTGAGTTGGGGGATTCATTCGGATCGGGATCCGCCCTTGGGCATGGGGATTGTCTCGCCGGAGTTCGTAGAGCGACGCGTGGCCGTTCCCCAAGCCCGGCATGCCGCCGAGATGCTGCTTTATTTCCTCGATTATGCCCCGCGCGGGGCGCCGCATCCCGACGAGCGGTTACAGCACGCGCATTGAAGCTTTCGGTTAATACCTTTCCCTGGCATGCGGATCGTGGCGCAAAGGGTGGGGGAAGCTTCGGTGGCGGTAGGCGGCGCGGAAATCGCCCGCATCGGTCGCGGGCTGTTGGTCCTGGCCGGGGTGGCCCAAGACGATACGCCGGAGGACGGGGCATGGCTGGCGGGCAAGCTCTCGCGGCTGCGTATTTTCCCGGATGCAGAAGGCAAAATGAATTTGTCCTTACTGGACATCGCCGGAGAGGCCCTGGTGGTTTCGCAATTCACGCTTTTCGCTTCCACCGCCAAGGGCAACCGGCCCGGCTTCGCGGCGGCGGCCGGCCCGGAGCTGGCGGTCCCCATCTACGAGGGCTTCGCGGCGGCCTTATCCCGCGAGCTCGGACGTCCCGTGGCCACCGGTCGCTTCGGGGCGGATATGGACGTTTCCTTGCGCAATCAGGGCCCGGTGACCATCCTCATGGATAGCAAGCGACGCGAATAAGCCCCACATTAAGTTCGGGGCTCTAAAGGCGGCCATCCGCCAAGGGAGGCAAATGGATATCGTCGACGTGAAGCTGGAGAAATACGCATTCGATCGCACCCGACCGGAGCCGGAACTGCTCAGGGCCTTGTCGGACGAAACCTACGCCAGCATGCAGTCGCCGCAAATGCTGACCGGCCGCCTGGAAGGGCGATTGCTCAAGCTGCTGGCCGCGCTCTCGAGCTCCAAGCAGGTACTGGAGATCGGAACCTTCACTGGATATTCGGCCCTGTCCCTGGCCGAAGGCCTCCCCGACGATGGCCGCATAATCACCTGCGAAATCGAGAAGGCCCATGCGGACATGGCGCAACGCTACTTCGATCGCAGCCCGCATGGCCGCAAAATCAAGATCCGCTTGGGACCAGCCTTGGAAACCTTGGCCACCCTCTCCGGGCCGTTCGATCTGGCCTTCATCGACGCTGACAAAGGGAATTATCCCGCTTATTACGAGCGTGTGGTGGAGTTGATCCGGCCGGGCGGATTGATCCTAGTGGACAATACTTTATGGTCAGGCCAGGTTTTGGAGCCAAGGGACGGCGAAAGCCGCGCCATCGATGCGGTCAATCGGCGCATCGCCGCGGACGCGCGGGTGGAGAACGTGCTGTTGACGGTGCGCGACGGTTTGCAGGTCGTGCGCAAGCTGCCTTGAAGGGCAAGTTGCTCGGGGGTGCGTTTGCCCGGCTTACGGGCCCTCGCCCCCGTGCTTCCCGCTCACGGTCCCGGAAGCCTTAATGGCATCTTTCATTTCTTGTTCTATGCCGCATCCGCCATCCTTCTCAAAGGCGAAACCGCCCGCGGAGTCCAGCGCCAGGGATCCGTTTTCCAAGCAGGCCGTAAGATTGGCTTGCGAAAGCCAGCGGGCGATATCCAAGGACACCGTGATAGTGGTGCTCCCCTCGGCCACCGCGAAGCCGGTGGGCGATTCGAAGCGCTCGTCCTCGTCGAAATCCAGGGCTACGGTGAAAGGCCTATCGGCCCGTCCCGACCAGTTGAATGTTCCGCCGAAAACCAGGCTGTGGCGGCCCAGATCGGGGGCCCCCGAAGCCACCTTATCCTGTGACTCCAGGCGAACTTCCAGGCGCTTATAGACTCCCAACGGGATGCGTACTGTACCGGGGTCGGGGATCCATTTGCCGGTCATGAGATCGGAGACCCAGGGACCGTCGATACTTACCTCTCCCGATTGGCAAGCGGTTTCATCGGCTTGTGTGCAGTCGACCCCATCGGGTAAGGCGATACGGATGCGGCCCACGTTGGCGTATCCCGTCCGCACCGTGAATACGGTACCGCCTGCGTCCCGGATATCGAAGGAGCCGTCGGGATTACGGGTCATGGCTCCGGCCTTCCCAAGGGCGTTGCCCTTGGGCCCCGAAACCAACTGGGCCGCGGCCTTGGCGACCGGGACCGTATCTTGCGCCACCATGGCGACGGTGACCGAGCCCTTGGTGGGGTTTCCCACGCCGGTTCCGCCCGCCGTACGGTCCACGATACAACCGGACAGGAGGATGCATAAGCTGGCCGCCGCCAGGGTAGCGGCTAGGTTACAAACCAAGGTAGCGCGTCGGTTACGCATGGGGAGCCTCGGGCCGGGTGAGAGGGAAGGCTTGCAGGTTGATTTGGTAGACCTCTTCCACCGGTCCGGCTCCCGCGGCCAGATCCAGGATTTCCCGCCAAAATGCCTCTAGCTTACGCTTTAGCTCCGGAAACTTATCCTTTGGGATCCCCAAGGTAACGGCCCGTAAATCGCGTTGGTCGCCATCGAAGGCCTCGATGGAGCCTTCCGCGAGCTTAAGTACGGAACGGTGGTAATTGGCCACCGCCAGGGAGGCCACCTCGGGGGCCGTACTGATCTGGACATCGGACTGGATGAGTTTGCCGGTGGCGGCATCGCGGCGGATCATGCCCAGTTGCTCCAGCAATAGCAAGGATTTTTCCGCCTGCGGAAAAGTGATGCGAGGATGCACGCGCCCCGCGATCCACTCCGGCGTCCCGTCGAATCCCGGATGCGCCACCAGCTCCCTGACCACCGGATGGTACCACTGCTCCAGGTATTCGAACTGTCCCTTTTCGATGGGACGCGCCTCGGCATGGCGGCGCGAGCGCAACATGCGCTGGTAGTGAAAGGTCTTTTCATCGAAGCCTTCGGCGCGATCGAAGGCGACCAGGTCGGCGAAGAACTCCGTTTCTTGCTTATTCAGCTTGAGGGCCCGGACCGTGCCCGGTACATGCGCGGGAGCCAGATCGCGCTCTCCGGCCAATATCAACTGCAGCAGGTTGGGGGAGGAGTAGCCCGCCTCCTTCGCGAAGGAGCGGTAGCTGATCTTCGCCCGGCCAGCCTCTGCCGCCCGCGCCTTCGCCCCTGTTTGCGGCCTGGCGCCCGCCCGGCCCTCTTGGGCCGCCCGGCCCTCTTGGGCCGCCCGGCCCTCTTGGGCCGCCGCTTTCATGGCTTCGAACGCGTCCCGGAGGTACTTGCGGTAATCCAGGTAGGCGAAGATATCGGGTTTCTGCATGGCTGTGCTTGGTATAAGATAGCCGGGCCGGGCCCGGCCGTCAGGGTTCCTTTACTTCGTCTTTCCCGAGTGGTCGGTGGAGTCCTTGCTTTCCGGTCCTTCCGTCTCGTTTTCATGCTCGTTCTTTTCGCCGGCATGGAAAGAAGCGCGGAAATTGTCCTTGATGCGGTGCTCGGCGTCCAAGCACTTGCCGACCGGGGAATCCTCGGTAATATCGATGGAAGCGGCGGCGGAATCCACGGAGCCCAGGCAGGTGGTTAAGTCGAGGCCCGTGAGCCAATCGCCGGCCATCAGCTTCACAGCCAAGGTCTGGAGCGCACCCGCGCTCAAGTTGAGGCCCGAATCGCTCTTGATCTTCAGGTTTTCGTCCAGGGTGAGGGCGAGGGAGAAAGGCTTGCTCGAGCCGTCGGCCAATGTCAAGGTTCCATGCGCCACCAGGGTGCGTCCGCCCAAGGTGGAATCGTTTTGGCCGTGGTGCAGCTCGATCTTCACCTCGGTATAAACGCCGGAGGGAACGCTCAGGGTGCCGAGGTCCGGGGAAGAAATGCCCGTGAGGAGGTCGATGACGAAGGGGCCTTTCAAGGCCAGTCCGGACTCGTCTTCGCATTCCACTTCTTTTTCATTCTCGTTTTCATTCTCGGATTCGGATACTCGGCCGGTGGAGTCCAGGAGTTCGCCTTCCGATTCGCCGGGTTCGCCTTTTTTCAGGAGGGCGTGGCCGGTGCTATCGCAACTACCGTTGCCGTTTTTCGATTCCAGCTTGATGCGGCTAACCACCAGCTTGGCATCGCTCAGGTCCACGTGAACGCCGGCGGTATCCCCCAAGATCAATCCACTCGCCTTCGCGAGGGCTGCTGTCGAAGTTGAAGCCGAAGCTTTGATCTCCAGCCCGACCGAGGCACGGCCAGGGGCGGAATCATTGGTTTCGCCTGAAAACAGGCAGGCGGTAAAGAGGGTGGCCGTGGCCGCCGTGAGTCCGAGTAGGTATGCGTTCTTCATGAGGTCCTTCCTTGGCGCCTTCATTGGCTCCGATGTTGTGAAGATACCCTAAAACGAACTAAAAATAAGCACGAAAAATAAAGAATTATAGTAATAAAGTTCATTTTAGAGAGTAAAAATGATTCTAACTTCAACTGAGAAAGGAAGTTATGAATGACTCAAATAACTAAATTAAACAAAAATGAACTTCTGGGAAGTTCATTTTTAACTGCCTTGAGAATGAGGGGCGAGAGCGCTGGGAACTATTTCTTAGAACTCTTTTCGTCATCCGGCTCGGGCAGCTTGGTCTTCCGTTCTACCCGCTTGACCGTATGGGGAGTGACGATATTGCCGTTCGTACCGCGGCCCTTCACCTCGTAGTCCTCGAAGTTGAGGGGAATTTCGGTCTTGATGCGGGGCTGAGGCACCAGATGGACGATGACCTTATCCGATATTTTCGCGGGCTGCACCTCTAGATACCAGACCTTCGATTGAGGGCTGCCTTTGGTGAGATCGTATTGCTTGTCGCGGGTGATGCCGCCGATTTGGAAACGCTTGACCATCAGGTTCCCTCCGCGCCCGTCTCGGTAGAGCATGTTGTAGACGGTCGTTTCATCGGCGCGATCGAATTTGGCGGCGAACAGGATCTTGTTTCCCACGAAATTCTTCTCGCCTACCTTGGTCACCGCGAAGGTCCCGTCTTCCTTGAACGCGATCACCTCGTCCATGGATGAGAAATCCGTTCCGATCAGTTCGCCGTTGGAAACCTTGGTGCCTACGAATCCGTTCTCGCGGTCCATATAGACCTTGAGGTTGGACAAGATCACTTCGGAGGCGTCGATGTCGTCGAAGCGGGCGATCTTGGTCTTGCGCTCCCGGCCCTTGCCGTACTTGGCCAACAGGTTTTCGTAATAGCCGATGGCGTACTTGGTCAGGCCTTTCAGGCTCTTCTCCGTCTCGGCGATGTCCTTTTGCAAGGCGATCATCTCTTCGTCGGCCTTGAAGCCGTCGAAGCGGGAGATGCGCTTGATGCGGATCTCGGTGAGGCGGGTGATGTCGTCCACCGTCACGTCCCGGACGAATTGCTTGCGGTAGGGCTTAAGGCCCTTATCGATGGTGTCGATAATGGCTTCCCAGGTCTCGCACTTCTCGATCTGGCGATAGATGCGCTCCTCGATGAAAACCTTTTCCAGGGATTTGAAATGCCATTTCTCCGAGAGGTCCTGCTTGCGGATTTCCAGCTCTTGCTTCAGGAGCTTGACCGTGTCCTGCACGGAAAGTTCCAGCAGCTCGGACACGCCCAGGAATACGGGCTTGTTCTCGAAGATGACGCAGCAATTGGGCGAAATGGAGGTTTCGCAGTCCGTGAAGGCATATAGCGCGTCGATGGACTTCTCCGGCTCGGCGCCGGGGGGAAGGTGGATGACGATATCCACGTTGGCGGCCGTTTTATCCTCGATGCGCTTGATCTTGATCTTGCCCTTGTCGTTGGCGGTCACAATGGAATCGATGAGGCTGCCGGTGGTGGTGCCGTAGGGGATCTGGGTGATGGCCAACGTCTTGTTATCGACCTCGATGATGCGCGCGCGCACCTTGAGCTTCCCGCCCGATTGCCCGTCGTTGTAATTGGACGCGTCCACCAGGCCGCCGGTGGGGAAGTCCGGCCGCAGCTTGAACTTCTCCTTCTTGAGCACGGCGATGCAAGCCTCGATGAGTTCGCAGAAGTTGTGGGGGACGATTTTGGTGGCCAGGCCGACGGCGATGCCTTCCGCACCTTGCGCCAGGACGAGCGGGAACTTCATGGGCAGAAGCACCGGCTCCAGGTTGCGGCCGTCGTACGAGCGCTGCCAGGTGGTGGTGGCGGGATTGAAAGCGACTTCCAGGGCGAACTTGGAAAGTTTGGTTTCGATGTAACGCGCCGCCGCCGCGGAATCCCCGGTCACGGGATCGCCCCAATTCCCTTGGGTATCGATGAGCAGGTTTTTCTGCCCCAGGTTCACCAGCGCATCGCCGATGGCGGCATCGCCATGGGGATGGTACTTCATGGTCTGCCCGATGATGTTGGCGACCTTGTGGAACCGCCCATCCTCTTCTTCGCGCAGGGAATGCAGGATGCGCCTCTGCACCGGCTTGAGGCCGTCGGCAAGATGCGGCACGGCCCGATCGGTGATGACGTAGGACGCGTAATCCAGGAAGTACTCCTTGTACATGTCCTGGACGTGGGGGAGATGGTCTTTCAGGGTATTCGATGCCATTGGGTCCTTCGCGATATTCTCTATGCGGGGCGTGGCCAGGGCGCTATGCCGGGCAGGCCCGGGAAAATCCTTATCCTCAGTCTTCCGCGCCAGCTGCTTCCGCCGCCGCGTCCTGGGCGCGGCTCGCGACCAGGGCTTCGGCGTCTTCCACCACGTCTTCCTCGATCTTGAGGTTCTCCATGATGAAGTCGCGCCGCATCGGGGTATTCTTGCCCATGAAATATTCCAATATCTCGTGGACCTTGGTGTCGCCGTGCAGGATGACGGGTTCCAGGCGGATGTCCTTGCCGATGAAGCCTGCGAATTCGTCCGGGGAGATTTCTCCCAGGCCCTTGAAGCGCGTGATCTCGGCGTTGCGGCCCAGCTTCTTCAGGGCGTTTTCCTTCTCCGTATCGGAATAGCAGTAAAGCGTCTCTTTCTTGTTACGCACCCGGAACAGCGGCGTTTGCAGCACGTAGACGTGGCCGCGGCTGATCAGCTCGGGGAAGAATTGCAGGAAGAAAGTCAAAAGCAGCAAGCGGATATGCGCGCCGTCCACGTCCGCATCGGTGGCGACGATGACCCGGTTGTAGCGCAGTTCCTCGATGCCCTCTTCGATGTTGAGGGCATGCTGCAAAAGGTTGAACTCTTCGTTCTCGTACACGACCTTCTTGGTCATGCCGTAGCAATTGAGGGGCTTGCCCTTGAGGCTGAATACGGCCTGGCTGTTCACGTCCCGGGCCTTGGTGATGGAACCCGACGCCGAATCGCCCTCGGTGATGAAGAGGCTGGAATCCTCGCGCTTCTTGTGCGTCGTGTTGTAATGGATGTTGCAGTCCCGCAGCTTCTTGTTGTGCAGGCTGGCCTTCTTGGCGCGCTCATTTGCCAGGCGGCGGATGCCCGCCATGTCCTTGCGTTCCCGTTCGGACTGCTGGATCTTGGCCAACATCTCCTTGGCTGTCTCGGGATTCTTATGGAGGTACTGCTCCAGGTTGTTGCGCACGAAATCGACGATCCAGGTGCGCAGGGAATTGCCCTTCTCGTCGTAGTTGGTCGAACCCAGCTTGGTTTTGGTCTGGGACTCGAACACGGGCTCATGCATGCGGATCGAGATGGCGCCCACGATGCTGGCGCGGATGTCGGACGCGTCGAATTCCTTTTTGAAGAAATCCTTGCAGGCCCGGATGATGCCTTCCCGGAAGGCCGCCAAGTGGGTGCCGCCTTCGGTCGTGAATTGGCCGTTCACGAAGGAGTAATAGCGCTCGCCGTAGGAATTGTCGTGGGTGATCGCCGCTTCGAGATCAGAATCCTTGAAATGGATGATCGGGTAACGCTTGGTATCGTCCGTATGCCGCGTTAGGAGATCGTGCAGGCCGGCTTTGGACAGGTACTTCTGCCCGTTGAAATTGATGGTGAGGCCGGCGTTGAGGTACACGTAGTACCAGATGCGCTCTTCCAGGAATTCGGCCGCCCACTTGTATTTGGGGAAAAGTTCCGGGTCGGGCAGGAAACTGATCAGGGTGCCATTGGGTTCGGCAGAGGGCTTTTCCTTTTCCTCTTGCTTGAGCACGCCCTTCTCGAACACGGCGGTCTTTACGCGGCCTTCGCGGAAGGATTGCACCTTGAACCACGAGGCCAAGGCGTTTACGGCCTTCGAACCCACGCCGTTGAGGCCCACCGATTTCTTGAAGGCTTCGCCGTCGTACTTGCCGCCGGTATTGATCTTGGAGACCACGTCGACGACCTTGCCGAGCGGGATGCCGCGCCCGAAGTCGCGCACTGTGCAAGAACCGTCTTCGCCGATGGCGATATCGACTTGCTTGCCCGCGCCCATGACGAACTCGTCGATGGAGTTGTCCACGATCTCCTTGAAGAGGACGTAGATGCCGTCGTCGGGAGAGGAGCCGTTGCCGAGCTTGCCGATGTACATGCCCGGCCGCAGGCGGATGTGTTCGATCCAATCCAGCGTCTTGATGCTGTCTTCATCGTAACGGCCGCTACCGGATTCCCCTTTGGGCTCTTTTTTCACGACTTTCTCGGCGGTCTTGGCCATTCTCGGTCTATCCCCTATGCGTTTGGTCCATCCGGCTAAGGCGGAGGACCCGGACATTGTAATCGGCCCGGCCCCGCTTGATTACTGCCCAAACGCGCAGTAAGGGGGCCGGCTGAAGATACCAAATCGCTTTCCGTGCCGTCAATAGGCGCTGAAAGCGTCTTGCGCTCAAGAAGCACCTTGCACTCGAAGAGCGCTCTGCGCTCGTTACGCGTGACTTTACCAAAGGGTTGGGATTAGCGGCCAGCGGAAAAGACTTGATAGTGGAATTCGATCCCGCCGCGTTCGTTGCCGTGCGAAGACAAGATTTCCAGAACGCGTACGGCGCCCAACGGCGGCAACGGCTTATCATCATAAAATATCACGATTTGCGTGGGAGCCACGCCCGGCGCGGACCGTGAGGCCGCCAGGAATACGGGCTTCTTCCCTTGCTGATCGTACACGCGCTCGGGCGCATCCGGCCATGCCTCCACCACCTCGGCGTCCTGACCGTTCCCGAAGACGGCTTCCACCGCTACGTGATAGCTGCCGGCATCCCGGACCGAGAAGGTAAGGCTGTCCCCGGCGGCGTAATCCTTATCCAGATAGCGCCAGCCTGCAGGGGAATCGTACAGCACCTCGACGCTTTTCCCGTTTCCCCCGCTCATGATGAAGGTGGAATTCTCCCCGGGCCGAGCGAACCAATGTTTCGCGACCAGCAGGACCACGATGAGGAACAGCAAGGCGGGAAGCATGGTGGTGTAACGCGTGCGGCTGCCGTGGCGCGAGCGCCGGCCTTTGCGGAAGCGTTGCCAGGCATGCTGCCCAACCACTTGGCTTTGGTTTTCCAGGGCTTCGAGGCGGGCTTTCAGCTCGGGATCCTTTTCCAGCCGGGTTTCGAGCTCATTTTCGTCTTCTTCGGAAAGTTCCCCGTCGAGGTATTTCTGGAGGTGTAGATCGGTGAGCATGCGTCAGCCGTTCAGGCGCTGCGCGATTTCCATCGCGGCATAGGTCAGGATGGCGTCCGCGCCGGCCCGGCGGATGCAAAGCAGGGACTCCAACATCGCGGCTTCCGCATCGAGCCAGCCCAGTTGGCCGGCGGCCTTGATCATGGCGTATTCGCCGCTCACGTGATAGGCGGCGATGGGCACGTTCACCGACGCCTTGAGGGCGGCGATCACGTCGAGATAGGGGAGGGCCGGCTTGACCATCACCATGTCGGCGCCTTCGCGCACGTCCAGCTCGGCTTCGACCAGGGCTTCGCGGCGATTGGCCGGATCCATCTGGTAGGTCTTCTTGTCGCCATGCTTGGGCGCCGAGTCCAAGGCTTCGCGGAAGGGGCCGTAAAAGGAAGACGCGTACTTGGCCGTGTAAGCCAGGATGCCCACTTCGGTGAAGCCGGCTTCGTCGAGGGCGCGGCGCAGATACCCCACACGGCCGTCCATCATGTCCGACGGGGCCACGATATCGGCGCCGGCGCGGGCCTGGGCCAATGCCATGGCCGCCAGGATAGGCAAGGTCTCGTCGTTGAGGATGCGCCCATCCCGGACCAGGCCGTCATGGCCGTCGGTCGAATAAGGGTCCATGGCCACGTCGGTGATTACCGTGATCTCAGGCACGCTTTGCTTCAGATCGCGGATGGTATCCTGCAAGAGTCCCGTGTCGGACGCGGAGAGGGAAGCTTTCGCATCCTTCTTCGCCTCCGCGATGACGGGGAAGAGGGCCACGGAACCGATGCCGAGGGAAAGCGCGCGCTTGGCTTCCTTGATGAGCAAATCCCGGCTCAAACGCTCCACGCCGGGCATGGAACGGATGGGGGTGCGCTGGTCCTTGCCTTCCTGCACGAAGAGCGGAAGGATGAAGTGGGAGGGCGCGATTTCGTTTTCGCGCACCAGGGATCGTATCGAAGCCGATTTGCGGTTGCGCCGCGGGCGCTGAAGCATCCCGCCAGCCGCGTCTTGGGCGCCGGGCTGGTTATTCCTTGGGTTCACAACTGCTCCCGGATTTTTTGGCCCATGGCCTGCAGGTCTTCCGGCTTGGCCGGCCGCGCGCGGCTGAAGGTCAATTCGCCTTCGCCTTCGATAGGAACCAGATGAAGATGGGCATGCGGCACTTCGAAGCCGGCGACCAGCACGCCCACGCGTTCGCAGTTCGTCGCGGCTTGGATGGCCTTGGCGACCTTCTGCGAGAAAGGCAGCATGCCGGACAAGATCTCGGGGGCTGCGTCCCAGAGGTAATCCACTTCGAGCTTGGGGATCACCAAGGTATGGCCCGGATTGATGGGGCGAATGTCCAGGAAGGCCAAGAAGCGATCGTCTTCGAGGATCCTGACCGAGGGGATTTCCCCCTTGATGATGCGGGTGAAGAGCGTTGCCATGTTCCGACCCCGGGCAATGGTTCGAGCGCCAGGAGCGTCCGCGCGGCGCGCGGAGACTCCGGAAAAGCGGAGGACGGGCGTCCTCCGCCCGAGCTTACTTCACTTCGCGGTGGAGCGTATGCTTCCGCATGAAGGGATTGTACTTCTTCTTCTCGAGGCGACCCGATTGCTTGGACTTGTTCTTGGTGGTCATGTAGCGGGAAGGCGGCAAGCCGGCGGCGCGAGCCTCGGTGCATTCGAGGGTGACGACGACGCGCTTTCCTTTGATCTGAGGCATGGCTGAACTCCTTAAGCCCTGATGGCGTTACCGCTTACCGCGGACGGCCGGGCCGATATTAGAGCGGGTAATGTTACTAAAGATGCTAGCTTTTTCCCAGATTGGGCCGCCATGGGGCCCGGGAGAAGGCTTTTGCGGGGTTTTAGGCGGTCTTATAAGCGGCAAGTATGGCTTCGTACGCGATTCTAGGCACCGGGGCGGTGGGCGGCTACTACGGCGCGCTGCTCCAAAAGGCCGGCCGTAAGGTCCAATTTCTCGTCCACACCGATTTCACCCAAGTCCGCGCCCATGGGCTTCGGGTCGATTCTCCCAACGGGGACTTCCGGCTTCCGGTGGTGGACGCCGTGTCCAGGGCGGAGGATCTGGAACCGGCCGATGTCGCGGTGATCGCCTGGAAAACCACCGCGAACGGCTTGCTGCCGGGCATTCTGAAATACGCGCTCAAGCCCGGCGGGATCGCCTTGGTATTGCAGAACGGGCTGGATCCGGAGCGGGAAGTTTCCGCCGCCGCGCCCGATGCCAAGGTCCTCAGCGGCCTGTGTTTCCTATGCGCGCGCAAGGCCGGGCCGGGATGGATCCAGCATCTCGATTACGGGGCGGTGAGCCTGGCCGCATTCGGCGCGGGATCCGGTGGAATCACGCCGGAGATGCGGGCGGTCGCGGAGGATTTCCAGACCGCGGGCGTGGACGTGAAGCTATTGGAGGATTGGCGCAACGCGCGTTGGCGCAAGATGGCATGGAACATCCCCTTCAATGGCATGTGCGCCTTGACCGGCAAGGATACTTCGGCCTTATTGAAGGATCCGCTCACGCGACGGAGGATTTCCATCCTGATGGATGAGGTGATCGAAGGCGCGGCGGCCTGCGGATGCCGACTGCCCGACGGCTTCCGGGATCGCATGTTGGCGGATACGGAGAAGATGATCCCCTATAAGCCGAGCATGCAATTGGATCGCGAAGCGGGAAGACCGATGGAATTGGACGACATCTACGCGAAGCCGTTACGGGCCATCGCCGCCGCGGGGGGCTTGGCGCCGGCCATCCAAGCGCTTTACGAGGAGCTGTCCCGGCTGGAAGGATGACCTCCCGCGGCCCGGCCCTCCCTGGCAGTAATAGCCCATTTTCCGCCACGCGCTTTCAGTTGCGCGGGTTATCTTAGATGAGCATTTTGACCCGTACCGAAGCCATTTCCGGAGGACCCGATATGTCCCATCCTTACTCGCGGAACTTGAGGCGCTTGTTGCCGGTCGTGCTGGCCGTCTCCTCCATGTGGGCGGCCGCCTGGGCCGCGGGTACCTCCGGGGATCTCTATTTCACGACCTACAAGGGCGGGGCTGACGTCAATAAGATCAGCTTCAATTACGATGGGACTACGTTGGTCGTAGGCGCGGTCGTCAACGTGGCCAAGACCGACGGTTCGGATGGGCTGATTTTCACCCCGGATAGCAATCTGCTGGTGGGCGGACAGGGCAACAAGGTCCACAAGATCAACATTGCCACCCAAGCCGTCGTCACCCACACCGCGGGCGGGGTGGATGCCTACCATATGGCCTTGGATCCCGGCCAACAATACGCATGGGCGAGCGGCATTCCGGGCGGCTTGGCGAAAATCCCCCTAGCGCCCTTCGCGGATGGGACCGCGATCCCCTTGACCGGCGATGACACCCAGGTCACCTCCCTGGCTTTCCAGGACGCCGATCATGCCTTCTACACCAGCAGCGGCACGGACGGAAGCGGGAATTTCGGGACCCTGGACCTGAAGACCTTCACGACCCATCGCCTGATCAAGAACCTGCAAGGCGGGCACGGCATGGCGTTCGATTCCTACACGGGCCAATTGATGCTCTTCGGCGGGGAGAACATCGTTCAGATCAATCCGGCCAACGGGCTCATCGTCTCCTCGCGGAGCTTCGCAGGAGCCAGTTTCGATCAAGGCACCGTAGACGGTAAAGGCCATCTGTTCGTGGCCGACGGGAACGGTACCATGCTTTTCGTCGACTATCTCGCCTCCAAGAAGATCGGCGATACCACCAATTACGTAGCCCAACCTTTCGTCGCGGCCAACATGGACGACGTGGCGCCCTTGTCCGGATTGGGCTCGAACCCGAATCCCAACCCCAATCCGCAGCCCGATAGCCTGATTGCCGTCGCGAAGGCGCTATACCAGGACGCGGATGGGAACGGGCGCATCGATCAGGCCTGGGTGGAGTTCCCCAAGGCCATCGTCAACCTCCCGACCCAGATCCAACTCCAGGATCCCTTCAATCCCTCGTCCACGGTGACGGTGCTGGCGGCGAACATCGTGCGGATCGATGGGACGCATATCCTGGCGACTTTCAAGGATAAGGAATTCACGGCGGGCACGGGTTTCGATCCCAAACCCTACGGGAAGATCCTGGCGGATGACAAGGTTTTCGACGGCGCGTCCTTCGTGATCGGCGACGGGGTCGGCCCGCGCATCGCTTCGGCGGTGTCCAATCCTCCCGTGAATGCGAGCGACAAGCCCACCCTGACCGTGACCTTTTCGGAAGCCGTAAAGGTGGATCTTACCGGCGGCTTCCCCTTCGATATCAAGCGGCCGGGCGCATCCGATCCAAGCAGCAAGATCAAGGTGGTTTCCGTGCAGGCCGCAGGGGGTAACTCCTACGTTTACACCTTCGATGGTTCCGTTTTCCCGCTTCCGGGGGATTCCTTAAGGCTCAAGTCCGGCGCGGCCGGCGTGGCGGACGCCCAAGGCAATCCGAGCAACATGAAGGACTACGTTCCGGTGGGCGGGATTCTGCCGAAAGCGGTATACGAACTGGAGAGCAAGGGCACGGGCCTGGTTTCCGTCCCCAAGCTGGATGGGCCGATCTCGCTGCCGAATTCCATCCTCATCATCGACCAGTCCGTTTCGCAGGGCGGCTGCCTGAATTGCCCCCCTTCCGTGAACGTCGTGTTTTCGGATGCGGTGAATGTCAATTACAAGGATTCGAAACCCTATCTGATTTCATTGAAGGTAAACGCCCCTTTCCATTACGATCTTTCCTTCTTCGATAACCTGGGCGTGTACATCAACAAAGCCATCGGGGACGTGAGCGCGGCCGATCTGGCGCGTCTGCGTAAGGATAAGGACGGGAACTACCTGTTGGGCCTCGCTTGGTGGCCCGTTTCCGCGCGGGGCGGCCAGGTCGGCAATGGCGCCTACATCGCCCGCGGCACTCTCACCACCACGGGCGATCTCAAGACCATCCAGGGAAGCCAAGGCGAATTCCGATCCCTGACCAATAAAAGCCAGAACGTATTCTTCACCTTCGGCTACCTGCGCCGCTGAATCCCCCGCTTCAGGGTACAAGCAAGTCAACCGAATCCGACCGGTACCCAGTGCCAACGCAGCCCATAGAACGCATCGCCCGATCCATCCGCCTCTTCGTACGTCTGGAGGCCGCCTCCGGGATCCTGCTTCTGCTGGCCCTTGCGGCGGCCTTGTGCTGGGCGAACTCGCCATGGGCCGATACCTATTTCCGCATCCTGGAAATCCCGCTCGCATTCGGGCTCGGTCCGTTCCGTTTCGCCACCACCATCCACCACGTAATCAACGACGCCATGATGGCGGTTTTCTTTTTCGTGGTCGGACTGGAGATCAAGCGGGAAGCCGTAGCCGGGGAGCTCACCGGCCTGCGTCGCGCGGCTTTCCCCGCGCTTGCCGCTTTGGGTGGCATGCTGATCCCCGCCCTGATCTATTCCCTCTGTAATGCGGGCCACGCCTCCCTGCGCGGATGGGGGATACCCGTGGCCACCGACATCCCCTTCGCCTTGGGGATACTGGCCTTGCTTGGCAAAAGGATCCCGGGCTCCGTGAAGATCTTCCTGATGGCCCTTGCCATCATCGATGATCTCGGGGCCGTTCTGGTGATCGCCGTATTCTATTCGGGCCGGATCGATTGGTGGGGCTTGGCGGATGCCGCAGCCCTGGTTGCCGTCTTGATCGCACTCAATCGCGCCGGGGTTCGCCGCGGCTGGCTTTATGCCATACCGGGGATCGCTCTTTGGCACGTTCTGCAAAAGGCCGGCGTGCATGGGACCATCGCCGGCGTATTCACGGCTTGGGCCATACCTGCCCGTTCCCGCATCGATGAGAGAAGATTCGCCGACATCAGCCGGGGTATCCTCGACCGCTTCGAAGCCGCCCGTTATGCCCAGGAGACGTCCTTCCTGAACCCCGATCGGCTTGATGCGGTAATGGAACTCGAAGAGCTGTGCGAAAAGGTGGAGCCGCCTTTGCAGCGCATCGTGGAAGCCCTGCATCCTTGGACCAGCTTTTTCATCTTACCGCTATTCGCCCTGTCCAATGCCGGGGTCCGCGTCGAGCCCGAGATTCTCCGCGGCCTCGCGAGCCCGACCGGGATCGGGATCCTCTTGGGCCTGGTGGTGGGCAAGCCGCTGGGCATCTTCGCCGCGGTCCAGGCCATGCTGGCCCTGGGCTTCCCCAAGCTTTCGGGCGGGGTTAACTGGAAGCATATGCTGGGGGCGGGCATGCTGGGCGGAATCGGCTTCACCATGTCCATCTTCATCGCGGGCTTGGCCTTCGGCGCGGGCCGCGAACTGGATGCCGCGAAGGTTTCGGTCTTCCTGGCCTCTTTCGCCGCCGGCATGCTGGGCTACGTCTTCTTACGACTGCTCCCGGCGGAACGCGGGCGAGATTAGATTTCCATGGACCCTATGCCATCCAAAATGCAAATCCGCTGGTTCAAAGAGCCTGAAGAGCACGACTACCCGGCCTCCGAATCGTACCTCAATCTATTGTTTCCCGCGAAGGAAGCGGCCCGGCTGGTGAGGAAGCTGCGCCGCGCGCCGGTGACGCACTTCAAGGCCAAGGATATTTTCCGCGCCTCCCGCTTGAATCTGCTCGGCGTGAGCAACATTCACGTGGAGCGCAGCCGTAAGAAGATCAAGGCCGGAAAGCCGCTTTCGCCTTTACTGCTGGTCCGGAACGGGAGCGGGGGATTGATTATCGCCGATGGGTACCATCGGCTCTGTTCGGTGTACGGATTCGACGAGGACGCGTTGATTCCGAGCAAGATCGTTTAAGACAGCCCCTGGATCGCCGCATGCGCCGACCGCCGGCGGAAGAGCCAATACGGTAGCAAAGACGCCGCCACCGCCATCCCCGCGAAGGCCAACCACACCGGCCCGCTCTGCCAGAGACACGAAGGCACGTCCGCCCGCGAAGGCAAGGCGCCCCCCAAATACATTCGCAGGAAGGGAAACAGGCAGCCATCCAAAACCGCGCCGACCAAGCAGCCGCAGGCCGCGGGCAGCAGGCCTTGCCATAGCGCCATGGCCTGCAATTCCCGGCCCGTATAACCCATGGCCCGCAGCATGGAAAAATGCCGGATCTTTTCTTCCAGGGAACCGATCGACAGTCCCAGCAGGCAAAAGGCCGAAAGCATGAGGGCCAATAGCGCCGCGGCCCCGCCCATCGCCCGGCCCGAGCCCGTCAACGAGCGCAAGGTCGCCAAGCCTTCTTCCACTTTCACGAACTGGGCCACCGTCCGCTTATCGACGAGATCGCGGAGGGCTTCCAGGCGGCCGGGAAGCGTTTCGATCAGCATGTAATTCAGGACATCGGCCCCCCAGACCGAATTCGCCAACAAGCCTCCGCGTGCCAAGAGCCGGCGGGCTTCGGGCAAATTCGTGAAGACGGCGGCGTCCCAAGAGTTCCCCATGCGCCCGAGGATGCCCGAGACCTTCAGGGGATAAGGGATTACCCATCCATCCGCATTCACGGATGCACCATCCGCGCTCCCGGACGCCGCATCCGCATTTCCGGACCCCGGCCAAGGCGAGGCCAGAAAGGTGTCTCCAGGCTTAAGCCCGGCCTCGCGGGCGACGCGTTCCCCGAGCACCGCCTGTCCCGAGTCGGAGGACCAGGTTCCTTGCTCCAGGCCCAAAGCGAACCCTTGTCCGGACAATTTCAGCACGTCGGCATTGGTTCCGATGATGGGATGGCCGCGGAATTTCCCGCCGTAAAGAAGGGGTACCATGGTCTTGTGGTAAGGCCGCTCGGGCGTGCCTCCGGCCGCGCTCAGCTTTTCATGATTGCGCAGGCTGAAGTAAAGTCGGTCCGGGATGAAGCCGGGGTAGGGGCCCTCCGCATTCAGGCAGCCGAGCACGATGGCGACTTCGCCCGCCTTGGCCCCGATGATGACGTCGCCGGCGCGCGCCAGTCCCGCGAAGCGCGCCTCGGCTACCATCGCGAGGCGGAACAGCATTCCGGAAAGCGCGATGGCCAAGGACAGCGCCGCCACCGCCAGGGTCGCGGGCCCGCGATGGCGGGAGAAATCGGCCCAAGCCAGGCGCCAAGGACTCATGCGGCGATCAAGCTTAGGAAATCCCGCGGCGCATCGAAATGCTCGCGGGTACGCGGGTCGTGGCTGACCACGATCAGGGTCTTCCCGGCCGCCGCTTCGCATAAGGCGTCCATGACCGCGCGGGCATGGGGCCCGTCCAGGCTGGAGGTCGGCTCGTCGGCGAGGATCACGTCCGGGGGACGGGCCAGTAAACGGGCCGCGGCGACGCGCTGGCCTTCGCCCGGCGAAAGCGTGGCCGCCTGTCGATCGCGTAGGTCGGCGATTCCCAGCCGATCCAACGCCGCGGCGGCGCGATCGCGGTCCCCGCGCGTCAAGGCCTCCAGGCCCACCAAGGTATTTTCCAATGCGGTCAGGTGCCCAATGAGATTGAACCGTTGGAAGAGGATGCCGAAGTGCCGGCGGCGGAAGCGGCAGCGCGAGTCCTCGTCCATCCCGGTGATGGCCTCGCCGCCCACGGCGATACGGCCGCGCGCGGGGAGGAATTGGCCGGACAGCAGGTGCAGGAAGGTGGATTTCCCGCTGCCGCTGGGGCCTTCGATCAAAAGCCAGGATCCGGCGGGGATATCCAGGCGTGACAAGGCGAACAGGGGCTTATCGCGCCCTGTGATCTTCATAACGATATCTTCTACTTCGATGCGCATCGGCCGGCGGACGCCTCCCGGCGCGACCGGAGCTTCCGGTTCGCGCCCGATTCTGCCGCCGGGCCGGCGCCTGATTCCGGCCCGCGGCGGTGTTCCGACGGGTCGCCGGAAAGCATTCCTGGATCCATTCCAGAGGGAATCCCCTTGAAGCTATCACATTTCAGGGGCCGGAGCACGGGTTCCCGGACCCGGAAGCGATTTTTAATCCCGTTTTAACCCCCCCCTAATTCCAATTTGCTACCGTCTTTCCCAGGCGGCCATGAGGGTGTCGGGCATGACATTCCCCAAGCCAATGGCCGCCGCGGAGATATCCGTGAAAATCCTGGTCGTCGAGGATGAAAAGAAGGTGGCCGCGTTCATCCGCCGCGGCTTGGTGGAACAATCCTATTCCGTGGATATGGCCCACGACGGCATGGAGGGGGAGAGGCTGGCGCGCAGCAGTACCTACGATGCCATCATCCTCGATTTGATGCTCCCGCGCAAAAGCGGTTTCGCCCTGTGCCGCGCCATCCGCACTTTCGATGTCCGGGTGCCCATCCTCATCCTCACGGCCTTGGATTCGACGGAAGATAAGCTTCAGGGGTTGGAAGCGGGCGCCGATGAGTATCTGCCGAAGCCCTTCGAGTTCCGGGAGTTGTTGGCGCATCTCCGTTCGCTGATGCGGCGGCGGGAAAGCCTTCCGTCTTCGGGCTTACTTCGCCTCGCCGACCTCCAGATGGATCTGATCACCCGCAAAGTGACCCGCGGCGGCCAGAGCCTCGCGCTGACGGCGCGGGAATTCGCTTTGCTGGAATACTTCCTGCGCAATCATGGCCGCGTCATCACCCGCACCGAGATCGCGCAAAAGGTTTGGGAGACCTCTTTCGATTCCGAAAGCAACGTCATCGACGTTTACGTGAGCTTTCTCCGCAAGAAAATCGATAAGGGTTTCCCGGAGAAACTGATCCACACCCTGGTGGGCGTTGGCTACGTCCTGCGCACCGGGGAGCCGGCCTGATGCCCGATGGCCCTGCGAGGGGAGAGGCCGTCGCCCGCAACCTCGGCCCTGCTCCCCTTCGTGCCGTTCTCGTTGCCCTGGCCCTGGCCTATTTCGCCATCCTCATCGCCGATCACGTCCGCGCCCGGGGCTTGCGTTCGGTGGTCCCCGGGCCCATCCTGTTTTTCGCGCAGATCGCCGATCTGTTTCCCGATGCCAGCTCCGGAGTCATCGAGTACCGGGCCGAAGGCTGGTTATGCGCGCAGCAGCGCTTCGTGGAATTGGACATGAGCAAGCTGTTCCCCATGCTGGCCGGCAACAAGGAAAACCGTTTCTATCGCCTCATGCATTTTTACCGCCAGACTCCCGCCGTGCTCCAGGCGCTGGACAAATACTGCGTAAGCCATTACCCGGCGGTCGCGACCGAGGCGGGTCCCGACCGCATCGGGGGCGTCCGCTTCATGAGCCTAATCCTCCCGCTTCCCAAGGATCCTTCCGAAGTCGTCCGCTATTCCCGCAAGCCTCTCGACGAATACCCGGATGTGCCTCACCATCTCTGGTATCGCTCATCGACCCGCAGGGCGGACGAACGTTGTTCCGAAGCCGGCATGCCCGGTCCGGAGGCCGCACCCGGACAGACGGGCGAGGCCGGCGAACGATGAGCTCCGCATTCTTCTCCCCGCAACCTCTGATTCGCCTCGCCTTTCTAAGGGTATGCTTACCGCCCGCCATCCTCGGGTTCCTTTCCCTGCGCATGGTCCATGCTTCTGATTGGCTCAGCGTGAACGGCTTTTCGGTACCGCGCATGGCGGCGGGGGATTGGCGTCAGCCGCTTTACCTTGCGCCCTTACAGGTCTGGCAAGCCTGGGCCCTTTGCGGTGCCACCGTGGCCGCCGGTACGGCCTTCTGCCTGGGCCTTTACACCCGCCTGACCGGGGCCCTGTTCGCGGCCTGCCTCATCTATTTGGCTCTCGCGGATCGCCTGGCGGCCTTCACCGTAAGCAAGCTGGGGGCCGTCCTCATCCTGGCGCTGGTCCTCACCCCGTGCGGGGAACGGATTTCCCTGGATGCGCTCCGGCGCGGCTCAGCGACGAAAACCCTCTGTACTTGGGGCAATGTGCGCTTCTTCCAAGTACTGCTCCTGCTCTTCTACTGCCTGGCGGGGCTGGCGAAGGTACGCGGGGATTGGCTGCGCGAACCTAACGTGCTCTTCAGCCATCTGCAGGATTCGTATCAGACTTGGGGGGCCTATTTCCTGGCGCGCCACGTGCCCCTCGTGGTTTGGCACGGGCTCCGTTGGGCGGTGATGGGCTTGGAGGTGGGGGCGCCGTTGTGGTTCACCTTGCCATGGACGCGCCTCCCGGCCCTCTGCGCGGCGCTGGGAATGCATGCCTTCATCGGGATCGGCTTCGGCCCGGTGGCCTGGTTCGGGCTCTTGATGGGCGTTTACGTGACCGGGGCGTTCGCGCCACCGGCTTGGTTGGAAGCCTTCTTCGCCTGGCCGCGGAAGGCTGCGCGGCACTGGTTCCCCGGGAATAATCGTGGGAAACTCACAGGAGGGTAAGGTGAGCGAAGGGCAGAAGTTGTTCTGGCTGGGATTCGCGGGGGCAGTGGTGATAGGGGTGGCCTTGATGGTGGCGTTTCGGATGTTCGGGGGACTGTAGTGGAGCGCGGAACACCCTCCAAACCGTGAAGGTTGTATACTTTATCCCGCCCGGCGATTTTTTTCCAAGCTACCGCGGCGAACGAGGATAAAGATGGATACCACGGGCCGCGGTCCCTCGCGCTCCCCTTCCGGACTTTTTACCAGGCTGCTCGCGGCCTATATCGCTTTCTCGCGCCGCTACCGCTTCCTAATCGTGGCGGCGACCGCAGTAGTGGGGGTATGGGGGTCATGGTACTCGACCCGCTTGAGGGTGGATCCCAACCTGGATGCTCTCTTGCCGCGGGATACCGAAACCATCCGCGCCATGCAAGAGGCCAAGGCGCGCCTGGGAAGCTCGGACCTTTATACCATAGCCCTGTCCATGGACGATCCCGCCGAGTTGGCGCGAATACAGGACCGCTTGGCCGATTCCCTACGCAAATGGCCCGAAGTCGTCTACGTGCAGGTCTCGCGGGATAATTCCTTTTTCCGCAGCCACGCCCTGCTTTACCTTCCCCTCGATCAATTGCAGCGCATCTCCTCGCGCATCGAGGATTTGCGCCTGGACCTGGGCCACCGCGGGCCTTTGACCGTCGATCTTCTCGACGACGATCCCGCTCCGGCCGGGCCCGAAAAACCCTGGTTCGACGCCGACCTGCCCCAGCAATTGGGCTTGCCCGATGAAGCGGCGGAATCCTTCGCGCGCTTCCTGAAGAACGGCAAAAAGGCGGACCCCGCCCAGGACGCGAAGGCGGGCCTTCCCGATTCCCTGCATTCCCGCTTGATGGGCCGCGCCAAGGACGGCCGTCTGGTGGCGCTGGTACAGGCCTCCTTGTCCAAGCCCAGTTCCGATTTCGATTTCGTGAAGACGGTGGTGTCCCGCAGCCATGGTCTGCTGGATCCCTTGAAGGCCGAATTCAGCGGACACCTGGAGGCGGGCGTCGAGGGACCCTATAAGGAGTTGGCGGAAGTGAATTCGCTTTCCGCCAACGGAATCCTGGCCACCATAATTTCGGTCGGCCTGAACATCCTCATCATCGCGATCTATTTCCGATCCATCGGGACCATGGCCGTGATCCTCTTGCAAGCCATCCTCTCTTGCATCCTCACCTTGGCCCTGACCACCTGGTTGTATGGGGATTTGAACCTGTACACCGCCTTCGTGGTTTCCATCCTGTTCGGCATGGGAATCGATTTCACCATCTACGCCCTGGGCTATGCCTTGCGATTGCGACGAGACGAAGGCTTGGATTGGAGCACGGCCCTCTACCGATCCCTGAACGAATTGTTCTACTCCCTGGTGGTGGCGGCGACCACCTCGGTGGCGGGCATGCTCACCTTGCTCACCTCCAAGTTCGTCGGCTTCTACGAATTCGGCGTGCAAGCCTCCGCCGGCATCGCCTTCAGCCTGGTCGGCGTCTACGTGCTCTTGCCCGCCTTCGTCTTCGCTTGGGAAAGCCTGACGGGCCTGCCCGGTTTGGGATGGCTGGCCCTGCGCTCGCCGCCCGTCCTGCGTTGGCCTTTCAAGCGCAAACCCGATTGGCGCAAGGTGGCCAGGTGGAGCGCAGGCGCGGTCCTAGTGGGGACGGCCATCCTGGGCTGCTTCACCTATCGCCTGAAATTCGAATACGATTTCGATCGCCTGCGGGACACGCGTAAAGAGCCCGATGGCCTTCCCGTGAAGGCGGCCCTGGGGAGCAATCGCACCAGCAACCAGCCCGTGGTGGTGATGGCCCAGGATTCGGCCAGCATGGCCGCGCTGCAAGATACCTTGCTGCACCGCCTGACGGGCCGGGACCCCTTCCTGCGCAGCTTCCTGACCCTATCCACCTTCGATCCGCCCGCCGCCGCGCAGGCGGAACGCATCGTGGAAATCCGGCACATCGGCGACCTGGTCGCAGCGCGCGTCTTCGACAAGGCCAAGGGAAACGATTCCGCCATGATCGCGAACCTGCGCGAGTTGGCGCGGACCGAACCCTTCGGCGCCTCCGATATCCCTGCCTGGGCCCTGAACCTGTTGCGCGAACGGGACGGCAGCTACGGGAAGCTGGGCTTCGTCTACGGCAGCTACAACTCGTCGAACGCCCTGGAGGCCGGTAAATTCCAGGACCGCTACGGTCATTTGACGGCAGCGGGCAAGAAGCTCGCATGCTACTGCTCCAGTTTCGTGTTCAGCGACATCGTGCGCATGGTGAAGTCCGATAGTATCCGCGTCTTCATCTGGATGCTGGCGGGGCTGGTTGTCCTATTGGCCTTCATCCTGCGGAACCGCCGTCTATTGTTGGCATGCGGCATCCAACTGGTGGTGGGCGTAATTTGGATCGTAGGGCTGATGGGCCTGTTCGGCCTTAAGCTTGGGCCCTTCAACCTGATCGTCATTACCACTTTACAGGGCTATGCGACGGACGTGTCTAGCTATCTGTTGCTGGGATATCTGCGGCTGGGGAGTAAGAAGTTAGGGGAATTGTTTTCGGGGATCGGGGCGTTGGTGGCGGTTTCCACCTTGACTACTACTGCTGGGTATGCGGGGATGCTTTTCACTACTCACCTGGGGATTGCCAGTATCGGGAAGTTCGCCGTGCTGGGGTTGCTGGTATTGTTGGGGACTTCGATGTGCCTGACGCCTTGGCTGGCGATGAAGTTGCTTCCGGATCCGAAGGAAGGGCCGGAGATCGCCTGAGCGGGCGGGCGCGGAGCATTTTCGTGTGCCCTGACTTAGTAGTTGTGAACTTTGCTAATTCGAATTGACGAGGTTGGGTGAGAGTAGTTGATCGCACAACGATTTAGCATAATATGCTACAACTAGGACAAGTACAGAAACCAATTTCAAACTTGCCCTAGTTGGTCAAAATTTAAGGCGTAAAAGGCGGGCGGATATGATTTATAAGGGGAAATTCTGTTTCAATAGTTAAAATTCTAAGATGGAAAAACCTCAGTCATTCGCTACCGAATGTCCAAAGTGTGAAACAGTCGTAAGCTGCGAGGAAATCGCCTCATACAGGCAATATGATCCTGATGAAGGACCCCCTGAAAGATATGTCTTTTCAAAATGCCCCAAATGCGGGAGCCCCTTTTTAACGATGCAACTCGATTTTGGCCAAGGTTATGACGACCATTACAGGATATTTCCCTCGAATGATAAAAGTTTAGGGTTTGGAATTCCTAAACTTATCAGAGAGTCCTTTGATGAAGCACTTTCGTGTTTCAAAGTAAAAGCCTATACGGCGTGCGCAATTATGTGCCGGAAAACACTGGAAGGAATTTGTCATGAACATGGGGTCAAGTCTACTAACCTTGCAAAATCTTTGAAGGAGATGAAGGACAAAGGGATAATTGAAAGTAGACTTTTTGAATGGGCCGAAGCATTGCGACACTTCGGGAATGAAGCTGCCCATGGAGTCCAAACGAAACCATTAAAGCAAGATACCCAGGATATTCTAGATTTTTCATATGCACTAATCGAATACGTGTTCACTTTTAGGGATAAATTCCTAAAGTTTCAAGAAAGAAGAAAAAAAGAGCCTAACTAATTATCCCCGCAAAAAAATGAGACTGAACTGTCCCCTCTGATCCGGACAGATTATACCGCCCACCTTGCTTCATATTCGGCCGGGCAGCAGTAGCCGATAAATGTATGCCTTCGCATCCGGTTGTACCAGGTTTCAA
>Ga0265324_10000166_pt1 | contig 50780 bp, 37 predicted proteins | sample 41419metaG_FD_198634 | JGI IMG/M metagenome (GOLD analysis project Ga0265324, IMG submission 198634) | Rhizosphere microbial communities from Carex aquatilis grown in University of Washington, Seatle, WA, United States - 4-14-19 metaG | ecosystem: Host-associated > Plants > Roots > Rhizosphere...
GCCACTGAAAGAAAGTATTTTGGAGTATAAAGCTAGGTATAGAGCAGAGGAGGAAAGGTAGGAACTAGTAATTTCTCGTGGATAGGAGAGTGTCTAGCAGAAGGAGGGAGACAAAGAGATTCAATGACAATTCCTTCACAACTACCACTATACAACATAGAATGGCTTAGAAAGTTTGAATCTTTAGACTTCGTTCATATTTTTAGAAGGTTATGCAGAATAGCATGAACCTTGGTAGGATTTTATCTCTATCCCATGTTGTAAGATCATGAAATCAAGGAACTTGCTGGAGTTAACATCATGTTCCCACTTATTTTTATCATCTTTTCAGGCTTTTTTTTAGTGATATGATTTCACTTCTTCCACCAGTAAGCCTCCCTTCTCTGGATTAAGAGCGAAGTAGCTTGCTTTAGCTGGGCTAGGCGGTTTACATTCCATAAGATGTATGGTTTAACTATTGGTATCAATTATGGCTAGATCCCTCGGCTCTGGTGACTTGGTTGACTGCTTAATCGAGCTTGGTAGATCTGCACCGCTAGTAGTTATTGATTATGACTATGGAATTGGTTCGTTTTCCTCCTTTCTTCAGAACCGATAGTTCCTCTTTTCATATATAGATTTTTTGACAGGTTGGGTAAAGCCTATAAAGAGAAGTCGTCTTTTCTTTCCTAGCTCCAGAAGAAAGAGCTCGGCTATTTGACTTGCAGCTCCTTAAAAGTATCCCAGTCTTGTTCTTGCTAAAAGTTCCCCTCATCCTAATACTACTCCTTGCCTGACAAGCTTCGAATCAGGCCTTAGAAGAACTACTTCTTCATGAAATGTCTTAGGTATTCTTTATAAATAAAGGGAAAACCTCTTTGAAATCTACCCCTAGCACCCTAGTCTCACACAGCACAGTTCAGCTTTCTATTGCGCGCACGAAAATCAAGGAAGAGCACAGCGGAAACTAGCAGAGTGAAGATGCCCTGAATCACCACTTTCAAAAAAAGCTTCTTCTGATTGGATAGCAGTCTTCTCCCTTTATAAACCACCGGTGACTCGGAACGTGAGTGATTCCATTTAGAGTCCTCGCCCGACCACCACGGATAGTTTTACTTCCTTCTCTCAAGAATTCACCAAAAGCAAGAGGTCATTTGATTTAATACCAACATCTGCGTCGAGTCCTTTTTTCTATGAGACTACTACTCTACATATCTCTAGAGATAGAGATTCCGATATGAATCGTTGCTACCGTCAATTCCAACTGTAGCAACGAAAAAGCTTTCTATATCAATAGAATAGTTAGAAAAGAAGAGGAAGCTCAGTCAAACTTCCTTATGTCATTCACGCAATCCAGTTTAGCTTAGTCGTCTTTGCCTCATGATGAGGGTCTGCCCGCCCTTCTATACTTCTTACCCGCTGAGCTTTAGAGGAATCTAATAAGAGAGCACTATTGCAGTGAGCAAAGAAGCGTTGGGTGGCCAATAGATATTTAATATCCCGCTGTTGATGAGTCCACTTTTTTTGATTGAAGAGTTTTCTACCACTTTATCGCTTGCTTTCCCCTCTTTCAACGCTCTAAAGATACCTTTATGATATATTATATTCATCGATGCCTCATTTAGGTTCGTATATAGCGAAGAATAACTAGAAATCCGACCAAAGAAAAGAGTTTCATCCACGGTACGAGTATGGATTGAGTTTCAGTTTTCTGGAAAAAGTTTCCTCGAAGTGAAGCCCGTCGGTCATTCCTGGGCATTATTCGCTTGTACTGGTAGAAGATTCTCTGTGTGGCTTAAACCTCCACTAGTTCTAGTTCGAACTCTTCTCATAACTCTTCCCTCCCTTTTTTGCCCGCTCCTCGACAAGTTTCTTTCTTTGTTGAATCTAAAACGTGTTTAGGCGGATCCAAAGAAACGAAACTCCTAATAAAAAGAACCTGGTGGTAAATGAAAATTTAATTTATCTGCCCACTTTTTCTCTTGATTTTGACGGACAGATGGTTGCCAAATTCCCAGGGAAGCAGAAAGCCTATCCAATTCCAAAACTACTGACTAGTAGAGTAGAGATTTCCTTTTCCAATCAATAACACGCGTGCGTTTTATTCAAAATTAGAAACTAGCTTTGAGCCATTGAAATTTCAAGCAAGCAAAACAATATAAAATGAAGTATGTACAAGAAATTCTTGCCCGTTGAATATCGGTTCTCTTAATAAATGAAACGATAAATAATCTGGAAAAGAGGCCATTTGAGATTTAATTATTAACTTCATTGAAAGAAAAATGCACTAACAATAGATAACCTATCCTTTTTTAATCTGTTTACAAGTTTTTTTGTCATTATAAAAAAAAATACATAATGAATCTAAACTCCTGCTCAAATAGAAATATTTAAAATCCGTCTGGCGCGACTATATAAATTACACCAGTATTTCACAATCTAATCTATTTTAGGAGCAGGCATGTTGATTGAGCATATAATTTGATATGAACAAAAGAAACACATAAAATAAATTGCTGCTATGATGTTGGCCAAGTCCTAATTATTTAATTAGGAAATTCAGCATTATCAGCAAGCAAGTGAAAGTAGCCTGCCACACCACAAATGGGCGGCAAATAAATGGACAGTCAATATTACACGATATTTTGCTCTTCAATATATAGGAACAAACGTAAAGAAAGGCTATTTCTACTGAGATAATGGAAGCAATGGAACCATAAATTATAGAAAAAAGGGCATCAGGATCTCACTTCCTCCTTTATTGGTGGAGACCACCTAAATATAACTTTCAAATCTAATTAAGTACCAAACCTTCATATCGAACAAACAAGTTTTCGGGATAAATAATAAAAGATGGTTGGCTTTAATAAACGAACAGTAGAATCTCTTAAATTGGACACCACATATTACATAAAAGTATCACTAAAGGCACTTATCTGGCCGGAAGCGCTGAGACAGCATCCCGTGTTCTCCTTTTTTTTGCGTTTTTAACCGAACTAGCTAGTTCAATTTTATAGTCTTGTGTTAAAACTTCAAAAGGAGGTCTTGTTTTGTAGTGGCTTTGGTAAGGTGCGTGTTTTTCCTTGGTTGCAATGTGGAAGCTCAGGCTGGAGGGTGGAAAGTGAACTTCTAAAAGCAAAGTTTTTTTCCTGGCGAAAATTTGAAAAAAGGTTGTCCCTTACAAATTTCTTTGGTTGTTCTTCCATGATTGCTTCGTCGGGGTAAGTATTTGCATCATTTTTTACTATCATTTTTTCGTTAAAGGGTGCAATGCAACTACATCAAAGCCTATCTTATCTTGATATTTTGACAAGCAAACACCTTCGCTACGCCCTAATATATATCTATCTGAAAAAAACCTTGCGCTATATTTATTTGACTGGTCCGATTGCTAGGAATGTGATGCTTCGTTGCTCATAGACTCGTCGACGGGAAGCAACACAGCCGCCGAGAGGGATGCCGCACCAAACCAGAGGTGGATATGAGGTGATTTATGAGATGGTGGAGCAGGCTTGCCCCGGAGTAGTTTCCTGTGCTGACATTGTTGCCTTGGCTGCAAGAGACCTTAGAACATCCGATATGTATGCAAGTAAGTGTTGATATACATACAAGTTTTTTGATACAAGCATGGACACTGGATACCTGGTAGAAAGCACTGGATACAAGGGTGATGGGCATGTTCTAGGAACTGGATAAGAAGTTGGAAGAGCACTTCTCTTCATTTCTTTTGTTCTGAATCCTCAATGGGACAAGGGTGACGGCTGCTGACACAGGGATTTTTTGGTTATTTATTCATCTCGCTAGCGTAACTCCCTCTTCTCTAAGGAGATTGGTGAATATCAATCAGAAGTGCATTCAGTTATCCCATTTCTTTTTCTTTTTTTCAGTTAGCTCTGTCCTAAGGGGATTCCTTTCTTTCTGGCTTTCCTATAGATTAGGTACGGGCCGGCCCTATCGCTTTTCAAGACATCAAATAAACTTTTCTAGGCCAACCATAAGAAAACTCCAAACCCGGGTTCGCTCTTACGCAATAAAGTTAGTTCCCTTCCGTCCTATTTTTCTATTGGAGCTTCTCTTATTCCTTTTATCGAGCATATTATAACTCGTATCTGGTCACTACAATAGCTTGGTTTTAAGAGATGCACTTTTACGACTTATTTAAAAGGTTTCCATAGTGTTGGTATATACGAAAAATACTCATATAGACGCGATGATGCTGGTCAGTTGTTCTTCCTTGGGTAGATTAGTTGTAGCTAGCGGGACCATCCACGTTATCAAAATCAAAGCATGCAACTCTAGTTATAAATGGTGAAATAACTGGAAAAAGCACTTCTGAGCTGTCTGCCTGCCTGAAAATCCAATGTATACGTAAGAGAATATCCTCCTCTGCCTTCCTTAAATAAAGGGGTTCTCCTTTATATGACGCCACTAGTGCTCCGCTGTCCCTTTCCTTCTTTTGAAGCTCGGTTGGTTAGTAATATGTGGACCAATAAATTCCAGACTAATCGTTATGTCTGTTCTTGAGAATACGCCTCACGCTCGACCAAATCCGGGTTATTTATTCCTGGATGTTTGGAATATTGTACGACTTTTTATACTTATACGATGGGTAATTCGAGATACCTTTGTTTATACGAAAAAAGGGTAATTTGAGATGATACTCGTGGGCATGCTGCATATAAGTTGGCTTCTTAGGTGGATTTATATGATCTCTATTCTGACGCTGAGAAAAGGCCTTATCGGGCTTAAACACCCTTCTATATATATGATTTTCCACACACTAGATCGAGTGTGGTTACGTAATCATCAAACACGAGCTAGTCGGGTACTACATCTGAGACCCCCCACGAAGAGTCTCCTTCCGATGATACTTAATTCCCTTATCTTATCTAACAACCAAACTCTCCTTTTAGTTGAGTGTTTAGAGGCTATGAAGCAACTAATTCCCTTTTTTTATAAGCACATAAATACCTGATCTACCTAGGCAGGGTACGTCATTTGTAAGCTCTTTTCTTAGGCGAAAGAGGAACATCTCGATCTCCTATCAAATCTACTCTTGAAAATAGAATATAAGCTCTATTAATATCATAATATAGAATCTGTTCTTCTCTTACTTGGTGGGTTAGACATAGCTCCATGAGTTGTCTTATAGGCTTGGGCACTGTCTTATGGGTTGTAAGCTCGTGGGCTTATGGGTGCTTTAGAATTGGCATTGGCATTATAAGAAAAAGAAGTGGATTTGCTTTTGTCATCGATTTGGCACTTCTCTTCTTTGGTAAAATAAGTCAAAAGTGTACCTGAGTGAAATAATAAGCTCGCTTGGGGCAGAGGGGTAACCCTAGGTAGGCTATGTATGAAAAATCTATCTATTTAGAAAGCAGAGTAAGTCAGCATTCATTTCTTCTTACTGAAGCAAGGGCATAAAAAACCAATCTATCAAACCAATTTGACTTACTTCTCTTAATTTATTTACCAGAAGCTCTTCTTTTCTATCTAGGTTGACCTATCTTCTTTCCGTAGAGTGTTTATTTGTTTACCACCCAAGAGAGTTTGACTTAATATTTTGACCTATATAGGAAAATTCATAGCTGGATAGACGACAACTGCCAGATTATCATATAGTCTAGATGGGCCTAGAAGGGCAATAGTGTTTTTGTTGTAGCAAAAATCTCAGCTAGGTAGCAATTGCTTTTTCTGGCTTTTCTTTAATGCTTTTCTTTCTTATAAAAAATCCGCATTAGCCCTCAACACAACCTCGAGTTTTGCACACTCAACTACTTACTTACGTCAAACTAGACGACTTCTTCTATTTATGCTTTGACTAGGGTAGGCGGCTTGGATCCTGGGTAAAATCTCCTTCTTTTATGTAGAAATTGGATTCCAAAATGCTAACTGTACCAAAAATTTAATATTTCCAATAATATCATATAGATGCTCTTCGTTAACATCCTACCTTGCTAGGGTATCAACACCAAATCTATTATCTTCTTCTCCAGCTCACCTAATATTTCAAACAAGTAAGTCGTGCTTTTTTGTGTAAGACCGGCTTTTTTGTGTACCCATTCTTTTTCTAGTTCCTAAGGTTTTTGATGAATACGTGTCTTATGAGATTGGGGACAAACCTGAATCGAGGGCTTCTTTATATGGGGTCTCTGGGAACTAGGTAATATAAGAAAAAGTGCACTCCTCCATAAAAGAAATTCTCTTCTTCTTCTCGATCCGGCTGGTTTATTCACAACACGAACTTTATTTATAAATAATGTACGACCCTGGGTCTCTGGAGCAAGACCAAGAATCCTCTCTTCATAGTTATGAGCTGTGATAATAATTAGCATATGTGGATATGTCGTTATTTGTTCTCTTCAGTTTCATCCTGAGCTTAGTTAATTACTCTATTTCATCCCCTTTTTTATACGTTTGTTTTTTATACACCAGGTGATTTTTTATACCTTTCTGATACGCAAAATGAGTTCTTTGTTTTTACGACAACTGGCATTTTAGAGTATAGCCTAGATGGGGGGGGGATGTGCTTCGGATGCAGTCATGTGTAGACTCTTTGGTTGTTCCATTCGGATGGGCTGCTTGCTCCAGCTATAACACAGGTTGGTCTGCCTTTCCTGACTCTCCTTTCACCCGCAGCGGTATTAACTAGCTGATTCTCCCGAAGAAAGCCACATGGGCTGGCGACCTGTAAAGTCAAATTGATAGGCGGACGATCAATAAACTCCTTACTTCCATAACTCTAATCTATCTAATCTATCTCCGGAAGCAAGGGCTTATGCCTAATTCCTTCTATTCTAGTAGTCGAATAGAAATTCCCTATAGAAAAAGAGGTTTATCAAAGAAGCTAGCAATATCAGATATAGTAGTAGTTCCCCATACATAGAGTGGAGGCCCCATTCATAGAGTGGGGGGCGTAGTTGTCTTATTGAATTCTCGTACGTACATGGTGGGCGTAGTTAGCCATTCTCTGTTTTGGTAGGATCAAAGAACAATAGAAAAGAGAAATTAGGAATCCAGTTTGTTTACAAGCACTAGAATGAACTATTCTAACTAGTAACTGACTAACTGCACTCCTTCCAGACACTTTTGCCTATTGGACTTAGGTGCAAAAGGTTATATCCCTAAAGCTATTAGTACAGCTAGCTAGATAGGACTTTAGTGACTCTGGGGTAAGGAAATTCTCTTTTGACGAGATTATGACCTACTAAAGCATTAACGACGGAGTTGCCGTAAGCGAGTGACCAGCGAGTCAAGCGTTTAGTGAAAGGTTCGATTTTCCATCCACAGAAGTGACATTGATTCTTTCAAATCCTTCCTGGTTTTTCTGGTTGGAGTTTATGCTCGTAAGCCAGCCCGGAGCTTTCATCATCCCCCTAGCGTAGGCTGAGGACTCCCATATCTTTCAACGCTGTCTATAAAGTCCCCAGTTAAGCAAAAACTAAAAATCGAAGATAAAAGACATCTGCTTATTAACAAGCTTTGCTAAAGGTGGGTGAGGCGGCATTCGTGATCAAAGAAGTCTAGGTCAAATTTCGATTGGAAAAATGATGCAGATTTGGATGACCACTGAGTCAAATGCAAAGATCCTCTTTTATGATAATATGAGGCCCGAGAATCGAGAGTGATTATTGGCAGGCAGGGAGGCGTACGAAAACGGATAAAAATAAAGAAATGAATGAGCCAGCCGACTGGTCAGCAATAGGGGCAATAGGGAAATATTAACCCAGCCAGCCACTCTATCTGTATGATAACAGGAAATTCGCCACCACCTTACTATGAGAATACCCTACTATAAACTAAAAACTCAAGATACTATCTCCTTTGTCTTTTCTACGATCTGCATGCAATCCTCCATATGTACTGGCTGGCATTCCAGAATTCTCTCCCTCCGCTTAAGATAGGCAGAATGAGGGGCACTACTAGAGTTGGGGGAAAGTACACTATTTATTTACTGTTCATGCTACATATCCACCAGTAAGGACAAAGAGAGGGAGTCCCGATTCCACAACTTACTATCTAATGCATGCACCACACTAAAAGCATAGGGCTTATCTTTTATTGGACCACCTCGCTCATCTCAATGAAGAACTATAGCTACATAGGACTAAGGTATAGGAGTTTCAGCGTTAAAGTAAGGAAATGCACGCCTACCAAGCATTACTGTGGGTAATAGCCCCTCAGAGAAAAGAGGGAAAGCCATATCTGGTGCTCCAACCATAAAAGGTACTAGGTAATTGAAAAATCTACTTACCTTAGCAGGCATACGACTTTCTCTACTGTTTCCAATAGAGGAGCTGGACTATACCTTCATCCGGATGTCTCGCGTGTAGTCACCTACTAAGAAATGATTTGCAAACTACTATGCAATATGAATAGAATGACTTTTTCTATTCATATTCTCTAATTTCTGTTGGTTTCCTGCTTATTGCCCAATTCAAGTACATGTTACTGATTAAGAAGGGGGGACTTAGTCTAAGTATCTTTTCAATCTAGTGGACTTTCCTCTAAGAGGTTTCCAGCATATAGCGAGAATCAAGTTCTAGATCTCTCTAGAACCCGGCTATGCCTTTCATCCACTTCGATTTATTGAAAACACTAAAATTCCATTGTTTTCGGCTTCCCATTTCCCTCATTCTTAAAGTATTTACGAATTGTTGCTCGATCGCTGGAATGGATTTTGATCCAAGAAAGGGCTGACCGTCTAGAGATAAGGAAGGGGCCCAGAATCAAGCCAGAGTGCCTCAACTTTCGTAGATCCGGAAATATACTTCCTTCGAGACCGGTCTTCACCTCGTTTCCCTCTTCCTCTCTGCGAAGGGTTCTCCATCAATTTTTATAAAAACCGGTTTGAACTTGCTGCATGAAAAACAATAGTGGACAATATGATCACCCTTTCTGTGAATTGACCTTTTGCAAACACCGAAACCACACTTTTTTCCATATAGTCGATAATATTGGAACGCTTCCTCAAACGAATCAAACCTATCCCCGACAGCAGGTGGACTTAATTCTATATATTCATTGTCCATTTCATCTCCCTCAACTTCTCCCTGCCCTTCACACTCTCTAATTCCATGTACATCAATTATTTCACCTTGTACAGGGACTGTTTCCCGATGTAAATCACTTATTTCGTTACCTCCATATTCATCAAAAGAAAAAGAAGCTTCCATGTTCAAGTCCCATTCATACAAACAACTATTGTCGACAGCTTCATGAACTGCTTCGTTTGCCGTCTTCCACATATTGATGAAGATTCAGATCATCACCACCTCCATGATTATCTTCTATAAATATGTCATCTCCAAAATATTCATTCAGATCAAAATCCATCCTTATATTTCACAAAAAAAACAGAAATCGCAAAACATGAAATATAAAAACTCTTTCAACATGGAATTATATTGTAAATCACAAATATTTATACCTAAACAGATCAAGTCTTATGCCTACCATAGAAGTTCATTGTATTAAAAATGTTTTATATACACCACATATAAAACACTCATACCCAGCATATAAAGTATTTATATATCATATATCAAACATGTACATCTAAAACATAAAGTCTTATACCTGATTTCTTTGTATTAAAAATTTATTATATACATAAGATATTATAGCTATATACCTAACAGATCAAGAACTTCTACCTAACAGATCAAGCATTTATACATAAAAGATCAAATCAATCTACTGCCTAACATATCAGGTATTTCTATTAAAAGAGTGTACATATATATATCAAATAAAACCATTATATCAATCATCTTAAGTATTTATACCTCGTATATCACATATATTTACCTAGCACATCAACTAAATCACATCGTTAAAAACAATAACATCATCAAATCCACACAGAATCAATAATTCTATCTAAATTACACAAAATACTCCAAATAATAAGTATTTATACATCAAAGAAAGCAAGAAATTACATCTAACGAACGATATAGTGCAATTTTGATTCCACTTCGCCACTGTTAGATGAAAATTGCAATCAACAGGAATTAATTCAAGCAAATATTAACAGCAAATCTAGAAATCAAACAAAAAACGATACGATATGGATTAATGAACTATACAAACCTGAACAGAGCTGGTAAGCGATCAATGGCGGACGACAGGAAGGCGAGATCGCTGAAGAGAGCTGCAGCGCGAAATCGGAGAAGAGCGCGAGTAGAGAGCAATATCGGAGAAGAGCGCGATCAAATGCAAGTTGAGAAGAGAGATCGGAAGAGTAGAGATGAGAAATCGGGAAAGAAATAGCAAAAAACTCAATCAAAGCGAAAGATAATTTGAAAGAGAATAGAGTGTTCCAGCGCCATAAAGTTGAAAAGTTTTACCCGCTTATGCTTTGTGCACAATTCAAGCCCAGGTTTGGACAAGTTGTCTGCACGTGCCACTCGCTGCATCTTCTTGGAGTATACTTACTCTCGAACCTACCGATGCTATGATCCGCAGAAGATTTTATTATGTCTCAGCGGATGTCACCTTCTTTTAGTCTACTCCCTATTTTTCCAAGTAGAAATCGCAGTATAGAACCATCATCAATACCAGTCCCTGCTCCTAGTCCAATTAATTACCTATGGTGAGTAATCTCAGTCTGGGGGTATTTACCATGAAGCGATAACCAGACCACTCTTGGTGTATGCTCGCCGACCGCATCCAGGGACCACATCTCAGCCGGTCACTGATCCAGAAACTCGTGTGGAAGGTCCTTTGACAGACCTGGATTTACCTATTGCCGCGGGTACCCGCTCTTGCACTAAAAACCCTCTTACCTATTACATGTCATTTGAGCAATTGAGTCCCTCCTTCCTTCAGAGCCTTTACAACTGTCATCAGAGTCTATTCCACGCTCAAGAAAGAGGCTTCTAAGTAAGCACCCTGAGTGGAAAATATGGATAAAGACATGGCTACTTTGATCGAAGTACATGGGAATTGGTTAAACCCCCATAAAATGCTGAAATAGTGGGCTTGGGTTTACACCCACAAGCGGAAGTATTTTTCGGTATAAGGCTCGTGCAAAGGGCTTTGTTTACCCGGATTGACTTTTTTTAGACCTTCTCTCCCGTAGCTCGGTTGAGTTCGATTCGGGTCATATTCTCTATTGCAGTAAATTTGTATGTCTCGGATGTTAAAAAGCTTTCCGGTGATCTTTAAGAGTTGACATGAAAAAACCCCAGCCAGGCGTGATGAGAGGTATCCACACACACTACTTATGCCGTCTCAAGAAAGCAATTTATGGGCTTAAACAAGCTCCACTGCAAAGGTTGACTTCTTTCTTGCCTTGCTGGAATTTGGTTTGACTGAAAGTGCGGCCTGGTTTCAAGTCGGTCCAAGAGACCCAACTACTTTGACTCTATGTTGATGATATAATTCTAACTGGGAGCTCAACTTCGATACTTGATTCTCTTACCAACACACTGCAATCAGAGTTTGCAATGAAGGATTTAGGGAATGGGTAGAAGTTCATAACACTTCCTCGGGAGGACATTTATCTATCTCAAGGAAAGTATGCATAGCAGTTGCTTCAAAGGCACAACATGCTTGATTCGAAACCTGCAAACACACTCCTCGGGCTTGCCCCCAGCTTTCCCTTGCTTTTGGCTATTGACCGGTCTTTACTTACCTTTTAGCACTCCCTTCCTTTCAGTCGGAGTGTGATTGATTCTTCCTAAATGATTTTACTAAGGAATCCCATATTATTCATTTCTTCCGATGAATAAGAATGGACAGCATAAGAACCCTTCTTAATGGAACGAGCTAAAAGTGTTCTACTAAACTGATGGAATCCGCGGAAGTATAGCTGATCATTATTTTTGTTACCAGTGTCTTTGGGTTCAATTCCCAATATGTTGCAAACCACGCTAATATAACAGCTGATTAGATCCTGCACCCAAGTATCCCATGTCTTTCTTTGTGATGTTGTAAGCTTCTCAGGAACTATTGAATCAAATCCTTTTTTGAATTCACCTTTAGATAGATAGGATGTTTTTTTACCCTTTTTTTCACACCATAGCCCGGTTTATGTTGGCCATTAGCGAGTAATTCATGATAGTTTATATGTTCATCCATGAGTGAAGAGAATTTGCTGTACCGTATAATTTGATCATAGATCAGTCTGTTTGGGTCTTTATGAAACAGAAAGGCATTAATATAGTAAATTGGCATCTCTGCTGCATAAGCAGCACTAGTGAGAAAGTTGTCATGCACAGTGAAAATAGGAAGACCGCCCTTACTACAATTAAAGATCAAATTGCATGCTATATATAGTTGCACGCATATGATGAAATAAATGGGCAAAGGTTGCTCTTAAGGTTTTTCTTCGATCCTGCAATGTAAGAGTTAGTTGACGCCGCTTATTCTGATTTTTATCATAAACCCATACATGTATGGATTGCGACTCCATAGTGACTTGAACAGTGGGAAATATGATGCTCTTTTCACGCGGTTTATTAAAGAAGGCAGCAAACCAAATTGCAAAATGTCATTTTTTGAGTGATGGCTGGGAATATATTATTCCAATATTGCTAGAAAAATCTAGCCAGTAGAGTACATTCTTTCTTAGGAAGAATAGAAAAAAGATTGCTGGCAAATATATCTTGTGCCGCACTTTGCTGTGACTTTCCATAGACAAGAGGCATATATATCTTTTGAACTAGTTTACGAGTAAGGCCCTTCGATATAACATCGCCGAGATTTCCTTTAGATAGTTAGATAGATACTCTTCTTTGTAGCTGAACTTTGAGTTCCTTTAACAGTGAGGTGTACAGATCATGCAAATATGGGTCTACATGCATCTTTATGAAATTTATTATCACTGCTAGATCTAGATTGAGCAGCATAATTAAATAAGCACTAGATGATGCACCCATGCTAATAGGAATTTTTCACAATTTGGTGGTGTATTAAATATCATTGATATGAAATTATCCATTTTCAATTTTTTGAGCCATGCTACTGATGAATTGAAATGGGTTTTGAGCTGCTGATGAAAATGAGAGGAATTCCAGGGAACACCAAAGAATTTGAAAAGTGATTCTCCGGGCGCTTCTTCGAGAGAAGTCAATTATTTTTCATGCATACCCATGGAGCTTCATAGCATATTTATCATTTCTTTGAAATCGATAGCAGATACATTTTTTGGCTTTTTAGTACTATGAACGAACATCAACAAACTTGATTAGGCTTCTAACCAAATCTCTCTCATGGAAGTGAAGTAAACCAGCTCTATAAATCCTACCACGGAAGTCCATGAAGGGAAGTATAGCTTGTAATCCACATAAGCACCAGCCAAAGTTAATAGGAACTGCTCATACTTAGCTCTCTTCATCCTCTTATCAACTATAAGAACTAAACTAGTGTACTTTAACTTCCCCTTGTATTCCCCTCTTTCTGCAGCTCTTTTCTAAGGGTTAACATTAGCAAGAAATGGAGGCATTAGTAGGCCAGCTTCTACTAAATTATCCATACTACATAAAAGAAATTCTAACATTGTTCGAAAGGAACTGACTGCATTTTAGACACTTTTTGACAGAATTACTTGTCACTCTCAACACTGTTGAATACTGCATAGAAGTGATCGTAATCTTTGGATGTTAACAAACGATATCGGAGGGATAGTTCTGCAGTGGGTGGGTTTAAGTATCCTCCTTTTAAATAAGACACACGTGGTGGAATATTAACTTCCAGTGTTTCTGCTTTCCTGTGGCGAGCAACTTGCCAAGTAACGGGAGGGCCCACCATAGGTAAACTCATAGCAGAAGGCAATAAGCTAAGAGAAAATAGCGGTTCCATGTATGAGATTGACTTACGCATGAAATTACCCCAGCGAGTGTAACTACAGTGGAACGAGCGAGCGGAAGCTACACGGATCACCTTCCTCTTTGAGATTCTAAATAATACCTACCACCTCCCTTTCCAGAAGGAATTCCAACAAGAGTGTAGCCAACACATACTGACCCTTCTTTTTCTCATTTGATTCTTTATTAGATGTCTTCCCTTTCTTTGTGCTAGTTCTTCTTTGACCATCCCCTCCTGTAACACCTTCTTTTGGGGGAGAAAGAAGCACCAGGCTCAACGCTACTACTCTCTGTGTGTTTTTTACGCCTACCCACCACATCTATATGAAAATTAATATACCTGTTGATCCGGTTGATGTTCTAACCATAGTTGACTCTTCCAATTCGCCAAATAATAGTGAAATAACTTGAAGTGATAGAATCGGTGTATCGATCCAAACTATTAACCATAAACATCTCATGCTCACTTAGGTCTTTCGTGTTCATTAAGTAAGATGTACTCCTTTGCTGTTAATTTATCTGGCTGAATTCAAAGTGCCTTGATTTGTGGATAGCGTTTCCCTGGGTCCGGAAAATGGAAGCTTTTCTATTTTCCTTTGTAACTTTCGCATCTTAACTGGATTACTAGCTAGGGATCTATGATATTCCAACATTTCACATGATGCCTGGCTTTTAGAATTAGGTTGACCTTCTGTTGCGTAAGTATCACTAAATTTATCGTTACGAATATGTTATTCGAATTTCTTTAAAAAACAATTAAGCTCCTCCTGATATGAGGAAGATTTTTGGTTATTAAACAAAGCATACACAGATGAAGCAGAATAAACTGTATAGACACAAAGTGGGAACTGCGAGTTGAAAGAATAGAGTTAACCATTAGAGCCAGTTAAATCTGAAAATTGCTCTTTCCATTTCCCATTCCACGGTTTAGGAGCAATAGCTTGTGCGGGCTTGAATGCTTGAATAGTAAACTTGTTGGCATCAAGCACCCCGTGTTCGGTCTAGCAACATTTTATCCTCGAGTAGCTGTGCCCAACCATGAATTTTGTTCTTTCCAATGGAGTCTCTACTCTAAAGAAATTGAAGAAAGGCTTGGCCTTGTCAGCATGTTTTTATAAGGCTTCGCCCTCATTTTTTCAAGTCTGAACTTTATTTATTCTTTTGCGTTACGATGCCGCCATTGAGTGGAATAATTGAGAGTCTCCCTCTTGAGCCCATTGTTCCTTTGCTCGTTGTTTCCATTTTGCTTTCGTTGCAAATTTCCCAAATCCCCTCTTTTCTAATAATTCTCTATTTTCTTTCCAGTGAGAACCCTAGTTTCCTCACAAAGCTCAATCGTTTGGTTGGATGGTTACTTTCCTTCTTGCCTTAGATAACTTCAGATTGAAGAGTGTCCCCTGCTTCATAAAGTATTAAAAAAATGCTCATAAAAAATTATAGAGTGAAAAATGCGGTATTTCTGAAATCCAGTTTCTACCAAAACCCGAGCTCTTTAATATGGTCATTTCCTTCCTGTTGGTTGGCTCGCTACATCCTTTCGCTCTTTTGTACTCGTTTCATTTCCATTTCACTCGCTCTTTTGTACTCGTTTCATTCCCATTTCACTCGCTGGGTGGCCTTGGAAAAATTATGTTTAGAATGCCATTCAAAAAATGTTTTCAATATGAAATTTTAAAAAATAACAAAGCGTTACAATATTTCAACGAGAAGCTTATTTTCTTTTAGGCTCAGACGATACCCAATTAATACATATCAGGTTACCTACCTATACTTCGTTTTTGGGGGGTTGAATACAACTACTGGATGGTACGGTACTGAGATTAGAGGCTTTCTGTAGTGCATGAAACAGGTGACTGTAGAAGGATTAGAGCAGGGTTATTGCATCATCCCTAGCAGCAAGAGGTTCCTTGTTTTGTATGTGTTTTTGTTTTCAAAGAAACCTAAACAACATCATCTATGTATGAAGAAATGCTGGTAGAGCAGACTGAAGAGAAAAAAGAAGCTTAATTTCTGATAAGCATCCGATGTGGTTGGCTGCCGTCCCGTCGTGGTGACAGAATCGTTATGGAGGTGTAAAGCCCTGCGCATCAATTTGGTTTTGATCAAGTCATCCCTGGTCCTGAACCGCTTCGCGAGTTGCTTACCCCAGATGCTTAAACCTTTTCTAAGGGTCATCCCTGTTGCGAACTGGGACGGGTTCTTCCTTTATAATACCTTGCTCTAAACGGCCTGTATCTTTTTCGGCTGCCTATAACAGGTGGTATTATACATCGTTGCTAGCGTATCATTGTAATACTCCTGAAAGCGTGGCCGCTGTGACTTGCGATGCTTACAGAGGCGTTTCCTTCAAAGCTCGTGTCAGAACATCGGGCCTGGTCTTGATTCTGAGATAAACTATGCAGCGGAACCAGAAAGGCTTGGGTTGTCCTCTAACGGTAACGAAGAATATTCAACTCTCATTCCATCTGTGGCAGTGAATAAAGGCATAAGGACATCGGAGCCATGGGACTCTTGGGAGAACGTTTTTGGATCATGTGGTAATCTTCCACAAGGTAAGCGTTTTCGTGCTCGCCTAGTTCTTTGATAAGCGTCTTGTATTGACATCTTTCCTAACTGTGTTCCGTTAAGGGTTTCTGATGTGGGGATCGTCCGCCAAGGTTCGAACTCTTCTCCGCATCTGGAATCGTCCGCAACGGCCGGGAAATCGATTTTGTTGACTTCAAGCAGGATGATGCAAATATCGCCTTTGTCATCTTCAGAGGGAACTCCTATCATGATACCGAGCGAGTATCGGGATGCGATCCCTGCCTGGCATGATCGTAAGTTTTGTCTCCTATGCTTCAGAATTATTTGTTTTTCTGGCTATTTCATCTTTGATCGTTTGTTTCAGAAATCCGCTGGGAACATCGGGTTCAACTGCTCTTAACGCTCAAGCTTCTTCCAAGAGAGTCAAGGACGCTGTCAATCAAGAGCCTGCTTCAGGTTTTGGGGTTTCTGAGACTGCTCCGGCTCAACCATCCCTTCTTGAAGAGTTATGCCGTCATGCCTGTGGTCAGGATGATTAGGGTGCTTCAGGTCTCGCAACGGTTGTCGAGACAGAGGTCGTTCAACCGCCAACGATAGAAATTGCAAACGCTGAACGTGATCGTCCTGTCGGGAACGATTCTGCATATGGTGACGACTGTTCTTGTTAACCTCGTTCTCTTTTCTTATTCATCATATTCCTTATGCATACTCCCCACATATCCTTTTTTCGCAGGAGGTGGTGATGATCAGAACATTGTTTCGGAGCCTACCCAATCTCCAAATTCGGAATTAAAGGAGATAGACGCCATGACTTCTATTCTTGATGAGGTTGGCGGGGACGCCTTTGGTTTGCGAGATGAGCTTCTTGAGCTGGTGAAGTCCTACCAATCCTTGCGTTCCTGAACGAAACGCTTATTCCTGAAGACGTTGGCATCTTATTCACTCGGAAGTGGCAGACGCGGAGAAATGCGTCGAGAGGCTGCAAGTCGAAGTCGATCAAGCTTCTTGCTCCCGCGCAGCGTTTCAAGCGAAGATCAGACTGGCCCGTGCTAAAGGCAATCTGAAACAACTTCACGTCCAGCAGAAGGAAGCAGCCGATCGTTGTGCTGCGGCCAGGATGGCAGCAGAAACGGCCAACCGTGAAAGAGAGGAAAGGTTGCAATCCATGTGTAAACGAGCCACCCAGCTTTTGACAGAGTTGTTGTCGAGGCTGAGTGGTTCTAGCCCGGTTTATTGTATGTTTGTAACAAGGATGTTTTGTTTGCCTTCTTAGTTATTCGTGCTTTGCCCCCAGTTGATCGGCTTTCCTCGTCACCGTTTTCTCTAACGATAACGCTAGATGAGATGCTCTTTTCGTCTTTTACGCGTGGTACTTCTTTAAATACCAGCCGTTCACAGGGTCTTTCTCCTTCTTTGTTGATTAGCTGGTATGCTCCCCCTTGAAAAACTTCCTCTATAACGTAAGGTCCTTCCCCAAGGGGCAAATTGAGGTCCCATGTGGCGTCCTAGAATAGGTCGTCTTAACACGAGGACCCATTCTCCTGGTTCGCATTCGTGCCATCTTATTATACGCCCGTTCCATTCGGGCTCGGTAAAGTTCCAAATTTTGTTGAGCGTTGAGTCGAGTTTCATCTGCAGCGTCTAGCTCTTCCAAACGTAGACGCGTCTGTTCTTCTTTGGTTAACCCTTCGCTAACTGCTATCCTTAGCGAGGGAGGGTATCTCCATCTCCAGAGGGAGGATGGCTTCGGCACCAAATACTAATGAGTACGGTGTCGCTTGCGTAGGCGTCCGATACGTAATTCGACCATAATGCTTCATGCAACTTCTCATGCCAGTTCTTGTGGTTCTTATCAGTCATCTTGCGCATCAAGCTTATCAGAGTTTTGTTGAACGCTTCTGCCAATCCATTGGCTCTTGGATTGTAGATTTAGGAGAATCTCCATTCTATCTTGTGCTGCTCAGCAAACCTAGAGACTTTGAAACTCTTTAACGCAGGACCGTTATCAGAGATAATCCGTCTAGGGTTGCCGAAACGGTAGAGTACATGTGTCTTTAAGAAATTGATGATGTCTTCTTCGGTTTCCCTTAACACAACTGCTTCTGCCCATTTAGAGAGTCAGTGGCTGCCAATATGAAACGATGTCCTCGTGATGAAGGCGGATCGATGGGACCCATGATATCTGTACCCCACATTTCGAAAGGCCATGATGCTACCGTCGGGTGTAATGGATTTGGATGCCGATGAATAAAATTCCCATGTACTTGACATGAGTGGCATTTCTTCGCATAATCAGTGCAATCTTCGATCATGCTAGGCCAGTAATATCCTAGTCTTTTGATCTTCCATTTAATCTTAGGACCTGATTGGTGGGCTCCACAAACTCCGGAGTGAACTTCTTCCATGATTTGCTTTGCTTCTCTTGGGGAGTGTGGGAGTTTATCTGTACCTCGGCTTGCAGATGTCTGAGCAGGAAAGTGGAGAGGGCATTGGTCAGGCTATGGAGATAAGCCCCCCGGTTCCTAAGGTTTCTTCTAAGAGGTAGACTCCGGAGAGTAAGGCAGTGGAAGTTGAAAGTGCTGATTGGGGTTGATAAATTTAGTAAAAAATTACAGAGTTGGAAAGGTAAGAGGATTTCGCTTTCTGGCTCGTTTCATTTCCATTACACTCGCTGGGTGACCTTAAGAAATTCTGTATTATCCGCTGTTCCGCTATATATATTATCTTTGTTTAGAGTACCAAAAAATATATTAAAACAAATTGATAGGCATAGATGTCAATTTTTATGGCAAGGGTCTGGACCTAAAAAAGCTTATGCCTTAGTAAATTGGAAAACCATTTGTATGGCTAAAGAAATTGGAGGTGCAGGTATTTTAGATTTAGACCAAATGAATATAGCTATGCTCCTGAAGTGGTGGTGGAAATTGAAAGATCATTCATATTAGAGCTTATGGAAATCTGTAGTTATATATAAATACTATTCTGACAACAGGGCTCTTCAATTCTCTTCTTTTTGGAAAGACATTAGTAATTTAGAGGGTTTAGGTAACATTAGTGTGACATATTCACCTGGGCAGGAAAGCCAAGTGTTATTTTGGTTAGATATCTGGCATCAGAATTGCAATTTAGCTGCTACATATCCTCACTTGTATTCCATATGTGGCAACAAAAATGTTTCTTGAAAGGAAGTCATACTATCTCAGGGAGACTCTGTTATTTTCAATAGAACCTTGGGTGGTGTACTCTTACAGGAATGGACTGATATCCTATACTTAGTCATATTTCCTTTACACATCAACAGGATAGGGTGTCCTGGAGATGGAACTCTACTGGGAAGTTCACAGTGAAATCAATATATCAATTTTTGAACGGGAAAATACCAGACTTTTTATTTGGTGGCAATTGCCAGTACCTCCAAAGATTAGGGTATGTATGTGGTTGTTGACTAAGAAAAGAATCCTCACCAAAGTGAATTTGATTAAAAAAGGATGGTTAGGTAACCCTCACTGTCATTTCTGTGGTATGGATGAAGATGTGAATCACTTATTTGTTAAGTGTTCATATACTAGAAAAATATGGTTCTGGATGGGTCAATTTAAAGTAAAGATGAATTTACAAACTGGTCCTCTTTTGAGGATGTTATTACATTTGCCTTATCTCTAGATGGTATACATAGAACTGCTGTCTTGCTTACTATTAGTGCAGTGTTTTGGACGGAAGCACAGGAATGAGATCTGCTTCAATGGTAAAACTGTTCATTCAAATAGAAATACCATCTTACTTACTATTTCTTTATTGCAATATAGGTTAGGGCATGTTAAAGACTCCATAGGGCAGGCTACACAGGCATGGATGCCAGCTGACCTGGCAGAGATACCTTTGCAAGAATGGGATCCGGCTAAAGGGCAGATAGTGGCAGTTGATGTTGCTGGGAACATACCAGAGAGGGTCACTGATGAAGACTAGAAGATAGTTGGTTATTTTAGAAGTTTGAACAGGAGTTTGTCCTCCTGCTAACTTGAATCCAGAACTTTTCTGTTTTTAATATTTTGTTGCCTGGTGTATGTACCAGTGCTTTTGGATGTTATCTTTGATGTTTTAGGGACTAGTGTGTGGTACAGGTGCTCTAGAAAGAAGGAGTTTGGGTTTTCTCTCCTTCTGATCATCGCCTAGTTAGCAGTAAAACCTAGTAGTTGGGGACTAGATGCTTATGGGTAGTTTAGTTGGTAATTTGGTTGTATTTAAAACTCTTTTGCTAATGCAATGGGCATGAAAAATTGCCTTTTTCTCAAAAAATTAGATTTGAAAGTGAGATTTAGAACAGTATAAAAACAGATCGAAAAAACTCGTAAATAGTTTTTTTCCGCTTGTAGTCAGCGCTTCTTCGGTTGTGTCCACCTGCCTAGTTCTTCGTTTTTTAAAGGGAACCTTTATTTTATTTGGTCGAACCAGTAGTGTCTTCTTTGTTTGAAGTGGTTATTGCTTAGGGCGAGGGTGTGGTCCCCAAAAGGAGCACCTATTGTATTGCATTTCGATTCTAATTATTATTAAAAGTTTGGAATTTTAAAAGACAAAGGGCCAGTCCTCACCGCAATGACCTGCGCTCCAGTGCTTTGTGATGATCGGCTTGCTTGCCAGGGCTAGGTTATCAGACTCGTAATCCCTTCTTCTGGACTTCAATACTGGAGCGGGCCATGACTTACTTCATGGAGAGCCTCCCTCTCCTCGCTGAATGACTTAATAAATCTCTTCCGACTGAGCTATGCTTGCTATCAATTTTCGAATATTTACTCTATCTGACCGGCTTATACACCCAATTATTCTCTTCCAAGCCACCCTGCCAGAATGAACTGCTTCTTCCTTCGATTATGCTTTTTTGAGCCTTTCCGTTTGGAGGAAACTCGCCCACTCTCTTGGGCTGCTTTGCTTATAAATATCCTCTTTTTCGTAACCCATTCAAACCAATTCGGTTGGATCTTCATTAGTCCTATTTCCCTCTGAAGACAGAAAGAAAAAGAATGCGCTTCATGCAATATACATACTTTCGCTACGTTACTTTTGCCAAGGCCTTTGGATGACTTGCATGCCTCTGATGTTGTTTTACAAATAAATAGGATATATGCGCGAAAGACCAATCTGAATAGTGCCGCAACAGGTCTTATCTCTCCCCTTCTTTAGAAACTCCCTTCTTTAGCTCAGATGGGGTGGGCAGTCTAGCAGGGCAGGTTTTGCCATGGATGTATGATTCCACATTCATTATTTAGTGGGTGGCGCCTTGCTTCAGCAAGCGATAGGCGGCACAAGGCGAGTCGATCAACGTCTGGAATAATAGATGAAAGAACTCCATGGGATGATATCTATGCGCCGGAATTCATAAATATCTTGTAAAAAATTACACTCATCGTAGAAAAATATTTGATGTGAAAAAAGAAAGGAAGCTGGATATGAGTAGATGTTTTTGGTAGAAAACTTCTTTCGGGGGAGGTCGTCTCGCTCGATGCGTCATTTTCTGATGTGTCTTTTCATATTAAGAGTTCTGGCGGAGTTATTGAAAGTGCTCAAGTCAAAGCTGGATTACCGATAAGGATGCTACAATGTGCGAAATTCGAAACTTAACACGACCCCAACGAGCTCATGCACTCAAAGCCCAGAGCCCCTATAGGAAAGCAGCGGTGTATGTATGTGAAAAAGAGAAAGTGACGCACTTTTTTTCTTTTCGGTCTGCGGTTGGTTGGTCCAAAGAATGAGAGTCGGCTTCCTTAAGTCCGTTCTTCCTCAGTAGCTCAGTGGTAGAGCGGTCGGCTGTTAACTGATTGGTCGTAGGTTCGAATCCTACTTGGGGAGATTGGATTCATTCATAATTCGCATTTCTTTTGATATTTTCCGATCCCACAACTCAAAAAAAGAAAATGAATTGAAGTGATGGACCCTCTTTCTCCTTTTTTTTCTAAAGACGCAGCAGAATCGTCAAAGAAAGGGGACACCCAAAGTGGGAAGTTTCTTTTTTGAAATGTCTTTCAGGCTTGGTTCCAACAAGCAACGGATTGAGCACACTAGCGCTAGCGCGAAAGCCGTTAGCACGCGCATCCGTTTTCTTGCTGGAGGGAGTCGAGTAGTATCTTCATTCATGAGCCTCCAGGGAGGGATTAGTCTCTACTCTCTACTAGCGTAATTCGAAGAACGAGGAAACTCGGCTGGCTCGTTCATGAACTAGTTGGGTGAGGTAGGAGGATGGATGTGGTCCAATGGCCTCAGCTCTGCCAGCTTCTTGTAGACTGCCTGTCTCCGAGAGTAACCTTCACCCGGGGGGGCCCCTCCCTCTGGGGGGTAGGCTCGCTCCTTCCAACGCAGGGGTTTCTTTCGTCACCCAAGTAGTGAGTTTGAGAGTGCCCATACGTTTTTTCCCACTTGTACTTCTAGGCCGCCTTGCCCCATAGTCTTCTTTCTTGGGTGAATTAGATTCAGTATTTCCATATAAAAAAAAAGCCCACTAATAGCTGGCGATAGTAGACCTTCCTCTTTGGTCTAGTTGACCGCAGCACCTATTCTATTGCGCTCATACCTCTGACGGATCGGTTCATAGGAAGAGTGAAGGCTGATGTAGTGGTATGTAGGCTGAAGTTTTTTTGGTACTTTTTTTTGAACTAGGTCGTCTGATTATGGATTGAGTAAGCGGCTGCTACGCCCTCAGGTAAGTAGGCCTGATCGAAAGAAGGCAAACAAAGGAAAGTTCGAAGCGTGCGCTAGCTTCTTCGCTTTTGTCAACTGAAGTGGCGCGTAGGACCAACTCACTGATAGCTGATAGTTAGTTGGCCCCCTTCGCGAGCCAGCCGAGCCTTTTCTTTCTACTTTCCTAAAAAGGCCAAAATGACCTGACGGGGACAGCTACTTTTTTTTAGTGCAAAATCCCGGTAGGTTACTGTTTAATTGAAAGTAGTTAAAAAAAGGGGGAAATAGCTCAGTTGGTTAGAGTGCTGGTCTGTCACGCCAGAAGTCGCGGGTTCGAACCCCGTTTTCCCCGCCCGATCCTCCAACTTCCTCCTGCCCGACCCTTTTGGTCTTCACTGGAAGTTGCTTATCCCGGTGTAGCATGAAATAAAATTCCGATTTTTTCTTCTCCACCCGGGTCGCGTCTCACCGCAGGCACTGAATGAGTGGGGATCTTTCTTCCCAGGTCTGACCAAGGAAGGACTTACACTTGTGGCGAAGAAAAAGTCTACCATCCAACCGAAGGAACGAGCCTGTACGATGTAGGGCTTCACAAAGAAAGAACCTAACCGAAGGCGGACACGGGAAAAGGCAAAAAAAGGAGTACGAGCAAAGGTCGACTCTTGATGTCCACTCGGAAGGGCACGTAGAGATCCGATTGGGCTTATAGTTTAATTGGTTGAAACGTGCCGCTCATAACGGTGATATTGTAGGTTCGAGCCCTACTAAGCCCATCTGACCTCCTTCCAGAATGACGGAGGGACCTTAAAAGAGAGAGCCGCCCGAAATGAAGAAAATTTGACTCAAGGATGCTGTGGCCGTCTGCCATCGCTGGAACTGGCGTCAAGGATGGAACCTCTCACTAACTATTGGCTACTTTGAGCGCCTCGCTCCTTGTGATCCCGCTCTACTATCCATCTTATCCTGGTAAAGTGCCGCCCCTGTGAACTGAATTACTGCTGAAATTCAAAAAAGTATACCTGTTATAGGCAGCGAGTGATATCTCGAGCCGGGAACGTGAGTGAACTCGCAGTAGGGTTTTGATTATGCGGGGGAGTACCCCCTCTATCATCATATGAAATGCAAGCCTTAGCCTATTCATCTTCAGTCAAGTATTAAATACCACACAAAAGCAATTCGTACTTCAATGCAGATTGTCTGCGAAAGGAGAGCGGAAGTTCTGTATGTAAAGTAAAGAACTTTTATTTTTCTTTCTCTTCCCGACGATATCAATCAGTACGTCAGCCTGGGCACGGCATAACTGTCAGGAAAAGCTCTTTAGTGGTGGGCTTATCCCTCACTCAAAATAAAGCCCAAGGCAAAGATGGTAGCCTTCCTTAGGAAGACACTAGAAAACCATGTTTAAGGGAAGAGAGTAAATATAAGAACTAATCTTTTGAATTCACTTCCTCATTTTATGGTGGTGAACCATTGGCCAAGATTTCTTGTTCCAAGAGACTGGGCGTTACTGTGGAAAAAAGTCCATGACTTCTCATATATCCCCCTAATGCATGATGCATTAAGCTATGCATTGAAGTGAACCCTCAATAAAATTCATGCATGCACGTTTGCTTTAATCTAGAATTTATGATTATTCAAAACTCTTTTTATTCCTATAAAATTATGTACACATGACAACAAAACATGCCATATCAATGTGAACATATCAAACTGGCGCATGAAAAAACTTCTTTTTTTGTTTGACTGGAGTACCTTTTTTCTGGTGATAGCTGGAAGAAGCTAAACTGTTGAGAGCAGAGGGACAACATGACATGGCAGTTAGTTTGGGGAGGTACATCATAAAAAAGTATCCTAGGGGATAGGATATTTCAAATGTATACCGGCTGATCGGTAGATGGCCGGCCGAAACTAGATCTAGCAAGTAATTCTTTTTGTCATATCTAAGTATTACTCCATACTTTAATTATTTGTATATGGTAAATTACCTTACACTGAAAAACCAGTATCTAGGACTAGATAACATGACCTTCATAATAGTGTATTCTTTCTACCTACAGAGAAATGACTAGGATTTCTGAAATGCACCTAGTAGTTCTTTCTTTACTTTTTCTTGTTACTTACTTTTGGTTTGATGTTTGGCTGTGGTGTAAGGTCATCATTATTATACTCTTTTTTCAATTTCTTCTGTCCTACCCTGCCAACACTATGCATTGGTTTCGCACCCCTGATTCTTGTTTCATTTTCATTTTGGTTGGGCACTATGTATAGCTCAAGAACTATAATAGAGCAGTACCTGAATGAAGCAATCGGTGGAGCTTACAGAGTCGAGAAAGAACATAGGTAAGTGCATATCTAGGCAGTGCCAGACCTACTTCCGTCTGGCACACTACACTGATGGTCTTTTCAAAAGCTACGAAGAAGGACTCGCATCGAGTGAGTGGCAAGCTGCTCTTAAGCTAAGGAAACATAAGGTACCTCCAGAACCTTTGAAAGATCACTACTTTATTTACTACCGTGTTATCTACAATAAACCGCAGAAATCATCCTAAACTAGCATCCAGTTCCTATTTAGGTTATTTCAGCATTCAAATTTGTACCATTAATTCAGAGTCATTGCTTACGTGGAATGGGCGGGCAGTCTTTTTATTGCAAGATATATATAAGAAAGATGAGTCATTCCTCCACACTACTTGAAAGCAAAATGATGGCAGGGACCAACATGGGAACTTTGAAACTTTAGGAACCAGCATGTTGGTGATACTTTAGGGACCTATTTAAGTAACTTACCTCTATTGTAAGATGCATATTTGTTCTTTATGTATATGGGAACGCTATCTCTTTGATTGGCGTTATATTGAATGAAATGAAGTTTTTAGTAACTTGGTGCTGTTGGAACAATGGGAAATAAAAGGGCACAGAATGAGAGCTCCTTTTTCAAATTCTCTTTAGACTGACAAAGTGATTTTTTTCCAGACTAAAGAAGAGCTGGATGGATGCGCTGATTAAAAGACGTTGATAGGGTGGGTAAGTGCTAATTTTAATATTATATTAAGAATTCCATGTTTTTCCCATGGAATTAAATGACCTGTCAAAGAAGTTTATCTGGTTGGTATAACAGTTGTTATTGCTAGAGTATGAATACTGGTTATTCTGGTTTCCTTCTCAAGTATATACCATTAAATGCTTCAATTTTGGAGTGCATCTTTTTCTTGGATGTATGATATTGTTTCTCCTTCAATAAAAGGAGAAAAGACGGATTATTCTTATTATCGTGTCAGCTTATGAAAAAGAGTTCATAGCTCTACTTAATGCTATACAAAAGTGGATAAAACCATTCGAGGGACCCACTTCATAATAAAAACTGACCATATTAGCCTTAAGTACTTGCTAGAACAAAGGCTGCACGCACCATGCCTTACAACACAAAGGGCTATGTAAGTTGCTTGGCCTAGACTACTCTATACAGTACAAGAGGGGGGTTGAGAACAAAGTTGCTGATGCATTGTCTAGGAGAGAACATGAACCAGCAGGAGAAGTGAATGGTTTTTCACTGGTAATACCTACCTGGGTACAAGATGTAATCCATAGTGACAAGGGAGACCCTTTTTGCACAGGCGGTGGGTCGGCAGGGCCGGCGAATAGTGAGTGGGGGGACCGTCTCATCAGCGTGGCCTGTCAGTGGTGGAGGTGGTGCCGAACAGAGATGAGAAGTTGCTCGTCACCTGTGGTGAAGGGCTCAGGTGAGATTATTGCATGCTTTCATAGAGTGATGATATGTTAGATCAGATTTAGGTTTAGATCCTTTCTTTATATTAATGAGAAAATCGACCCACCAGACCAGATAACATGCCGACAGGTTGCGATCGCGTCTCATGCATGCGGGTGACCACAATGACCAACATTAGAAAAAGAAAAGCGCCAAGATAGATAACCATTTTCCAAAATTGAGGATAATCTTTTATTAAATATTAATGATCTATATAGATAGAGAGTGCCTGATAGAATTACGTTATGCTTTATTTTGATTGAGGTCTGTCTCTAATAGCAGTTAGAATGTTACACTCTGCTCTTGGGCTCGTTGCACTTACGTTACACTCGCTGGGTACAAGAACTCGGCGTGGCTTGCCGGTGGATTTAACAAGGCTGTAAGCAAAGACTTTCCTCAAGTTGAAGGCAGCACCAAGCTTCAGTATTCCACCATAGGAGGCGCCTTTCTCCAGTTGCTTTTCATCTTGCGGGTGCTTGACAAGGAAAGCTGATCATTGTTGATTTATTTATTTGGCATTGTTTTTATGTCAAAACTGATCAGTCTCGTAAAGTTGCATGGTTTATTCCTATGTCGGACAATTTATCTTTTTCATCAATAGAAGTTCATATAAAATCATGAACTTCATGCAAACTCTAAATTTTTCACCAATTGATCATTAGCAACAAGTGCCTTTTACGTTAACAACTCGAGTATGGTTAATGTAGCCAAAAAAGGTATTTGGCGTGAAAACAATGGTCAGTATTATAGTTTCCGGATTATGACATGCAGTGTATACATTAAAAAGCTTTATGGTATCTCTGACTATTGCGAAAGGGGAATAATAACACCATTCATTGTTCAAAGCTCAACAACAGCTGACATATGCCATCAAATTACTACCATAAATTCTCTTTCAAAGAGGTACATAACCAAACGCAGAAAGGCCAAAATTCTTGACAAGCTTTGCAATGCCAAAATCCTCAGGAAACTACTCATATATCTCCCTCTACAAAATGAAAAACAACAAGAAAATAAAACACCTACATATCTTCAACTTCCAGGAGCAGAATCTTCGGTAACTTCAGTTGCGATAACTTCGGTTGGTACATCTCCAGTTGACTTACTAGTTTCTGCAGCCAGACTTTGGCTAGTAGATTGTGTGGGGCCCGGCGGTGGCGTATCTTGCACGAGCCCCAAGACCACCAGACTAGATCTATAAAAACATATTGAATCTAAGTTTCTATTACTAATTCAGTAATTCTGAATTCCCTCTCTAGCCGGATCAAAATGTTATTCCAAAATAATGCTTAATGAATAAAAGGTGAAAGATACTACCTAGGAAGAGTAGAACGTCTATGTGGCTGGCTAGCCTGCTCAACCAATGGTGCGAATGGTATTTTTATCAATGCATTCTTAAATGGGGGAAATTGTGGACATGCGCCATCCACCTGGCTTCACTGACCCTGCTCACCCTGATCATGTGTGCCTCTTCTCCTTCGGTTCTGTACCGACGGCCTACACGCGCTAGCGCTTTCCGTTTTCTCGCTTTCGGTCCAGAGCACATTTGTTTGAGGTGCTACAACTGAAAGACCATAGACTACCTCTATGACAAGAACTGACACGAAACGAAAGAAAGAGAGAAGGGGCCCAAGAGAAAGGGTAATCATTGGAAGAAGTATAAGCGTTGAAGGTCACTCTTCTACCAACTCAAGCCCAAGACAGGCTGCTTTAGGAGCTAGCGAAGCTCAGGAAGTTGCCACTTGATGTGCTTGCTTTCTCCCCTTTGAAAGAACTTCTATTGTGTATCTAGCTCCAGTACACGCTATGTTTTCTTAGCGGGGACTTACTGAGGCAGGCGGATCGTTTCTCAGATTGTGCTCTTCTAGCCTAGCGGCCCTTATAAGCTAGCGGCGTCAATCCGTCAGCCTCTGCTTTCCCTTCGTCTTTCGATTCAAGAAAACCACCGCACTTTCCCCTTTTTTCATATGTTTAGACTGCTACATCTGGGATCATTTCACTACTACGGCGGTTAGGTTACCCTGGGGTCTTTGGTTGGAAGATTTCATATGGGAAAAAACTCCCATGCAGTTGCACTTTCACTGGGATTCGTGAGCACAGTATTGTTATCGGATTCGGGGGCGGCTATTTCTTCTCCATCTATTCCCGCGTTCAGGAAAGTCAGAAAATGGGGCACTTTCATTTGTTGTTTCATTGATCTTGGATTTTGGCACCAGTGAGAATTGACCCAAGCACTTTCAATTCGATCCACATTTGAACTGATCGGGTTTGAGGGCTCCTTACTTCACATTTATTTCCAGTGGTCGGTTTAGGAATAACCATTTGGAAACCTGATGCTTTCCAGTTTGTACCGCAATCTCAGATCGGCGGATGATACTGGTAAGGGCAGGCTATCTACACCTCGCTCAGTGGAAGACCAAATTCAAGCTCTGACAATTCCAGGCGAGCAGAAATCATAGCCAGAACCAATGCACAATTCGGCACTCAGTCAGGACTGAAGAGATTTGCGTCTTCAATCGATACCACACGTGATGAAAGATTAGCTGAATGAAACACTGCTCTCAAGTGAATGCTTATACTGACGGGGTGAACTGGCACGAAGAATTCGTTGGTCTAATCCTAGAAATTAATTGCCACCAGTGGCTAATCATGAACCGAGACCTAACTATAGGTCAGAATTACCAGTGTGTCCCGGGATTGGAAGCAGGAATTGGGAACTAAAATGTGAAACCTATGTAACCATCTTTCTGGTACCTGACAATCTGAGAACTGAGCTGGCCTCAATTAATCTGGTAGGTGGTTAAGCAGATATTTGGTATTCTGGCACATGGTCAAAGACCTTGGCTTCACTTTCTTTCTTTGTGGGGGGAGCACTCAAAGGTTTGAGGACAGATCTTTATCTGGTGTCTGTGGCCAGTTTATGAACATGTACCTGACTGGTCAAAGAGTACCTTTCGCCGGGTGGGTTGAAAGCCTCAAGTCCAACCCCTTTGATTGAACGAGCAGATGAAAGGAGCCTAGAAAAGCGTCAGCATGGAGCGAGCCTATTCGAAAGGTCACCGAAAGCAAGGTCAACCGATTTCCAGACATACTGCCCCTTTCCTTTCAGTCGAGCTCTACTTAGTCCCCTCCGTTCCACCCTAACTCTGGAAGGAAAGCTAGCTGCTGCTTCTTCACTTCCATCCACTACCACAACCAATTCACTTCAATCACTAGATCTCGACAAAATAAACCTCATCAAACAGGTCTGATTAACCAGGGTGGAGTTTTTGCTTTCTGAATGGCTTTTTGTCTTTGTCAATCCCAAAAGTAGATAAAAGTACCTTCTTCCCTGAGGCTCCGTTCTTGCCTTTAAACCCATCCTCACTTTCCCAAAAACAGCTGATGCCTTATCAGATAGTCGGAATCAACATCAACCCACTCGAGGTTTGGAGCCACCATAAGGCCCGATTAGAGCCGGTAGTGCACAAATATACTCCTCGCCCGCGTACCAGATGAAGGGGGACTTTCTCATTGGTTCGAATCCAATTCGTGAATTCTCATATATAGTCAAACAGCTCCTTTACTATATATAGGATTGGAATTTAGGAGTGAAAAAAAGGAAAAGGGGATTGAGGCAAGGCGATCCTCTCCCCCCGTTTCTGTTTGATCTAATTGCTGATGCACTCAACAAAGTGATTTGGAATGCTACACAAGGTGGTTATTTAAAGGGATTAGGTAAATCCCATAATGGGAAGGGTTTAGTTAATTTAAACTTTGCCGATGATACTGTGTATAGTAAGATGATATAATTATTGAAGCGCTTAGATGGCTATTAATAGGTTTTGAGAATTTCTCGGGTCTCAAAATGAATTACGCAAAAAGCGAGATGGTAGGATTGAATATCAGTGATGATGAAAGTATTCACCTAGCCAATATTTGAGGATGTTAGGTAGTTCAATTGCCTATCAAGTATTTAGGGGTGCCAATTCATTGGAAAACTTCTTTCTTTAGGTGGTAGGAAACCATTGCTTAATGCGGGAGTTTCAGCCATACCTCTTTACTGGCTAGCCATATATAGATAGGAAACTTTTAGAACTAAACTAGTAAGAGGAGCTGTGCTTTGGACATTATGGACTGAGCGCAATAAGATTTGTTTCCTCTTTTTGCTCTTTTTGGCTCGTAACATTAGTAGTTACGAGCTCGTTAGTAGTTACTCGCTGGGGAAAAATTCAAAACAAAAAGTGGATCTCAAATTATCTATGATCTGTGACCTCTATACAAATAGGCACATATTATAAGTGCAACTGAAAGAAATCGTTTTGCATAGGGGTTCTTGGGCATACTCATAAGGTTCTGGAAGAATTTGATTATAAGTTCATACGTTTGGGTGTCTTGACTTTCCTACAGAAAAGCAATGGAGCCGCTGGCGGTTTACCCTTTCCTCTAGCGAATTACCTTGCTCTGGAATGAAATGAGTAACTCTGCTATTGAAATGCTCTCCTCATCAGAAACTTCGACCGAAAGGGAATGGCGAAGAAGGAGTATATTCTGAAAAAAGCAATTCGATCGAACCGGATTTGAGGTGTTGGCTAGAAGTCTATTTGGTGAGCTGGATCCTAATGAGAAAAAAAAAGAAAGAAAAGTTATACCTAAGGAAGATTGACTTTTGCAGTCCTACGAAAGATAGAGTGAGGTGGTCAAAACTTTGAAAAAAGGAGGTTCTTCTATTAGTGAATATTTAGAAGGGAAATATCTCCTGTCAAACCCAATGGTATATCAATTGTCAGTGGAATTAGAAAGGAATACCCAAATTTCGGAACGGAACTAAGCACAAGCCAGGGGGGTCCATCAATCTATTTCTATGGTCCTTCTACGAACACTGGTAATTCTCTCACTGAAATCGGAGATTAACACTAAATATAGGTAATTCTTTCACTCCAATAAGAAAATCTGCCCAGCCAAAGGAAAGAAATGAAATTCGGAAAGTCATAAAAAGTTTCATTACAATATGCGCGCGCTACTTAAATCACTTATTCTACAATGTAAATGAAAAGAGGAATTAACAAGGAAGTTCACTACTCTATCGGAAAGAAACTAGCTAGTAAAGTCACTATTATAATATTGATAAGAGTGGAAATGCAAGACTGGGGTAATTCCAATATGCTACTTCAATTCAATGAGTAAGAAAAGCCTGTAATTCTCCATTTCCTGTGGATGCTTCACCCCAGAAGAGTCTTTGGTTAAAGACCTTAAAGGAAAGGAACTAAGTCCAGTCAATCAATGAACAGGGATGATCGAGTAGCAAGAAAGAGGAGTGGAAAGTCCGACTTGGTGTACCTTTCTTCTTTTAGCAAGTTCGAGACTAGCTTGTACAAATCCAATTCAAATGAGTGGGGCGCCAGGTCTTTCTACTCCCTCCGTAAAATAAAGTCAGTCTGGTCAATCTCTCCCGCCTCTCTTCTCTACTCGAAACAAAGTTACAGTCAATGAACTAAGTCCAATCAGTCTGTTTGTTCTCTCTTTCTTTTGGAAGTAGCATTTTTTTGCTATTGGTGTTTCTGTCTCTTGTGTTATTCCCTGGAATGGAAAGTCGAGAGTGAAATGAAGGAAGATCCAAGGAAAGGTAGGGGCACCCCCCAATTTTTGACTATTATGTCTCCTTCCACCCGGGTTCATCTCCATCCTTTAACTGGTGGAATTGGTAAGAATTGGTAAGATTTGGGAGGGTCACTTACTTCGTGAAATAAATCTATGAAATTCCAGCGGGAAATGAAAAAGTGTTGAAAGAGGAATTCGTGAAAGAAAAAAGTACACTCTCACTTAAGATTGAACAACCGCAAAATAATCAGGAATACGGTACCCCACCTCAATGTACACGAAGAACTCCTCTTTATTTAGTGAAAGATACAATGCTCGTGCTACTATCTATTCTATATATTCTTACATGAACTACTTAGGACAAGCCATGAACTACTAACTATATATGGGAGACAAGCCTGGTACGAGTTTGTTTCATCCTCTTATTCAATGCAAAAGTATCAGTAGGAAATGTCAAAACTACAATACATCTGATGATACGCAACCGGGTGTTTAGGGGAAAAACCCGGGGAATCAATTAACAGTTTCATTCCGCTACTTACTTGTTGACCTTTCTTGTGTTAGGCAAATAGCAAGCGCAGGGTGGTAGAAATTTCCATGCTAAAGGAAATGAAAAAGAGTAAATAAATCCGGGAAGTCAAACACTGAAGAGTTGAATGCTCACGTTCACCACTGATTCGGTCAGAGAAAATCATAGGAAACTGGCGAATAGGCCCAAGGCTGGCTCAGTTCAATGCTTTATAGATATTGAGGAAATGTCAGAGGAAATACTTTCAAGAAAAACTCATTCCTCAGATTCTTTTAGAAAGGAAGGAAATCCCAAAACCAAAGGAAGTGTGGTAAATCTTTCTTTTTCACTGGTATTAAAATGGGGAGAATCAATCCCAACTAAAAAGAGTAGGACAAAGAAATGCTCGCCTGCCGATTCTTCTCACTTAAATCGGAAATGAACCCACTTCAATAGGAAATTCCAGGTATTTTAGTTGAAATTCAATAAAGAGAGTAATTCTGTAGAGATAGTAATCTTCATTCTTTTAGTCGGAATTCAATCATTACTGTCTTATCTTTTATTGTATTTTTTCTTTTCCTTCGGTATGAATGACCTCAACGAGCAAAGACTAAGCCACCCCAGTACCCATCATGCTGTGCACCTCTTTATAGATAGTCAGTCCTGTCTCTTCTTTCTCTCTTACCCCACTCCCCTAAAAGGGATATAGCAAATTGTTGAGTCAAAAGAGGGCATGTCATCCTCCTCGCTGACAGGTGGGCCCACTTCCGATCTTGCCAGGGATGCAGCTCATGGGTGGAAAGCTTGCGAGCCAAGAGATGCATTTATTTATGGACCTGAACCGAGAAATGTCACTTTTTCTTCAAATCGGTTCCCCCCTTATTCAAGAAATGCATAAGCAAGCCAAGGGAGTGAAGTTGAGGCAAAAGCTCTTTATCTCTTTCTCTTCATTTGGTGGTACCTCGTTGCACACCCAAGATAGCATTTATTTGAGCCGCACTCTCTTTTCAAATTAGACCCCCGGGAAAGCCTCAGTCAGATAGATAGATGGTCAAGATTTTCGTGAATATACATACAACTAAGAAGCAATAATTAGAGAAAGCAAGAAGCAATTAAAGGGCATTTCTTTCCAGTTGGTTCATGTTTTAAGAAAAAGATACGCTCTTTCCGCTCCCTCCTGGGTAACAGCATTTGCTTCATTACTGGGCCTTCTTCCACTCATTTTTTGAGGTTGTTTCGGCTGGACCTTCTTAACTATAGCAGACTCACACTCTCCATGCACATAAGTATAGAGTCCGAATATGATGTAAACGTACGTAGTTGTCTAACCCTACCAAATGAGCAGGAAATTCTCTCATCACTCCCTTGAGTTTCATTAACATGCTCCGTCTGTCTGGTACGAGTTTAGTTTCTTCTTCTTCAGATGAAATTACAAAGTACCCACTCAATAAAGGCTATTCTCGGAATGAGTAAGGAAATTAAGATTCTCCAGCAAGCCCGTAAATTACCAGGTATTCATGAAATCTTTCTTTTCTATTTTGAAATGCTGCTAGGGAATAGAGTTGGAAATGAACACACTAGTAAGGAGGTAATTCTCTGTCAGTCGTCTGGGAAATCCCATACTTCAACCAATATGACAATATGTACAAGTTGGTCAAGTACATCTAAGATAAAATGAAAACGCTGCTCGGGCTCATCCTTCCTCACTCTAGTCTTTCAATTATAGTAATGAACTGGACCAATCAGATCCAATGAACTACTATATATAGGACAAGCCCTACACTACTACTATTAGGTAGGACATTCCTACCCTACATACTACTATTAGAACATGCCGGGTAGGTGGTATCTCCCAATGTGAAAGGAAATGACCTCATAGAAGCAGCCGCCAGGCCAGCAGGAAATTAAAAAAGTCTGGAAAGAAATGACAATTCGTAAGTAGAGTCACACACGTTAGACAATATGCTAAAGTGTGGCAATTCTAGCAATGATATCCCCTGGGCTATTCAAAGGTATTTTAGTGGAATGAACTCATCTTAGCCAGGTGTCGGGGAATGCACTAAGTCTGGGAAGTCCCTCAATATGTTAAACTCTAGTTCCCTATAAAGAGTAACCCACTGGTAATTCTAGAAATTCAATTCGTTAAATGCAAGCTGTAAGCAAAACTCTTAGCTAATCCCAAAGCTAGGAAATTACAAAGCTGTAGAGGTAGGTAACCTGGTCAATCCCGCGCTTAAATAGGGCAATTTTTTACAAAGCAAGGAAATGAGCTACACTTATTAGGTCAAATACCAAGTAGTAGGGAGTGAGTGTAAAGTCTTTATCCTTACGTTACATGGTAATTAGAATAATCTTATCCTTTTAGCTCAGACCAAGTAGGTAGGGCGGTAACCATAATTGATTCATGTGGCAGACTTAGGATGACTATAACAAGCTTTTTTACTCTAACTTTATTCTACACCTAGCCAGCCACACTATTACTTTTTTTTAACACCTATTTATTTGAGGTTCATACAATAGACCGATAGCTTATAAAGTTCATGAATTCATTGATTGAGCTTACATTCCTTTCGAAGATTCTCTGGCCCCCACCTAAGTACTGAGTAGTATTTATAAGAGATAAATATTCCTGCTTCCTAGATGACCTAGTATAGAGGATTACCCAGTATAGAGAAATGAGTAGAATGGATATCTTAGAACTGCTACCACAAGAAAGACACTCTAAGAATTGAGACCATAACCATGAGCCTCTCAGTCAATAGCGGAGAAGTAGGTATTGTAAAGGGGATAGCATATTAGAATTAAGCAGCAGGGCAAGGTTTTAAGAAAGAGGTAAGGATACCAACTAACCAAAAGGAAGGTAGAGAAAAACCCTTGTTAATTAGATTACCGCCTAATAGGTGAAATGCTAAAAAGCAAATGGACTTAGTAATCAGCGAAACACTAAGTCTTTAGGTACAGGTCTTGATTTAGTAAAAACTCTTTCGAGCTTTTGCTGTCAAGTGAATATATTTTGTTATTGATTTTGTGGTTTTGTCTTTGGCAACCGTTCAATTGAATAGCCCTACACTCTTCGACTTTGACTCTCATACATTAGTTAAAAGTCTCAATTTATCAATTTTGAAATAAGGAGATCCTTTAACTTTCACTCGCCCAGAGAGAGGAGGAATCTTTTATCAGATACTACACCGGATCGACCCGACCAGAGAGATAATCACTCACTGACGTGCATAAAGACCGAAAATGGTCATGGAGTTAAGGATCTAACACTAATCGGGAGCTTGCTTGATGGGTCCGTTATTATAGACCATAGGCCCAAGAGTAAATTGAAAGCCATGGTCGAATGCAAAGAATTCCACGCGGAAAGACAGAATCTGGATCTGTATATTTACTATTTACCAGCGGAATGCTTACTTCGAAACTTTTTAACATCACTTCTTCTTTTTTCCTTCCCTAGACAATACAATAGCAAGAGAGTATAGAGGAAGACAAACCTTATGTCAAAGCTTGGTCGGCCGGCTCACTAGCGAAAGGAAAAGAACGAAGAGTCAAAGTACCCTTTACTCCTATTTATACCCAGAACGAAAGTGAAAAGGAAAATCGAAGAAACCCCGGCCGGGAAAAAACGCTTACCCGCGGAACGAATGTGAAGCGAAAGAAAGTTTCACAAAATATGAATTTTTTGATCTCCTGCTAACAGCTTGACTTGTACTCTTACTTACAGCTCGCCCCAACAAACAGCAAAGCAGGCAGAACAGAAGGATTTATTGGACTTCGTTCAGCGACCCATGAAGATCGAGACTATTCATTTTCCGTTGTTCAACGAGAGAGACTTACTATTCATATTCCGTTGTTAAACGAGCCTATTCACAACTACTTTTATTAGAATTAGTTTATTACGCCTACAACTTGGAAGAAAAGAACACAACTTACCCTTGTACCTTGTACCAAACTTACCTATAAGCGAGGGAGCCAGTATAATAAGCCTAAGACAGACCTAGAGAATAAATAAGAGAGAGTTTAGAAAATGAGTAAGGAGTTTCAGAAATTGAGTAAGAGTTTTTCCCTCAATTCGAATCTTTAGGCCGTAGAATAAATACTTTATAATAAATTGTGCCGGGTGTTATGTTAAGCGAACCGCTTTGACTTGTGCTTGCTTTTATAACTGCTCAGCTTTCCTATTTTACTTATGGGAGAAGAACGCTATATATTAGAGAAGAAGGCTATACCCTATACCTATTTTACTAATACCAATCTTCTTTCTTTCACTCCTACACAGATAAGAGTAGAGTAGTCTAACTTACTTTACCAAGCCAAGCCCCTTATACTTATGAGACAAGTCCTATTCATTCACACCTCCTCATATACATTTCCTCATATATAGTTAGTAGTGTGATAATTGCTTGCATACCAAGGGCAATATAAAGATTTATAGTAGCTTACCAAAGGCAATAGACAGAAAGGTGTAGGTTTGGTAACATTCCATAATTGAAGTGTCGGTTTGGTAACTTGAGGCTGCGGTCAGTCACAAAAGAGTGTTTAGGGGCTAGGCATCTGCCCAAGGCAAGTCCAAGTATTTTTTATAAATAGGTAAGCTAGCTTATTTCCCTTGTTTGGAAAAAATAGGTAAGATAAGCGGATTTGCTTTGTGATAAATACGGTCTTTAAGGTAAGCAGAAGATTTACTTTCCCTTTCAATATGGAATAGGGCTAGCCTAGATAGGTATGGTTAAGTGACACGTGAGTAGGCATGAAAGGTATTACCGGGTTTATGCAAGGCTTGTGATAGGAGCTAGGTCTTTTATAGCACGGGCGGGGGAGTAGCACTCACTGGATAAACTAATAAGTAATGGGCATGAGCACCGGATAGGTCATATAGCTTTTAAACAGATATGCATATGAATAGGAGGTAGGGGCAAGAAAAGGCTTTATGCACCGGGAGAGTAGGTATCGAAGCGAGTAGTATAGAGAGTAGGTATTTCCGCCAGCATAGGTCAAGAAGATATGCTAGGTAAACAAGATATGCATTCATCAAGTGAGTAAGAAGCAGATAAGGGAGATAGTATATTGCTCTAGTAGGAAAGAATAAGTTGATAACCGAGAGAATAAGCTGATAACCGAGCTTGGTAGAGTGGGTTTAGGGGGGAGTGTTTGCTTGGTAAACTTACTACCAAGACTTTGGCTTCAGGCTTGCGGCAAGTAAAAAGAATACATGGTTACGTGGTATGTAGAAGTATTTACTGAGTATTGGAGTTCCAGGTCTATTTTACCACACTTTACCTTAGGCCGCCCTTCAAGTATCCTTGACATAGTCGGCTCGTTTTTTCTTTCAGAGGAAAAGCACCGGTGATCATCAGCCAAGTGACTACGGGTAGTAAAAAAGAGTCCATCTGTATCCACCAACTATGAATTCTGGGGACTCGATGCGCTCTCCTATATTCCGATCTACGTCGGTCCTTCGATGCGAAATAGGTGGATCCCTCTCATTTCGTGGACTGGTCTGGTTGAGGTTGTTGTCCCCGTATAGAATGTGCTGTTACCGAGGGGTAAGAAAGCTCCCTCAGTGAGAGTTCCAGTAAGTAAGCATAAGCTGGTAGAACTCTATTTTCCAAGGGAGAAGGCTTTTTTTTCTTTGGCAAGTGCACCTGTAGGTTGAGCTTAGCTCCCATGATAGTCCAATCCATGAAAGTAAGTCCTCCTTCGGTACTAAAATGAAAGCGCCATCCTGCTCGAACCTTTGCTGCCTGAGTTACATAGCTGACTGCGAGAAAGAGATAAATTGGAGATTTTGGAAGATGCACCTCACTGCCAAGATTCGTCTCCCGTTGGTGTCACTGTGCGGACTACTTTCAAACACAATATATTTTCGTTCTATTTCCCTGGCAAAAACAACATGGCGGCTGACATACATGCGCTGTGAAGGTATATGATAACACTTGTAGCCCTTCTGAGAGGAACAGTACCCCACCCAAGAACACACATGGCAGAGATCTGAACTGTAGCTTCTTGCCCGTGTCACTTAGACACTGTATGCGGTAAAGCTTGGGTCGGAGACAAGCAGAAGACTTATCCTTAAGCTAAAGCCAGTCTCAGTGAGGGAAGTTAGCGAGGTTGATGGACTGGTCACTTAAGCGCTTAAGATCCCAAACACCGTTCATCTAGGCTAGCAGTAGACCCGGATGAAAAGTTCCCTAATCCCATGTATTTGACCCCCGCTAAACTTGCTGCCCCATCGCTCTTCGTTTCCATTCCCATTTGAGAAAGCATCTCTATACAGAATACTCAAACCCATATATCCCGCCGATACTCTGCCACACTCTTTAGGTTCATTTAACTAAAGGTCAGTCAGATTTGCTGGTACTTGGCCAGAGAACCCTTATCCATTAGGCTTCAGAGCCCTCTGATCAAATAAATATAAATTTTGGTAAAAAAAAATCATAAATAAATTTAAATATATATGCTGTGCGAGAAAATCAACACGAGCCCTAACACAGTTCAGTTCTACATGCAGTAAAGTTCAACATGATTCGCACGCAGTTCAGTTCTAAAAGCAGATCAAGTAAGTCAAATGCTATAAGTAATGAAATCCTACACTACATGAATGAAAGGCCATCAATTCCTAGGTAAAGAGATGAAACAAAGCCACGGGAACCTGCACCCGCAAAGCAAGTAGTGCCAATAGTTGCACCGCCTTCACAGCTGATCTCTTACCACAGTGGGACCCTGCAATTCAAAGGAATTCCCGTCAGTCGGGGAGCGCTTGTCCCCCTAGTCAATTCCAGAAGTGATGGTAGATCAAAACCTATTTAGTTTTCGGCCACTCCCCCCCCCTTTTTACCACTGTTGTGTATAGGAGGACAATGAACATCAAGAAGTTTCCACTAGATACTCCTCACTCCACCATCCAACTCCGTGGAAGGAAACGATACGTCTTTCGTCTTCTTCTTCGCTGCTTTTCTTCTTATAAGTGTGGTCTTGATTCTATTAACCGGAGTGCCCAATCTGTCAAATGTCTTGACTTCCCAGCATAAACTCATAAGTAAGAAAATTCTACACTCATCTCATATTCTCACAAATAGTAGTTCTCGATTCCCTCATTATCTAAGCTTGTTATTATTGGAATATCACTACTCGTTTCCTTAACACAATGCGAGTTGTTCTCGTTTTCTCTCTCAAAGTTAGATTCTCTCTGAGGTTTTAATGCGGTGCTTACAACCCTAACGGATTCATAATTGGGTTTATGCTTTTTCTACCTATATTTGGTCTATCATCATATCCGTATTCAGTAAACCGTATCCTATTAATTCCTAGTTGGTTATCCAATCTCGTTGTTACTGTTCAAGGACTAGATCCTTCTACAGAAGTAAGATAGCTATGGGATCTTGTTGGTTATCTACCTGTGCATGCAGGATTACCGAGATCCTAGGGCTATTGGATCATATGTAGCAGCTGATGTAAGTTGCTCATTTCACTATAGGAGGAGGAGGTATGGGTCACTTTTGGGTAATAGGGTATCCGGGTATGTGTCAAATAGAATTGTGGGTGAAAAGTAAATTCCCGCAGTTCTTCGCTGGGAGCGCGCTTTTGGCGCCGGGTTATGTTAAGAAGAGTCAAAATGAGATGTGAGATAGGAGAGTGGAACAACCCCAACTTCATATAAGGAAGATTCCACACCCATGCGAGATCAGAATGAGGTTCTTCTGAAGAGAAAGAGGAAGACCCAGAAATACCTACACTATAGCCGGAGCCACCATTATGAACAGGTAACGTGAATGGTTAGATATACCAGGAAGAGAAAGGATATGGAGAATTTTTTACTGGATAAGATCCATCACATACCGATCCACGATGCTTACTAGAAACATCTAATGGAGCCTCTTATTGGAATGCAAGCAACACTCATTGCCCGGATGATGTGTTTTTCAAGGTAATTCAGTGAGGTACAACTGAAGTGCGAAATAGCGGTACAAGGAAAGAACATGGAACTTGCCAAGATCGTACCGCAAGCAAACAAAGATGCCACCAGAGAAGATTTTTGACGAGGAAAAAATACTTGTTCAAACGCTATCTACTGGCTTTCCTAGTCCTAACATAAACAACTTCAAATACCTGGATGGAATAGACGAACGATAAGAAAGTCAAGTGTGAAGTTCAGTCTACCGGAGCTCATCTATTCTCTTAGTAAACGATATTCTTTTCAATAGGAAAAGAGAAAGTGTTCCGAGATAGAGAAAGCGAAAAGCCTTAGCCTTATATGGCGGCGTTGGGTAGTATCGTATAGTTGAAGAAGGCTGCCGGAGTGATCGATCTCACTCACAAAGTTTCCATATCATATCGTCAGATCAGAAAGCGGTTAGCCTAGGTAACCAATAGCGGAGCACTACTTCCTACTTTCATGATGTAGTTGCTTGTACTTGAATCGAGATTGGAATCGATCTTTTGTGACTGAACGAAATTCGGAGTAGTGAAAATAGAACTAAACGGATCGGGTATCAATCAATATCTAGTATAGTCTAACAGAAAAAGAACCTTTAGCATAGTGTCTAGATCGAATGCGACTGGATATTTGGATTTTCCAGCTCTAAAGTGCTGACCTGAGGGTCTCAATCGTAATAGAGAGAAGAGGGACGTACTGAAAAGCAAGGAAGTGGAATAAATCCCGTTTGCTACATACAGCATTCTTTCGATCTGGTAAACCCGGCGTCAAATCTAAGTTTGACCTGGTCTAACAGCGTATTGTCCCATCTCCTAGCTCAAACTAAGAGCAGTTTGGAATTCAACTTCCTCCCGGGTCGAGTGAGCTCTTTGCTTATATATTACCTGGTGGAGTCCTTCGTTAAGACTTAACCTTCGGGGATAGAGTTTCTTTGGGTTCTGGCGTAGGTCTTTCCATAGATGAGGCTTCGGCTTCTTTCTTGATTGGCATAACAATAGTATAGGCGAGATCTAAACTGGCTTCTGTGCCCGGAATAGCATAGGCATTGGCTTCTCCTTCCTCTGCATCTACTGAACTGAAAGCATTGAAAGTAGAAAGATGGATTGCTGATGAACGAAAGCCAACCCTCTTCGGATATCCCAAGCTGTGCTGATTCCAACAGTGAAAGCAATGTGCATTCATCTTACGCATATTCTAACCAAAACCCATTCTCCTCACCTGCTTCATTGGCCTTGCTATTTAGGCAGCCCCTATTTGAAGTACTACCCATATTTGGAACAATCTCCAGAATGATCAATCAACGGAGAGTGAAGCAAAATTTATTCAATGTTCAGCATTTTAGACTGCTCAGCAGGACCCATCATTGCATCTTAGTCATTCTGCAGATGGTGGCTCATCACTTGCCTTATGTTGGACAGTGCCTCTATGATCACCCCTGAAATGCCATCTTGGTGGTCCTATCATCATCTGAAGATATTGTGATAGGAACATAGATAACGATTATTTCCCATTCGAAACTATACGTCAATCCCTCGTAAGCAATTCCTGCGCACTCTAAACCATATTTCCTCTACAGTACTCTTGGGGTTGATACCAAACCTACCATAAAGACTGTTTGTTCAGAAGAAGTTTCTAAAAGTAGGAGCTTCGCCCTCATTACCTTCTTTCTTACCGCCGCTAGTTAAGTTTCTTTTTGAGTTGTTCGTATAGAACGCAAAGGGTAAGCTGTATGCATATTGAAAGAGGTAAGCTTATAACTGGGAAAGGTTTGTTAAAGCTAGCTAGGAAGAAAGAAAAAGTAGTTGAGGAAGTAGGAAAAGAAAGAAGTAAGTACACATCAAAAGAAGGAGATATTTAGTAGGAAAGTGGAGTATCCTTTGCGGCTTTCTCCGAGACTGTGTTATGCACATTCGTTGATGACTTCTTGCACATAGGCTTTCATACCAATTGATATGGATCGTTCCCAAATGCTACCTAAAGCCCTCTCTCTTCCGATGCCTGAATAGTGATCTACTCTACCCGCCCGCCGAAGCACAGAAAGGCTACCAGAACCTTATCCTTGGCTTTTCTTTCAACACCTTACCTCTATTTTGAGATCAAAGCAATACCAGCAACTTTCAAACAAATTGACAGGAGACCGCTATATATGGTATTGAGGTCAAGCTTTGAGAGTTCCTACTTTGAAGTGATCGGCTAAGCAGTAAACCTGGCTAGTTCAGTAGTAAGATCAAGCAGTAAAGCGATATGTGAACGAAAAACCAAATACTTTCTTGAGAATGAGGTACGCCTCTGAAAGAGAGGGAGAGCTCCTTGCTTGACACGTCATTTTGCGGTCTGTAGGCATGGAAATCCAACTGGAATGAGACACCAGATGAAAGCAATCAATCACTCCACCCCAGTCCATAAAGAAGCAAATGCCAGTGCAGCTTTGCTGGATGAGAGAAAGAACCGTAAGCATTAGATAGAGTAGCGGGAAGGAGTTCATACCCGGCAATCTCCATTGGCTTGGTTTCGTTCAAGAGATGAGGCACGGAGTGAGTGCAATTCCCTTTCCAAACCTTAACTCAACGGGGCACTCATCTTATAGGTCGAGTATCTATCTCCGAACCTACCCGAATGATTGGCCTTAGCGATAGCGAGTCCCCCTATAGGTCAGTTCTAAACCCCTATTCTAAACTATTATAGGTCGAGTAGCAAAGCCCCGTGTCTCATCAATCATGTCGAGCTTCTTTCGCTCCGAGAATCCCATTAAATAAACCTCAACCTGATTCCGATCCTTTGAATGCTTCGGTGGATGCGCCGGTTGCTTTCTCTTCGGTTGAGTTAGCCATTTCTTCTTCCCCCGATATGTATCCTGATCCCTCTGCCGATGCTGTTGAGGATGCTTATCCAGATTCAGTTGAAGTTGTGGTGGAATCTCTGCTCTCAACCCCTCTCGCTTTCTCTCGAGTTAGCTTCAAAGCCCCGCAGACTGAGCTGCATTGTGGTAGTCTCGTTTTTCGATAAGACTCGAGCTACTCTCGCCCCGTGTAGCTGCTTCCTTTATTTAAGCTAACATCGAGCATATTGCCCCCGGTCTAGCGGTTTTTCACTCCGTCCCTGCATTCCCGGTTAAGAGTTCCTTTGCTTTGGTTCACATCCGTTCCTCTTATGAAAGAGGTCTTTCTGCACCCAATCTTCGATCGGGGCATATTGTCCCCTCTCGCTCCTCTCCTGCTGCATCTGATGGTGCGGTAGAAAGCCACCCAGCGAGCGAAAGGATGTAGCGAGCCAACCAACAGGAAGGGTTCGGTTTACGTCATTTCCACTACAACTTCTGTTGATATTGATCCGTCAACGGATTCTATTTCGGTTTCAGCGGAATCCACTGCGCAAAACACCTTTCCTAGCTTCACTCATCTCAAAAACTCCGGTTGTTGCCCAACGCTTCGGAATCTCAACTCGGCGAATCCCCTTACCTTAGCTTCGGGTTCTTGCCACTAGCTACTTACTAAGAACTTGGCCCTGCCTCCTCCTCCCCCAGGCTTCTTGGAGCTAGGTCGTCCACATCTCTCTTTTCAAAAAACCAAAATAATTCTTCCTGCCCCTCCAGCTCCCATTTCAGCTTATCCTTCTTCTGTCATCGGGGAAGGGAACCTTAGTAGGAATTATGGAGGGTTCTGGACAGGTAGGTTTGATGCTAGCTTTGTTGCTAAAGCACATGCCACCAAGGAGGAGAATTCGATAACGGCCGTACAAGAAGATCACTGGGGTAGATCAAGATTTGAAGCTGTTTGCGCACTCATAAGCAAGTAGCAATAGAAAAGCAAAGCAAGGTTATCAGAGATGAAAAGCATTGCACATGGGGAAAGAAGGAATGACCTTTTTTCGGGATAACGTTAGGTTTCGAAGAAAAGGCTCTTTGGCTCTTGTGAGCGAATCCGGTCTTACAGAAGCAGGCCAAGCATGCGAAGCGAAGCAAGGGAAGGATAAGATAAGGGGAAGACGATTAGGCATCTCTTCTTGGTAGAATAGGTAGAGCATGACTTTTGTCAACTCTTATTCGTAATAGTTCTAGAATAAGTTGGATTTCAAGCAGAAAACTGACCGGAAGAGGGACCTTATAAGTTGAGCACTGAAATGGTTTGAGTGCTCATACTATGTTGATGGGGCCCAATCCTCAGATGAAAGCGAAATGTCTGATGATTCATCCGAAGTAGGGACATGCAAAACCTCGCCCCTTCAAATCCTAACCAAACAAATGGAAATATTGGGTCTCCACCCAGCGAGCGAAAGGATGTAGCGAGCCAACCAACAGGAAGGGTCAAGAAATCCCGAGTGATGTGGGTAGAGGGGCAAAAGCTTCATGCAATATGAGAGAAGCCGAGTCAAGCCAATCAACCTTCACTCTATGCGAAGTCTGTGGAATTCCTGGAGAATCCTCGGGGATGCTGACATGTCCAAAATGCAAGAACGCGTGTCACCCTCCTTGTACTAAATTCGAAGAAACCCCACACAAAGATGGGGCATGTTTAAAATGGTGTTGCCTACGCTGCGCCAAAGGTAAACAAATGGCGATACCCGAGATAAGAGAAAGGCATAAAAGGGTACAAAAGGAGAAAACACCCCTGCCAAGACGGGAAGTCTCCTTCCCTCCTGAAAAAGAAAGGTTGCTTGCAGATCTTCTAAACGAGTACCTAGAACTCCAGGCCCAACAAAGTCGATCTGTCAGAGGTCTAAGAAATGCCACCCGAAGGCTGCAAGTCGACAAAATCGAAGAGTTAGCCAAGCCAGTGTCGCAAGAAAAGAAAACGCTAACAGAGCTAAAGAACAAGACATATTCGTTTTCAAACGATAAAGTCGCCGCAATGTTCCAAGTACTAACTCGCAGCGGCCTCAAACTACCGGAATGCAAACGACCGTTAGAAGCAAACATGACTAACGAGCCTAACTATTGCCCATACCATAGAATTCTCGGTCATAAAATCGAGGACTGTTGGGTATTAAAAGACCTCTTGGAGAAGAAGCGAGATGAGGGATCCCTGACGCTCGCCTCAGAGGCATATTTAGACGGAAAGAGAGCCACACCGTCTATTGATAAAGGCAAAGAGAAGATGATACCAAGAGCGCTCTTAATAAAGGAGGCATCTTCTAAATTCGAAGAAGGTGATTTGGTACTCATGTCATGCCGACCAGTCTCAACGCAATCCATCGATGGCAAGTCAGTACCTAAATGGGAGGGAGGGACCGTACACAGTCAAACAATCGCTGGGAAGAAATGTTTACCAGCTTGTAGATTGCTATGGAGAAAGGTTCATGCCTCCTATTAATGGGATATACCTTCGCGAATATCAAGTGCCATGGGCGCCCACTCACGGTGGAGTCAAGCAAGTAAAAGATTCAAACTCTCCTTCCACCTGCAATGAAGAGACTTCGGATAACTCCGAAGAGGAAATAGAAGCTCAATGCCATATGGCAGGGTCCGCTACTGATTCGGAAGACTCTACACCCGAGCCAGAAGACACTGAATCGGAACTTGAATGGGATTCCGAAGGCAACATACCGATAAAAAAGGCCCTATGCGAAGAATGCGACGAAGTGATTATTGGCTCATGTTCGAGTGCAATAGATGTAAAGGTGTATACCACCCACCATGTATCACCCCTGACGGGAAAGAAGCAAAGGTCATGGACGACAGATATCAATACTGAGTATGTCCTGGATGCGAGACAATACTCGCTTCTGAACGTGCAAAAAGAAAGCACGCCAAAGAAGGAACAACTTCAAAACAAAAGGATAAGGTTCGAGCAAGCATTCTCCGACAAACTCCCCTCCAAAGCAAAAGTCTAACCCTGAGGAAGGAGAAGAAGCCTCGTACCACGTGGTAGAATACTCAAGCCAGGATGAAGATGAATTTGGGTACAACACCTTCTGCAAGGTATGCAATCATAAGGAAAACTCCTGGGACATGTTCGAGTGCGTTGAGTGCGGAGGATTACGCCATCCTCTTTGCGCCACTCCGGGTGGAGAAACCGTGGAAGTCACTGCAGATTCGATTGCTACGAATACCCGAAGTGTATTTTAAAGCAAATACAATCCAATGTAAGGATGATCCAAGACTTTCGCAGCCTGGTTAAAAGAAAAGACCGAAATGGGTCACAAACCAGCCCAAGAAAGCTTCAAGAGTAAGGTGGGACAAGGCCCAACTACTCCGAAAGGCCAAGGAAAATTTCAACAAAGACTTCTCCACGGCACGCGCAAATGGTCAACCCAATGAGTATGAAAAAGGAGAACTTGTCTGGGTAGTAAAAGAATCAGCGAGGTTACCAAGAGTAGATATCCTGGGCCCCTATGTGGTGGATCAAGTCATGGAAGGATACCGCTACAAACTCATACATCACTTGGATGGGAGGCCCACTAAATAAGTGAGCGGTAGATATCTAAAATCCTGCCGTTCCAACATTTTATTCTTCCGGTTGTGTTGTAAAGGATTGTCAGACAGGGAAGCAAGTTGGCAAGGGGCCTTTTATCGAGAACCCATCTATGATGTATGTAGAAGAAGAACCTGATGGTAGAAAGATTGACTATGATAGACCGACAGCCAAATGTTCTTATAGGACCAACCCTGCATCACACCGATTCTTCCATCCTTTCATTATTACTTACCAGTGCCCAGTCCTCGTTCAAATGCTTTTCCAGATGCCTCGAGTAGCTTGCTTTGCTTCTCAACAATATGCATAAACACCTTCTCTTGCTTCTCTTTACCTAGTATAGTAGCGCTAACGCCCTACGCTCATCTCTTTTTAATTCAAGGTTCATTCAACCAAAGTATTACCATTAAGTATCCAAAGTAGGACCTTACCTTTCATCAGGAAGGTAGTTAAGCCCAGTCGTCCAGTTTATGGGTCTCGTCTCACAACTCAAAGGGGGGAATCCAATCTGAACTAAACCAGGAACCTAAGAGACTAGCTACCGACATGAGACATATAAATTACCTGAGGAAATGGTATCTGAACTGCTATCTGACCGCCGCCTACTCTTTCTATAGTATAGAAAAGGACAGGCAGCAATGAGATTAGCTCTTAAAAACCCAATATCTCAGCTTGGGAACTCAGGGTCTCAGCAACTAACTTCAACGGGTCTCGCGAATAAGAGTTTAAGGGGTTTCCTCTGCTAGTCTGCTGGAGAACAACGAGTTAGCATGGAAGCTTCTATTGGAAGATTTGAATTAACTAACAGAATAGGGCGGAGCTTGATGTGGAGACCACCTATAGTAAATCTTTTATAGGAATACTAACCCATATATAAACCTACTCTAAATAGTGGATGACTGTAACAAAGATTCCGGGATGAAACAATGAAGAATAAGGTCATTGTTTCTCAATAAAGAATGCCTCGTGCGGTATTGGAATATCTTCTTCATCTTTATGCAACCATAATCCTCCCAACCACTCTATGGATCATTGCCACCGCTCATATTTTTTATATGCTCCGCTCCAACAAGCAACGGATTGAGCACACTAGCGCTAGCGCGAAAGCCGTTAGCACGCGCAAACAAGCAACGGCTGCACTGCGCGAAAGCCGTTGCGCGTTAGCACGCGCATCCATTTTCTTGCCCCGTTTTCTTGCTAGGAGCAAATTACCAAGAAAAGGTACGCGAAAGCCTTTGTTACACTGTAATTGAACAAATCTGTAAGCTCCATCACGATCTTTTTCCTCAATATGGGCTTACCCCCTATAGATTAGGGCCCCTCATAAAGTTCGAAACTTAGCGTTCGAGCCCGAACGGTTTAATTGGCTATGCAATATTTACCAGAGCTTAGTCGAAAATGGAATCGACAGTGCCCGTCGTGAGGGAATTTCTTCTTACCTACCATAATGGGGGTGGGGGTTGTAGAAAGGGAAGTAACGGAGTAAGTGGGGAGAAAAGGGAGCTAGCTAGAGTACGAGGGGAAAGTAACTGCCGTTGATGATAGGATTCCTGATAAGTTGAATCTTAAGAAGGAGGAAGTGAAGTGGATATCCCCTCAAACCCATCTGCGGGTTAAATAAAAGCCGGTGGAAAAGAAAGCGGTTCAAACTGCCCCTTCATCAATCAGAAGGGAGGGGAGCTGCATCGACCCGGGTTTAGGCGCTAAATGCTGGAAATATAGGTTAGTGCGGGATAATCCATATCCATTATTATAGCTATAGCCGAGACTTCTGTTGATGGAAGAAGGGGATAAGCCGGTAGATGTCCTATCTATTCGAGGAACGAAGCGCCCTTCTTTATTCTATTACAGCCGACCCGACTTCTCTGTTGTAAGGCTAAAGCCCTTGCCCAAGCCTAATTCATTTTATGAGGAAGGAGAATCCTGGACTCTATTCCATTATAGCCAACTTCTCTGTTGACGGGCCCTTATCATAGTATAGGGGGTTCGAACCTCCTATATTATGCTCAACCGGTACCTTCTTTTTATGAGAAAAATGAGTTGACTGATAGTGCCGATCCGAGACGGTAATGCCATGTATCTGAAAGAGTAATAAAATAATTTGCGTGTGAGGTAATCTTGATGGGTAAACAGAGAATACACCTGCAACAGATGTAATTATCTTCCTTTACGATAGCTTACTAGAAAGTAAGTATGAGCAATTCACTTATATAATATGTAGGTTTGATGATTGCTTTAAAGATTCAATTAAATTCAACCAAATCGCCCTAAACGACCCACGGATGCTAGACTGAAATACGTTGTCTTGCTTCCCTTCTTTGTCTTTTCTTTTCTCATATATAGTGTATGATTTTGATTGGTTTATATCATATATAGTGTATGATCCAAATCATATACGAATCTATTTTTTTATAGTTGAATGTAACTACACGTTGTAACGTTACGTTTAGGTTAAGGTTGAGGTGAAATAGCCCGTAAGTAATTTTTGACTTATGTATGAAGAATCGAAAGATGTTATTTGCTGCTATTCTTTTTATTGGAGCCTTAAGTTCTAAAAATAATCTATAATGAAGAATTGATAGTAGCTGCTTGTTTTATAGGCTTTATCATATTCACTCGTAAGAGTTTTGGATCAACTTTCCAAGAAGGAGTCAAAACGAATCCAATCCCGCAAAGGATTGTACATGGAACTACTATCGAGATAATTTGGACCATCTTTCCAAGTATCATCCTGATGTTCCTTGCTATACCGTCCTTTGCTCTCTTATACTCAATGGACGAGGTAGTAGTAGATCCAGCCGTTACTATAAAAGCTATTGGGCATCAATGGTATTGGACTTATGAGTATTCGGACTATAAAAGTTCATCAGAACTTAAGAAAGCCTTTCTTCCTATCGTTGTAGAAGGTGTTTCTTTAAAGGATTATGGTGATGGGGTCGGGTTGACTCATTGGGCCGGTGAGGAAGGTGCCAATAACCAGCCTCGTCGGTTGGCAGATGGCTCCGCAGCCCCACCGCTCTCCCTCCAGCCTCCTAGTAACCCACCCATTCGCTACTATCTATCTATTTGAGAGCATCGTCTCGACTAGATTGGAGGTACTCTACGGTGAAGAAGGAGGGAGCCTCTCGGGGGAGGCACTTAGTGCCAAAGTGAACGATTTAATTCAATCAAAGAAGGATCCCACTACCTGGGACCAGATCATTAGGGATCTGTCTCATAAAAGAAGGGATTCGAACGTGGGAATTCCGGTATTTTTTGACCCGGGGTTTTCTTTTTTTGAGTTTGATAAGGAATACACGAAAAATCATATAGTAAATAGAAGTATAAAAAAAAGAAAGCGCGAAAATAAAAAAACGTTGGGTGAGGTTATGTTAGAAGGAGCAAAATTAATAGGTGCCGGAGCTGCTACTATTGCTTTAGCGGGAGCTGCTGTAGGGATTGGAAACGTCTTCAGTTCCCTAATTAGTGCCGTGGCACGAAATCCATCATTGGCTAAACAATTATTTGGTTATGCCATTTTGGGCTTTGCTCTAACCGAAGCAATCGCCTTGTTTGCACTCATGATGGGGTTTTTAATTCTTTTTGTTTTCTG
>Ga0265324_10000170_pt1 | contig 50529 bp, 43 predicted proteins | sample 41419metaG_FD_198634 | JGI IMG/M metagenome (GOLD analysis project Ga0265324, IMG submission 198634) | Rhizosphere microbial communities from Carex aquatilis grown in University of Washington, Seatle, WA, United States - 4-14-19 metaG | ecosystem: Host-associated > Plants > Roots > Rhizosphere...
AGGGCTTGTTCACAACCCTTAATAATAATAGATTTTTTAAAAGAACACAGAATATTATATCCGCATGAACCTCACGATCACCAAAGATCAGATTATAGCCGGCTTGTCGGCCGTGCAGAATGTCGTCAGCTCGCGCACGACGCTGCCCATCCTGTCCAACGTCCTCATTCGCGCTGAAGGCAGCCATGTGGAGTTCACCGCCACGGACCTCGACGTGACCGTTGCGTGCAAGGTTGAAGGCAAGGTGGCCAAGGGCGGGGCCATAACGCTGCCGGTAAAAAAACTTTTTGGCATCGTGCGCGAACTATCCGGGGACATCGAGATTGAAGTGGACGAAAAAAACGTCGCCAGCATCCGCAGCGGCTCGTCTTTTTTCAAGATCAACGGCTTGGGCGCGGATGAATTTCCGCCGCTGCCGAATTTCAAGGACGACAAGAAAGTCGCGCAACCGCAGGAAAACATCCGCGCGATGATTCGTAAAACCAGCTTCGCCGTTTCCACCGACGAATCGCGCTACGTCCTGAACGGCATCTTTGTCAGCCTCAAGGAAGGCAAGATGACGCTCGTGGCCACGGATGGCCGCCGGCTCGCGCTGGTGGATGAGGAAGTGGAAATCTCCGAGAAGAGCAGCGGCGAATTCATCGTTCCGGCCAAGGCCATCAACGAACTCAACCGCTTGTTGCAGGACAAGGGCGACGTGGAAATCAAGTTTGGCGAAAACCAGGCTTCGTTCGCACTCAAAAGCGAAGGCGGACTTTTGGTTTTGCTCATCACCAAGCTCATCGAGGGCAACTACCCGAACTACCGGCAGGTCATCCCCGGAGAGGCCAAGGAACGCATAGCAATCGGCCGCGAAGAACTCGTGCAGGCCCTGCGCCGCGCGGAAATCATGACCAGCGAAAAGGCCAACTCAGTAAAACTGGCCTTTGGAAAAAATCTCCTGACCATTACCGCCAACTCGCCTGAAGTCGGCGAAGCCCGCGAAACACTGGCCATCAACTACAAGGGCAAGGAACTGGCCATCGCCTTCAACCCGCGCTATCTGATTGACCCGCTCAACGCGCTGACCGAGGACGAGATTTTCATCGAGCTGATTGACGAACTCAGCCCCGGCGTCATCAAGATCAATGGGCCGTTCCTTTACGTCGTCATGCCGATGCGGCTGAACTGAAAAATAAAAATTTAAACGGCTGGTTAAAGCCAGCCGTTTTTTTATTGCCTAAAAACAGGAATCAGAAATGAAATCGGCTAAAAAAGTCTTTTAATGGCCGGCCATGACACGGCCCGACAACCCCGACCGCGCCGCGCAAGCCCGCGCGTTGTGCGAACAAGGAGAATGGGTGGCGCTGCAGTTGTTCGCACAAAAATGGGGCGCGGAACAGGCGGAAGAAGCCGGCGCATGGTTTTATCAAGGCGTTGCGCTTGCCACTCTGGGCCGCTTCGCCGAGGCCGAAACGGCCTATCGCACCGCGCTGAAGTTGGACGCCCATGATTTCAAAATCTGGAACAATCTTGCGGCGCTGTTGTTTGATTTAATGAACCGGCCCGCCGAGGCGGTGCAGTGTCTGGCGCAGGCATTGAAAAATGAGCCGCGCAACCCGCTCGGCTGGTCGAACCTCGCCAGCCTGAACGGCCAGCTTAACCGCCACGCGGACGCGCTCGCCTGCGCGGAGTGCGCGCTGGCGCTCGACCCGCAGTTGGTGACGGCGCAGTTGCATCGCGCCCGCGCGGCACAGGCGTTGGGGAAACCGGAAATCGTCCGCGCCGCGAGCGAGGCGCTGGCCAAGCTGGCGCCGGAGAAATTCCAGCGGACGCGCTGAACACGGCAGCTTGTGGCGAACATGGTTTGTGCTAATCTTCCATCGTGATTTACGACGCATCACTCGACGAATTGCTGCAAAAAGTCTGGGACGGCCAGCGCATTGAACGCGCCGAGGCCAAGCGACTTTACGTGCTGCCGCTGGAGGAGCTGGGCGCGCTCGCCGACCGCCGCCGCCAGCTCGCCAAGGCCAAGGATTACAACGGGCGCGGCAACGAGATCGTCACGTTCAACGTGGATCGCAACGTTAATTACACCAATGTCTGCAATGTGTATTGCAAGTTCTGCGCGTTTTACCGGACGGAGAAGGACGATGATTCCTACATCATTTCGCTCGCGGAGATGGACCAAAAAATCGCGGAGACGCTCGCGCTGGGCGGCACGCAGATTCTCATGCAGGGCGGCCATCATCCCAAGCTGACGAAGCAGTGGTATCTGGATTTGCTCGCGCACATCAAAAGCAAGTGGCCGCAGATCAACATCCACGGTTTCAGCCCCAGCGAGTTTGTGCACTTCCGCGACGTGTTCAATGAACCTCTGGAAAAAATCATTGCTGATTTCAAGGCGGCCGGTCTGGGCTCAATTCCCGGCGGCGGCGGGGAAATCCTCGTGGACAGTGTGCGCCAGCGCGTCGCGCCGCTCAAGGCGATGAGCAACGACTGGCTCGAAGTCATGGACATCGCGCACCGGCTCGGGCTGTATTCCAGTGCCACGATGATGTTCGGCCACGTTGAGACGATAGACGACCGCATCGAGCATCTTGACCGCTTGCGCGTGCAGCAGGATGTTTCGCAAAAGCGGAAAGCGGAAAGCGGAAATGAGCACATGGCGCATTTCACCGCGTTCATTGGCTGGACGTTCCAAGCGGAGCACACGAAGTTGAAAGCGCCCACGGTCGGAGCGCACGAGTATCTGAAAACGCAGGCGCTCGCTCGCATCTACCTCGACAATTTTGAGAACATCCAAAGCTCGTGGGTCACGCAAGGCCTGGAGATCGGCCAGATCGCGTTGAAATACGGTGCGAATGACCTCGGCAGCATCATGATCGAGGAGAATGTCGTGTCGCAAGCCGGCACGACGTTCCGCATGACGGTGCCGGACATGCACCGGCTCATCAAGGAGCTGGGCTACGAGCCGCATCAGCGCAACAATTGGTATCAGTTGGTGAACTGATTTTCGCGGAACAAACTTGCGCGGCAGTGGCAAACGACGAACCATAATTCATGGCCCAGATCAATCCGGTGCGGCAGATCCGCAACCGCAAGACGCGCTTCAACTGGCGCGTCAGCAATGTGCTTCGCCGCACCTTGGTCAAGTGGTATGAACTGCGCGCGAAAATTTCCGGGCGCGGTTTCTATTGTCCCACGCTCGCCGGACAGGACGATTACAATCTCACGGTCAATTCCGACCTCACCGTCTCGTGCAACTGCCAGGACTACGACGGTTCCGGCCATCTCGGCGATTTGCGGAAAAATACGTTTGAGGAAGTATTCTTCGGCCCGGTCGCCCAGCGTTTCCGGGATGAAATGCAGCGCGGCAAAGTCCCGATTCCCACCTGCGTGCGTTGCACCATGCAACGCCTGGGAAAAAACGCCGTACCGCCGGTGCCGCGCCTGCCGTATCGCGGGATGCTCATCGAGAACACCGTCGTCTGCAACGTGGACTGCGTCGGCTGCGCGCGGGAAGGCGCCGCCGCCATCCGCACGCAACGGCAAATGTCGCTCAAGGATCTCGCCGAGATCGCCGACCTCGCGGCGCGGCTGAAGATGGAACGGATTTTTTACCTGAACCTCGGCGAGCCATTCCTATCGCCGACGATCTGCCAGGAACTGCCGCTGTTGCGCGAAAAAAATCCCAACGCCTACATCCGCGTCTCGACCAACGGCGTGCTGCTCAACACGGACGCCAAGCGCGAGGCGGCGCTGAATCTAACGGACATCCAGTTTTCCGTCCACGGCATCAGCGACGCCATGCTGGAAATTTACATGAAGCGCAGCAGCTTTGAAAAAGCCCACGCCGCGATGCGCGACATGGTGAAATACCGCGACGCGCGCGGTTCCAAGCGGCCGCTGCTGGAGTGGAAATATCTTTTGTTCAACTGGAACGACCATCCCGACACGATTGACCGCGCCGTGGCCATGGCGAAGGAGATCGGCGTGGACATCATTTCGTTCTGGCCGACGCAGAATCCGTTTTACGGCGTTTCGTGGCGCTACAAGCTTGGCCTGATGAAAAACATCGGCAATAAATGCTGGAAAGGCCACGAAATCATTTTGCGCCCGGAAAATCTGCCACCGAATTATAAGTAATGCCGCCGCCGGACGCGCCCGGTTTTCGCTTGCGGCTTATGGCGCCTTTCAAAGATAATTACCGTTCAAATGACAAAGATTCTTTTGCTCGGTCTCGGTCGCTGGGGCGCGAACCATCTGCGCAATCTCAACAATCTGCCCATCGAGTTGTATGTCGCGGAAGTCGGCGACAAGCAGCTCGAACCGGCACGCAAGCTCGGCATCCCCGCCGAGCGGCTCACGACCAACTACAAGGATTTCATCAACAAGATTGACGGCGTGGTCATCGTCACGCCGGCGCAGACGCATTTTCCGCTGTGCCAGGAATTTCTCGAAGCCGGCAAGGACGTGTTCGTCGAAAAGCCGCTGACGCTTGCCAACGAAGAATCCAAGGCGCTCGCGGAAATCGCCGCGAAGCACAAGCGCATCCTCCAAGTCGGACACATTTTGCGTTTTGATCCGGCGACACTCTGGCTGCGCGACGCCGTGCAGAACGGCGAGTTCGGCAAGGTGAACATGATCCGCGGCCACTTCGGCGGCTTCAAGCGTCCACGCAACGACAGCGGCGTGATGTTCGCCGACGGAATCCATTTTGTTGACCTGTTCAATTTCATTCTCGGCGCGCTGCCGAAAAGCGTCACGGCCATCAACCATGATTTCTTCGGTCGCGGCCTGGATGATGTTTCGCTCGTCTCGCTCGAATACGAAACCAAGCACGGCAAAACCTGGGCGACGGTGGAGACGGAATATTTCATTCCCGGCAAATTCCGCGAGGTCATCGTCTGCGGCGACAAGTTGAGCGCCGTGTGCGATTACAACGTCGCGCAATACAAGATCAAGACTTACGCGAACACGCACACCGCTGCCGGCGGCAATGATTTCAAGGCGACCGAAGGCATCGTGACGCAGATCGAGACGCCGCCGGAAGAGCCGTTGCTGGCGGAACTGCGCGCGTTCATTGACTCGATCAAGACCCGCGCCACGCCGCGCGCCGATGCCCAGTCCGGCTACGATGCCGTTCGCGTGCTAAACGCCGCGCTGGAATCGGTGAAGACCGGCAAGGCCGTGCTGCTGTAAGAATTTCAACCACGGATGGACACAGATGAACACGGATTTTTCACTTGTTGAAGAACCGCTTTGATTCTGTTTTCATCCGTGTTTATCCGTGTCCATCCGTGGTAAAAAATAAAATTTTATGAGCAAAATCCCGTTATCAAAATGTTTCGTGAACGCCGAAGTCGAGGAAGCCGCGCTGCGCGCCATCCGCTCCGGCCAATACATCCTCGGCAAGGAATCCACCGCGTTCGAGGCCGAACTCGCCGCGCACACCGGCACAAGTACCTGCGTTCTCGGCAGCTCGTGGACGATGATCGTGTATTGCCTGCACCAGTTGCAGGGCATCGGGCCGGGCGACGAAATCATCGTGCCCAGCCACACGGCGTTTCCGACGATGGAACCGCTGATTCACCTCGGCGCGAAGCCGGTGTTCGCCGACATTGACGACACATTCGTCATGGATCTGGCGCACGTCGAATCGCTTATCACGCCGCGCACCGTCGGCATCATCGGCGTGCATCTCTACGGCCATCCGATTGACAACGACAAGCTGCTCGCCATCGCGAAGAAAAACAATCTCTGGGTCATCGAAGATTGCGCGCAGGCGCAGGGCGCGAAATACAAGGGCAAAACCGTCGGCAGCATGGGCGACTTCGGCGCGTTCAGCTTTTTCCCGTCGAAGAACCTCACTGTCCTCGGTGACGGCGGCTGCATCACGACGAACAAAGCTGATTACGCCGACCGCCTGCGGATGTTGCGCAATCACGGTCGCCAGGGAAAATACGACCACGAATTCACCGGCTACAACGTGCGCTTCAACGAAATCAACGCCGCCATCGGCCGCGTGATGCTGAAGCACCTCGACGGTTTCAACGAAAACCGCCGCAAGATTGCCGCGCGTTACAACGACCGCCTCAAGGGCATCGTGCAGACGCCGATCGTCAAAGAGTGGGCCACGCCGGTCTATCACATGTATGTCACCCGCTGCGAACGCCGCGATGATTTGCAGAAATTTCTCAAAGAGAAAAACATCGAGACCGGCGTGCATTATCCGAAGCCGAACCACCTGCAACCGGCGGTCGTCGGTTTGTTTCCTTACATCCCGAAACTGCCGAACACGGAAAAAGCGGTGAAGGAAATCCTGTCGCTGCCGATCCACGGCGAGATGGGCCTCGACGCGGCGGACAAGGTCTGCGACGCCATCGCCGAATTCTACGGCAAGAAATAGTGGCGAGGCGCCACCGGCCAATAGCCAATTAAAAAAACCCCCGCTCGGAAACGAGCGGGGGTTTTTATCTTTTAAGAATTCACCGTGAGCCGAGGTTCTCCAATTCCCTCGCCCATTTGCGGCAGAACCAGAGCGGAATGAAACCGAAGACGCCGAATGAACAGTCAATCAGCCGCCACCAGAAAGGAATTCCGCGCAGTCCGCCGAACACGAGCGCATAAGGAATCACCAGCCCGCAGGCGATGAGGCCGAAGTCAAACAGCCAGCGGTTGCGCACGGGATCGCGCAACGCGCCGATGAAGGCGATGGCGATGACAAAATGCCCGAACGCCAGCCAGTCCGTGCCGTAGAACAGAAACGGATGCTGCGCCTGTGTTTGCGCGAGCGCGTCGCGCACACGCACGAGCCATAGCGATAAAACCGCCGGTCCGTTTGCGTTTCCAAACCAATTCGCTAAAAGGTTCAGTTCGCTGGCGAGCGGGATCGCAGTTGCCCCGCTAATGGCGAGACCGAAAATAAAAAAGCAAGTCAGCCATTTAATGCGGCGAAAGAGGAGTGATTCCCGATTCATGGGTGGTCGTTTGGGTTGGCTGGGTGTTCTTATATCTTGGAAAGATTTGAGTGCAAACGAAAAGCAATATTGCGACGGAGGATTTTCCAGCCAGGAGGCAGATGATGCCAGCGAGCAAGAAGCCGATCCAAATTCCAAACTGTAAATGAGGATTGGCCACAATAATTGTTTCGCGATGCCTCCTCCAATAACACAGAGATCGGATAGGAGCGATCAACAGGAGCAGGCCAATGCTAATTTGTAACGCCAGAAAAATGAGGACGAACTTTGGAATTGAGCCACCGGTCTGGACCTGAATATTTTCCGCCGGCATCCGTGTGAGGTTGAATAGAATGGCAGCCTCCCCGAGGTATGGGGCATCGGCCGCATTGGAAAGCAGTCTGGGGAACAACCGCGTGCCATTCGGCAGCGGCCAGGAAGTGACTAGCATCTCAGCCGTGAGCGGATAGGCGTGTTCAAAATGGCCATTAGAACGCGCCGCACCAACACCGAACGCGCAGGCGGCGCATCCGAAACCTCCTAAAACCGGCCCGGCATCCACGTCGCAGTCCCAGTTGTTGCCCGGCAAATCATTTGGAAACTCTCGGAATCCGGCACAACCCCAGCTTTCTTGCCAACAATAGTGCGTGTATAATGCATACCATGTTTGTGCTTGTTCGGGCCAGATACCCGGAGAGAACAACGCGACATAGGAATTGCCGCAGCCACGAGACGGAGTGAGTGGTCTTCCTTCATTGGCACTGGCAAAATAGGGAACCAGTCCCCGGGAATCCAGCGCCTCAGATTGAAAGCCTCGTATCGCGCGGTTAACGAAGGCTGAATGATCCGTTCCCAAAACTTTATCGGCCTTGTGAATCATGGCAATCGCGGTCAGCACGTCGCCGGGATAACATTCACCGGGATAATCATCGAGCCAACCATGCCGGCTGGCGTCAAGGTCGGCGGACAAACTGTCGGCCTGATCTTTTAACAAGGGAAGGTTCTGCTTTTCTCCGGTGAGTCTGGCATGGCTAGTGAGCGCAGAAATAACCAGCATCCGGTAAAAGACATTTTCAGTTTTAAGGTAATTCGGGCCCCAATGAATTTTGACCCAGTTTGCCTGCGCGGGATCAATGACCAGACTGGCCGCGGCTTCAATGGCGCCTTTGGCATAAACGTTGGGTGCCACCGAACTCGCCGCATGGTCTTTTTCCCAGGCTTCTTGCAGTGATTCGGTTGCCCAGAGATAAAACACCGATCCGAACAGCGGCCATTCCGTTCCTGAAATATTGCTGGTGGAGAGCTCAACCGCACGCTTCGAATCGAGCCGCGCCTTGGCCCATTGCTCATACTTGGGGGACAATATCTGATGAAACTTCCACGCTGATCGAGGGATGCCTGCGGACCGGATGTTTGGATCTGATAAATCGTGAATGACCGTCAATCCGGGAATCAAAAAAAAGAACAGTGAAACCAGTGCGATGGCGGCGGCGTTAAAATATCGGCAGATGCTGATGACGCCCCTTCGGTTATAATTCGTCTGATTTGCTTGCATCGTTGCCCTTATATGAGCCTCATCGATTGGAATGCGATTGGTCATTTTCCTTCTGATCTTTCATGCAATCGCCCCAGTGAGCAATAAAGAATTTTTTCTCGGTGGGCAGAAAGGTGTCCGCCCGCCCGAGCAGCGGGCGCAGCGCCGTGCTCATTTGCAGCACGACCAGGACGAAAATGACCGTCCAGGTTTTCAATCCGGCCCCGCTGCGGGCGTTGGTTTGGCGAAAGCCGGCATCCAGAAACCGCAGGCCGAAAGCCGTGGCCACAAGCCAGAACATCAAATGCAAAAGGCCCATCCACAAAACGGAATTGGTGGATTGCGAAAACAGCCAGGCCACCGGCGCGAACCCGATGAGCAATATCGTCATCAAAAGCAACAGACCCGCCACGAGGCCGGAAATCTCACCAAGCCGGGCGGTCGAGCCGCTCAACCCGGCGAAAATGTAGAGGCTTGGCAGGCAGATCAGCGCGGAAATGAGGAGTCCGCCGGTGAATTTTATGGGCGCGGCCCACCACTGTTCAGCCCCGGAAAAGGAGCCGATGATCAGGCCGTAAACCAGACCGCAAACCAGGCTGGCAAACAACATTCCGCCAATGAGCCTGCCGGCGCCGGGTTGGCGGAGCTGGAACAGCAACCGGCGCGGCTGACGTAATACGGCTTCAATGACACCGAAGATATTTTTGATCGGGACACGTTCCGCTGGGTCGTCGCCCAAAACACGCGGCCCATTGATCACTGGCGGGATTTGCGGTGGCGGCTCCGGAGTGTTTTGCGGTGGCTGGTTGATTTCATTCATAATGTGTTTTTGTTTGATGGTTCAGTCGTGGAAAAATTGCCGCACGGTGTGAAAGATGTTTTCGTAAAAGTTTCCCTGCAGGGCGATGTCGGTCCGGAGGAATTGCACCGGCAAAAATGGCGCGCCGATAAACGGACGGAGCATCCATGAAAGCTGGCTGCCTAAAAACAGGTTCACCGCCAGCCAGCTAAACAAAACGCGCCCGGCAATCTTGCGATCGCCATGAGCCAGATCCACCAGCAGCCGCAGCAACCGGGCGTTGCCGACGATGCCCGCGAAGGCGATGATCACCACATGCGTCAGCTTGATGAATCCATAGGCCGCACTGTGCGTGGCGTCCGTCGTCAACGGCGGCGCATTCCAGACCAGAAAGGCGACCAGCGGCGAGAATGCCCCCAGAATCGCGGCGGATATGGTGAAGCTCATCAGCACCGCCCGCAGCGACTGTGGCAACGTGAGGTTCAGCCCCAGCAGCGGCGCGAGCATGGCGTTCAACAGCGCGTTGCCGAGCGTGGTCAGCAGAATGATGAGCGGAAATTTGATGGCGACGAACAAGGCCTGTTCCGGCGAGCGCCACCAGCCCATCGCCGCGCCGTAGCAGCCGGTGCCGGTCACGATGACGGCCAGCGCACGCGCCAGTCGCAGCGGTTCGCCGCCGTGCAGCCAGCTTCGCAACGACTCCGCCTCGCCGCGCAGCAGGGTGGTGATTTCCGGCTGGCGCGCGGTTAGTTGTTCAGGTTGCGGGTGCATTCAAGTTCTCCCGTCGGTTCGGCGTTGGCAGCTGTTGCGCGTTGCCGCTTGCACAACTGCCAGCCGGTTTTCATCAAAGGCGCGGACATCAATACCAGGGCGATGCCAAACCACGGCCAGTTGAATCGTTCCGGCAACACCGTGCGAATCGCCTCCAGCCCGCGGTGCGCAGCGACCATGGCGTCCGTCATGAAAACATAAAGTGCGAGCGCCACCCCGGTGAAATTCAAAAACCACACGCGCCAATTGGACGGCGCCGGGGGGGGAATTGGTTCAAATTGACTGGCCAGCGTGCCCCACAAAATCATTAGCGTTGAAATGAGCACGGGCGCCAGCACCGGCCCCCACCACGGCATCGGCAGGAGAAAGAGAACATCCCAATCCAGCAGCGAGTGCGGCCAGCCGCAGATGATTTTCAGGAAGACGTAATAAAAAATGTCCCACACGCCAAACGCGATGACGGCGTAGCCCAGCCGCGCCCGCCACGTCCGTCCGGCCAGCCAGCCGACGGCGAACAGCATGACCAGCGTGGCAAATTCACGCGGCAGTTCCACGGAGGCAAAACCGCCGATGACGGGCAGCGGGTTCGTTTGATACGGCTCGATGCGGTCAATCATTGAGCGCAGGTAAAAGACCACCGCTGATTCCACCCACGCCATGGCGACGGCGTAAAGCACGACGAACCACCAATGATCCCAATTTGATTCATTCTTCCTGGTTTTCATTTTCCGTGAATAATTCTTTTTCGCGGCGCGGCGGTTGCAACTCTCGCCGCAAGCTCCACCGGCTTGATGGCGACGTAGGCCAGATCCGCCAGCCACGGCGACTTGATTCGCCCGGCGACGCCCGGGCCGACACGATTGTAAACTTTCCGAAAGACCGCATGGCTGTGCGGGGACTGCTTCCGCCATAGATTTTCAAACTTCCAGAGCGTGATGAGCTGGCGGTTGGCCAGCAGCATGCGCCCGCCATGCTCGACTTCCCAAAACGGGCCGACCAGTTTCCGGTGGCCGCGTCCTGCGGCCGTCACCACAAAACACCCGGAAGGGGCCTGATCCGGCAGCGATGCAAATACGCTGCGCGACCAAAACCAGCTCAACAGCCAGAATGGAAGCGAGCCAGTCAACGCGCCGAAGTAAGTCCAGAAGCCGAACCCTGCGGCCTTGATCAGTTGGATGGCACGGAGCGCATACCACACCGCCACATAGAGCGGCACCAGCATCCACGCCTGCCAGCCGATGATGACCAAGCCGAACCCCAGGCAAGTCGCAGCGACGCCGGCACCGAGAAACATGCCCACGACAATCCAGCGCTCCGTGTTTTTGGCGGTTCGAAAAATCTCCACCTGATACAAGGCGGCGGTTGCCAGCAGCACGAATGGCGTCAGCGCGAGTTTGCCCACGATAAAGCAGTCCAGCCAACCATGGGCGCAAGCGCCTTTCCATTCCGGCACCATGAAAGAGCTGAAGAAAAACACGAACAACGGCAGCACCACGCCCACGAATGACAAGACCAGAGCGATGAAAAACCGCCGCCACGATTTTTTCTTCAAGGCCGGGGGCAACGCCAGTGCGGCCAGAATCAAAAACAAAATGATCAAGATAGGAATCATGCGGAGAAGGGTTCAGGCCGGAAAGTTCCCACGTTGGAACAGGTGCGCAACCACGTTTCCACCTGCTGAATCGTTTGGTCCGGCGTGGAGGTTCCCGCCGTGAGGCCGACGGTGTCATCAGCGTGGAACCATTCCGGGAGCAGATCGTCCGCCGTCTGGATGTGATGCACGCGGGCGCAAAACTGGGCGCAGGTTTTCACCAGTTCATGCGTGTTGTTGCTGTGCGCGCCGCCGATAACGACGACCACATCGCTTTTCCGGGACAGTTCCACCGCCGCATTCTGCCTTTGCTTCGTCGGCTGACAGACGGTGTCAACGAAACGCACTTCAGATTGGGGAAAGCGCTCACGGAGCAATTGCGCGAACCGGCGAACCTTTTCAATCGGCTGCGTGGTTTGAGCGATGATGCCAAAGCGCGGACGCGCGCAAAGTCTGGCCACGTCATTTTCAGCCAGCACGACATCGAACACGTCCAAATCCTCCGTCATGCCGCGCACTTCCACATGGTCGTGTTTGCCGATGATGACGGGATGAAAGCCTTCGGCCACAAGCCTGGCCAGGGCGCGATGCGCCAGATGGACGAGCGGACAAGTGGCTTCCAGCACGTTCAAGCCGAGTTTGCGTGTCTCGCCAATTTTCCGGTCGGAAGCACCGTGCGCCGTGATCATCACTATTTGCGTGGTGACGCCCGCCGGCTGTTGTTGGAACTGGATGCCTTTCGTACGTAGTTCCGCCAGTACCGTTTCGTTATGGACGAGGTCGCCCAGAATCGTGAGCGGCTCAAGGCCGGCGGTTGCCAGCGCCAGCGCAATGGCGTCCTTCACCCCAAAACACATGCCCAGATGTTCCGCGCGGATGATTTTCATAACGGTTCGGTAAATATACTTTGTGTCACAAAGTAAAAGACCGCAGCCGTTCCGGTTTGTTCAAAATATTTTACCGGGGCTTGTTCTGCCGGACGATTTGCTCCAGCAGGGTGATGTATTCGGCAAAGGCCTTTCGCCCCGCCGGCGTTAGCGAGCAGGTCGTGAGCGGGCGCTTGTTTTGATATGACTTGGCGACGGAAATAAACCCTTCCTCCTGCAAGGCGCGGATGTGCGTGGTGAGGTTGCCGTCGGTCATGGCGAGCGCGTCGCGCAGTTCCGTGAAAGACAATTCCGGCGAGGCGGCGAGCATGGACATGATGGCCAGCCGCCCTTTCTCGTGGATCACGCGATCCAGTTGCAGGAAAAGTTCCGGGTTCACGCGACGGGGTTTTTCGGCTCGGTGAAGTAGAGGTAAATGCCGTAGGCCAGATGCAACCCGCCAAAAATGACCGTCATCAAGAAATTCGGCAAATTGGTTGCGCGGAAGGAATCAGCATCGTTCGTCATAAACACACAGATGCCGCAGCCAATCAGCACAAAAACCCAGCCGAACACCTTCATGCCGCGCGGCATGAAAAATCCGGCGGCATGAATCGCACAACCAAAAGCCCAGCACCAAAAGGAGACCAGATATAGAATGCCTTCCTCTCCGCCATTGCTGTCGGCGGCAATCGCCCCACAGACTGCGCCGACCACAAACGCAGGCAACAGTGCCTGGGTAACCCGCCTGGTCGGTGGCGACCAAAACGGCTCGGAGTCCCGCAGTGCCTGCCGTCGAACCAGAATAAAAGTGCCGGCCAAGGCGATGGTAGCCACGAGCGCCCAATAAAAAACAAAAAGCCGCGCCAAAAACGGTCCTCCTCTTTGAGCTTGGATCAGCCAGCCCAGAACTCCGCCGGCTATGCCCACGGTGCCGACAAACAACATAATCGGCGCGAGCGCACGGCGGTAGAGCGCGGAGCGTTCCATCAGGGTGCGGATGGTTTGCAGGTTTTCCTCGGCCCAGTGCGGATTCATGTTTCGACTTTGCAACACAAAGTCGGATTGTTCAAGCTGAGATTTGCCGCCGGGCATGGCGGGTTTCGGCAAAAGCCGCGTTTTTCCTTTTAATGGCGGCACTCTGCGGGTCGCCCTACCCCGCAAATTTATCTGTGTCCATCCGTGTCCATCTGTGGTTAACCTTTGGTCGATGCCGCCGAAGAATTATTCTGCCGCCCGCGCCCGCAACCGCGTGCTCTCGCAATGGCGCGGCGTGGATTACGCGGCGCTGGAAAAGGCCCGCGCCACGCCGGCGTGCCTGCCCGGCAACGTGCTGCCGGCGCTGATGAAGGAACTGCGGCTCGATGCGCGCCAAGCCGAGGCGGAAGTGGTGAAGGTTTGGAATTCGCTGATTGACCCGGTCGTCACCGCGCACGCGCAGCCGGCCAACCTGCACAAGGGCACGCTGTTCGTGAACGTGGACAGCAGCGTATGGCTGTCTGAAATCGTCCGCTACCGGCGCAAGGAAATCATCGAGCGGCTGCAAAACAGCTTCGGCAAATCCGTCATCCAGAAAATCTCCTTTCGCATCGGCTAATGTTGGCGGGACGCTCGCCCCACCGAGAATCACCGCATCCGCTTCATCTGCGCCGGCGTGAGCAGCCAGGCGAGCAGCGCGCATTTTCCGGCCCGCAATTTTTCAATTTCCAGTTTTGCCAGCCCACCCTTTTTCAACGCGAAACCGCCGCCGGCATGGCCGGTGACGAACAGCGAAATAAGTTCGCTGAAATCCGGTTCGTGGCCGACGAGTAGCACATTTTCCGCCCTCGGTTTTAGTCCACTGATCCTTTGCGCCAGTTTTTTTGCGGAACCACCGGGCTTCAGTTCATCGGCCAGCGCGAGATGTTTCTTCAGTTTCAATTCGGCCGCGATGATTTCCGCCGTCTGCCGCGCACGCACGAGCGGGCTGGATAGAATCACATCGAAGTGCAGTTCCATCATCCGCAGTGCGGCGGCGGTGGTGCGCAGTTGCTTCTTTCCCTTTGGCGTAAGCTGTCGGGCCGCGTCGTTGGCATAATCGAATTCATCGCGTTCCACCGCGATTCCGTGGCGCAGGAAATACAGGTTCATGGCCGAACATGGCACCAACTCGCGCCGGGCGCAAATGCCCATGAAATGTCACAATTTACTTTTTGGTTTGGCCGGCGGAATTTTTTATCCTGCCAGCGATGCAAACCGCGCGTCGCGCCGTAATTGATGTGGGCACCAACTCGGTCAAGCTGTTGGTGGCGGACGTGTGCGGTAATCAGGTCACGCCGATGCACGAGGAATCCAAGCAGACGCGGCTTGGCAAGGGGTTTTACGAGACGCACCGGCTCCAACCCGAACCCATCGCCCGCACTGCCGAGGCCGTCTGGGAATTTGCCGGCACCGCCCGCGAACGCAGCGCGGAGACCATCCGCGTCATCGCCACCAGCGCCGCGCGCGACGCGATGAATCCGCGCGACCTGACCGACGCCATCGAACGCGCCGCCGGTCTGAAAACCGAGATCATTTCCGGCGCGCGCGAGGCAGACTGGGCGTTTCAAGGCGTGGCCACCGATGCGAAGCTGGCCGAGCATCCGCTGCTTTTGCTCGACGTTGGCGGCGGCAGCACGGAATTCATCCTGGGCCACGGCCAGAAAAAATCCTTCGCCCACAGTTTTCCACTGGGCACGGTGCGGCTCATGGAGAAATTCCCGTTCAGCGACCCGCCGACACGCGGGGAATTTGCCATTTGTCGCGCCTGGGTGAAAAATCTTTTCACCACCGAGGTCTGGCCGCTGCTCGAACCGGCCTTGCAGCACGAAAAGAAATCCGGCACCGTTCGGCTCGTCGGCACCGGTGGCACCACGAGCATCCTCGCCCGCGTCGAACACGGCCTCGACCGCTATGACCGCGACAAGATCGAAAGCACCGTGCTGACGCTTGACCGCGTGCGCGAGCAACGCAAAAATCTCTGGCGGCTGCCGCTGGCCAAGCGCAAGGAAATTCCCGGCCTGCCGAAAACCCGCGCCGACGTGATTCTCACCGGCGTGTTGATTTACGAGGCGCTGATGGAAGATTTCGACCTGCCTGAGCTGCGCATCAGCACGCGCGGGCTGCGCTTCGCGGCGGTGATGAACAAATAATTTACGCCTGGCGATTTACAATTTACGATGGATCAAGCCTGCGCGCCTGTGGAACCAAATCGTAAATCGCCATTCGTAAATCGCAAATGCCTGATTGTCGGCTGCGGTTATGTCGGGTTACCGCTCGGTGCGGAACTCGTCCGGCGCGGGCATCAGGTTTTCGGCCTGCGCCGCAGCGCGCTGGCCGAGACGGAATTAAAAGCCGCCGGCATCACGCCGCTCCACGCGGACATCACGCAGCCGGACTCGCTGAAAAATCTCCCGCGCGATTTTGACTGGGTGGTGAACTGCTCCGCGTCCGGCGGCGGCGGCGCGGACGATTACCGGAAAGTCTATCTCGAAGGCAACCGCAACCTGCTCGCGTGGCTGGCGGATTCGCCGCCGAAAAAATTCGTCTACACCAGCAGCACCAGTGTTTACGCGCAGAACGACGGCTCGGTCGTGACGGAAAAATCCGCTGCCGAACCGGATGCGGACACGGCAAAGGTTTTGGTCGAGACGGAAAAACTGCTGCTGGATACCTGGGAGCGCCGGCAAGATGCCAGCGCTCCCGGTTTTCCGGCGGTGATTTTGCGCGTGGCGGGAATCTACGGGCCGGGGCGCGGCCACGCGTTCAAGCAATTCCTGCGTGGCGAGGCGCGCATCGAGGGCGACGGCTCGCGCTGGCTGAACATGATCCACCGCGACGACTTGATCGGCGTCATCATCGCGGCGCTGGAAAACGGCTCGGCGGGCGAAATCTACAACGCGGCGGATGACGCGCCGGTGACGCAGTTGGAATTTTTCACCTGGCTCGCGGCGGAACTGAAACGTCCGCCGCCGCCAATCGTGGCCGCCGAGGCGGAGGTCTGGCGCAAGCGCGGCGTGACGAACAAGCGCATCAGCAATGCGAAATTGCGCGCCGAGCTGGGATACGAATTCCGATTCCCGGATTTCCGCGCCGGCTATGCGCCGGAAATCGCCCGGCTGGCGGCGGAGCATTTTCCGCCGGGTTAGAGCATTTCCATAAATCCGATAGCGCGGCGGAATCAGATTTGAAAGCAGCGGTCTTTTTGGTTTTGGGCTTCGTTTCGGCTCAGTTAGAGGGTTTTCAAACCTGCGCCTTCGCCAAAGCCTCGCCCACAACCAAAAATCCTTGCTCCGCTTCGCTACATCATTTCTGTCAATGCTCTAAAAATAAAAAGCGTTGAAGCGGTTTGACGCTTCAACGCTGGGAACTTTCGACGCGACAAATCAGACGGCGGTGTCGCCCTTTTCCTCGGTGCGGATGCGGATGACTTCCTCCAGCGACGAGACGAAAATCTTGCCGTCGCCGATCTTGCCGGTCTTCGCGGCCTTGATGATGGCGGCCACGGCGGCGTCCTTCACGTTGTCGGGCACGGCGGTCTCGATCTTGATCTTGGGCAGGAAATCCACGGTGTATTCGCTGCCGCGATAAATTTCCGTGTGACCCTTCTGGCGGCCGAAACCCTTGACCTCGCTCACGGTCATGCCCTGGATGCCGAGCTCGTTGAGCGCATCCTTCACTTCGGTGAGTTTGAACGGCTTGATGATGGCTTCAATTTTTTTCATAGGTTTTATTCATTGTAGGCACGTTCGCCGTGCTGTGACAAGTCGAGGCCGGCGCTTTCGTCCTCGCGGTCCACGCGCAGGCCGATGACCTTGTCCACGATCTTCACGATGATGAACGTCCCTCCCGCGGCGAACGCCGCCGTGAACGCCACGCCGATGAGCTGGTTGATGAACTGGTGCGAACCGCCGGCCAGCGTGGCCGTCACGCCGTTCACCTTGAACGTCGTGGCGATGAGCGGGTTGACCTCCGCGCTGGCGAGGAAACCGAGCATCAACATGCCCGTGATGCTGCCAACGCAGTGGACGCCAAACACATCCAGCGAATCGTCGTAGCCGAAGACGGATTTGATTTTCGTGACCGCCAGATAACAGACGACACCGGCGACCAGCCCGATGCAGAACGCCGCCGGAATCGTGACGAAACCGGAAGCGGGCGTGATGGTCGCGAGCCCGGCGACCATGCCGGCAGCCGCGCCGAGCACGCTGGGTTTGCCCTTCAATTTCCATTCCATCGCGGCCCAGCTCAACGCGGCGGCGGCGGCGGAAAAATGCGTGGCGGCGAACGCACTGGTCGCGAGCGAGCCGGCGGTCAGCGCGCTGCCGGCGTTGAACCCGAACCAGCCGACCCACAGCAAACCGGTGCCGACGAGCGACAGCACGACGTTGTGCGGCACCATCGGTTCATGCGGAAAACCGTCGCGCTTGCCGATCATCAGCGCAAACACCAGCGCCGACACGCCGGAACTGATGTGCACCACTGTGCCGCCCGCAAAATCCAGCACGGGGATGTGGCAGTTGGTGGAAGCCCAGTTGAAAAAGCCGCCTTTGCCCCAGACCATGTGGCACAACGGAAAATAAATCAGCGTCACCCACAGCAGCATGAACAGGACATACGAGCTGAATTTGATGCGTTCCGCCACCGCGCCGCTGATGAGCGCCGGCGTGATGATGGCGAACATCATCTGGAACAGCATGAAGGTCTGCAGCGGGATCGTGCCGGCGTAATCCGGGTCGGGTGCCGCGCCGACGCCCTTCAGAAACAGGTGAGTGAGCGGGTTGCCGCAAAAGGCGTTGCCCGCGCCGAAGGACATGCTGTAGCCGTAAACCATCCACAACGCGGAAATCAGCGCCATCAAAATCAGGCTGTGCATCATCGTGGACAAAACGTTCTTCGTCCGCACCAAGCCGCCGTAAAACAGGATCAGGCCCGGCGCGGTCATCATCAGCACCAGCGCGGAGCTGGCGAGCAGCCAGGCGTTGTCGCCGGTGTTGATGGCGGCCACCGGCGCGGCCGGGGTCTGGATTTGCGGCGTGCTGGCGACGGTGTCCGCCGCGTGCGCCGGCAGGCCGAAAACCAAGAACAGGCCGGCTAAACATGAATAGATAAGCAACTTCTTAGCTTCTGAATGAGCGGATTTCATGGATTCGAAGTTCACCAAAACCGCGCCGCCGTGTCAAACCCGGCTTTGCGTAAAAGTTGTTCGATTTTGTCCGCGTTCGCGGTTAATTTTCCCGCCGCATGTCCGCCGAAGCGCAACTCACCCCCATGATGGCCCAGTATCGCCGCATCAAAGGCGAACTGCCGAAGGATGCCCTGCTGCTCTTCCGCCTCGGCGATTTCTACGAGATGTTTTTCGAGGACGCCCAAGCCGGCGCGCAGCTCCTCAACCTCTCGCTCACCGCCCGCAACGGCGTGCCGATGTGCGGCCTGCCGCATCACGCCGCCAACGGCTACATCGCGCGCATCCTGAAAAGCGGGCGCAAGGTGGCCATCTGCGATCAAACCGAGGACGCCAAGCCCGGTAAACTCGTCAACCGTGAGGTCACACAAATCCTTTCGCCCGGCACGCATTTCGACGAACGGATGCTGGTCGCCGAGCGGAACAATTTTCTCGCCGCCGTATATCCGAGCGGAAAAATCTTCGGCCTCGCGCTGGTGGACTTGACCACTGGCGATTTTTTGACAACAGAATTGGAAAATGAATCCGCTCTGCTCGCCGAACTGGAACGCCTGCGTCCGGCGGAAATCATCTTTCCGACCGAGGCGACGTCGCTGCGCGATTTGCTGCGCGGGGCTTTCCAGATTTTAAGCGGCTACGACGACTGGACGTTCGCGCCGGAGACCGCGTTTTACACGGTGAAGGAGCATTTCAAGGTCGCCTCGCTAGACGGCTTTGGACTGAAGGATAAAACCGCCGCCATTGGCGCGGCGGGCGGCGCGCTGCACTACCTCACGCAAAATCTGCGGCGCGACGTGAAACATCTCACGCGCATCTCATTTTATCAGCGCAGCGATTTTCTCACGCTCGACTACACGACGCTGCGGCATCTGGAGATTCTTGAGCCGCAGCACCACGACGCCCCGCGCAACGCCTCGCTTTACGGCGCACTCAATAAAACGGTCACACCGATGGGAGCACGGTTGCTGCGCAACTGGCTCTCGCAGCCGCTCGCCAAAGTGGAGCCGATCCGGCGGCGGCAGGACGCGGTGGAAACCTTCATCAAAAATTCCTTCGGCCTCGATGCCTTTCGCCAGCAGCTCGCACAAGTCCGCGATCTGGAACGCACGCTGGGCCGTTTGAGTTCCGGCAGCGGCAACGCGCGCGACCTCGTCGCCTTGCGCCTGGCGCTCGAACAGATTCCGGCGCTGAAGCAGATTCTTTCTTCGGTAGGGCCGAGCTGCCGCCCGGCCTTGCTCAAAGAAGAAGACGCAGAATCGGCGCCGCCGCGCCGCCCCACCTTGATTTTGGAATTAGACTCACAGATTTCCGAATCGCCGGATCTCGTTGAACTGATTTCCCGCGCCATCGTGGACGAACCGCCGCTGCCGATCAAGGAAGGCGGCATGATCCGTGACGGTTTTGACGCGGCGCTCGACGAATTGCGCGACGCCCAGCGCGGCGGCAAGGATTGGATTGCCAAGCTGCAGGCCGATGAAATCACGGCGACGGGAATTTCCTCGCTGAAAGTGCGGTTCAATTCCGTCTTCGGCTATTACATCGAGGTCACCAAATCCAATCTCGACAAGGTGCCGCCGCATTATCACCGCAAGCAGACCGTGGCGAATGGCGAACGCTTCATCACGCCGGAATTAAAGGCGATGGAGGGCAAAATCCTCGGCGCGGAGGAACGCAGCGTGAAACTGGAATACGAAATTTTCCAGCGCGTGCGGGAAGAAGTTTTGGGCCAGTTGCCGAAAATCCAGCAAACCGCGTCCGGACTGGCACAATTGGATGTGCTCGCGTCATTCGCCGAGACGGCGCGGCTGCATAATTATTGCCGGCCGCAGGTGGCCGACGAAGGCGGTCTGCAAATCCGCGATGGCCGACACCCGGTTTTGGAACAGCAGCTCGTCGAGGAACGCTTCGTGCCGAATGACACCGGGCTGGCTTCTTCGGAGCGCGGGCTTCAGCCCGCTTCAACGTCCGAAGCAGAGATTGGCGTGAAGCGGCCTGAAGGCCGTGCTCCGCAGATTGCGCTCATCACCGGGCCGAACATGGCGGGCAAATCCACCTACATCCGGCAGGTCGCGCTGCTGGCGCTGCTGGCGCATACGGGCAGTTTTGTTCCCGCCGCCGAGGCGCGGATTGACCTGGTGGACCGCATTTTCACACGCATCGGCGCAAGCGATGATCTGTCGCGCGGCCAATCCACCTTCATGGTGGAGATGACCGAGACGGCGAACATCCTGAACAACGCCACGCCGCGCAGCCTCATCGTGCTGGACGAAATCGGCCGCGGCACCAGCACATTCGACGGCCTTTCGCTGGCGTGGAGCATCGTGGAATTTCTGCACAACCAGGTTGGCGCGAAAACGCTGTTCGCCACGCATTATCACGAGCTGACCGAGCTTTCGATGCGCCTGCCGCGCATCAAAAACTTCAATGTCGCCGTGCGCGAATGGCATGACCAGATTGTCTTCCTCCGCAAAATCGTCGAAGGCGGCACGGACAAGAGCTATGGCATCCAGGTCGCGCGGCTCGCCGGCGTGCCGAAGCCGGTGCTGGAACGTGCGAAACAGATTCTCGGCAATCTCGAAGAATCCGAACTTACGCCGGAAGGTAACGTGCGCCAGCCGCGCCGCCAGCAGGATCGGGAAAAACTGAAATCGCTCGCGCCGCCGCCGCAGTTGGATTTGTTCGGGTGACCTGAACGATGAATTCCGCCACTGATTCCAAGCTAAAGAATTTTCTCCAGAAATTCACGGTGATGCGCCACGCCCCGCGCGAGTTGTGGATCATCTACGGCGCTTACATTCTTGAAAATCTCGCCTACAAGGTCGGCTCGGCGACGGTGCTGACGCTGTGGCTGTCGTCCGACCTTGGCTTCGGCGACAAGTCCGCTGGCGCAATGGTGGCGACATGGTCGGCGGTGATGACGCTCATCACGGTGTTCATCGGGCCGCTCACGGACGCGCTCGGCGTGCGGCGGACGTTCCTGCTCGGCTTCGGCGTCTGTCTTGTATCGCGCACGGTGATGGCACTGACGGTGGAACGCTGGGTGGTGTTGCCGGCGGGACTTTATCTACAGGCGGTGGGCATTGCGCTGATGGTGCCGGTGATGGCGGCGGCGATGAAAAAATATTCCAACATCGCGCAGCGATCGGTGGCGTTCTCGCTCTACTACGCGCTGATGAACCTCGGCTATGCGATGGGCGACTGGATTTTTGATCGCATGCGCAGCCCGCTGCACGGCCTCGGTGAACATGGCCACTGGACGCTGCCGCTGCTCGGCACGGACTTGAGCACCTACCGCGTGCTGATTTTGCTCGGCGTGGTCTTCACGATTCCCGGCATGCTGCTGACGTGGTTCTGTCTGCGCGACGGCGTGGAAATGACGGAAACCGGCGTGACCATCACCCCGCGCAAAAAAATCGTGGCGGCCAATCCGCTGGCCGCGCTGGTGGCAACAGTGCGCGACACGGCGGCGAAGACAGGGAAGATCTTCGCGAGCCTGTGGCGGGAAAAATCGTTCTATCAGTTTCTCGCCTTCATGACACTGGTCGTCGGCGTGCGGATGATTTTCTACCACCTATTTTTCACATTCCCAAAATTCGGCTTGCGTGAACTCGGTGACGGCGCACCCATCGCGCAAATCAGCAGCATGGTGAACTCCATCCTCATCGTGGTGCTGGTGCCCATCACCGGCGTGTTGACGCAGAAGATCGCCGCCTACCGCATGGTCACGGTTGGCAGTTTCATTTCCGCGCTGTCGGTGTTTTTCCTCGCGGTGCCGACGGAATGGTTTCGTCCGCTGGCCGACGGCTGGCTTGGCAATTTGATTGTCCATCAATGGCTCGGCGTGAGCGGTGCGGTCAATCCGCTCTACATTTCCATTTTCCTGTTCGTCACGCTGCTCTCGGTCGGCGAGGCGCTCTGGTCGCCGCGCCTTTACGAATACGCCGCCGCCATCGCGCCCAAAGGCCAGGAGGCGTCCTACATGGCACTGTCCATGTTGCCGTATTTCCTCGCTAAATTTTTCGTGGGCGGCAGTTCCGGCTGGCTGCTCGCGAATTTCTGTCCGGCGGAAGGACCGCGCAATCCGCAAATGATGTGGCTCATTATCGGCGGCATGGCGCTGGTGACACCGCTCGGCGCGATTTTGTTCCGCAAATATATTCAAGTCCACGAAGCCGGGCGCTAAACTCGTGGCGAAAATTTATGGAAATCAACCTTGTTCCCGAAAAGCTCCGGCGGCTGGAAATTCCCGGCCGCGTCGAAATCGTCAATGGCCACGGCCAATTGCCGCTCGTCAAAATCCGCACGCCGTGGAGCACGGCGGAAATTTACCTGCACGCCGCACACGTCACCGGCTTCCAGAAAAACGGCGAGCCGCCGCTGCTGTTCCTGAGCGCGAAAAGTTATTTCGCCCCCGGCAAGGCCATTCGCGGCGGCGTGCCGATCTGCTATCCGTGGTTTGGGCCGCGCGACGGCGAACCGGCGCACGGCTTCGCGCGTTTCACGGCGTGGGAACTCGTCAAGACCAGCGCCGCGCCGGAAGGCGCCGTGACCGTGACCTTGGCTCTGCCGCAAATTCCCGGTCGCGAGGCGTGGGAAAATCTCCGCACGGAATTCGTCGTGACCATCGGCGAGACACTGACGATGGAACTCGTAGCCACGAACGAATCCTGCGACGAAACGCTGGCGATTGAGAACTGCCTGCACACTTATTTTCAAGTCGGCGACATCAGCGCGGTTTCGCTCACCGGCTTGGAAAACGCTTTGTTCGACGATTTTGCCTTCGGTGCCGGCGGAAAACGGTTGCCGGCGGAAAACGCGCCGTTGCGCATCGCGCAGGAGACGAACCGTGTTTATCCCGACAACGCCGCCGCCGTGGAAATCCGCGACGAAAAATTGAAGCGCACGATTCGCGTGGAGAAATTCAACTCGCAGTCCACCGTTGTCTGGAATCCGTGGACGACGCAAAAAATGCCGGAGGATTTTAACCAAGCCGAACACCGCCAAATGGTCTGCGTGGAATCCGGCAACGTGAAGCAGAACAAACTTTCACTCGCGCCGGGGAAAAAGGCGGTATTGAAAGTCGTGTTGAGCAGTATGACGCTGAAATGATTTCGCTTTCCGAAATTCAGCCGCGCGGCGGCGATTTGATTTCCCAAGTTGAGGAAATCTTTTCGCCGACGGGCATTTTGTCGCGGGCGAAAAACTTCGAGTTCCGCCCGCAGCAGCAGGAGATGGCGGTGGCCGTGGCGCGCGCGCTGCAAAACCGCGAGCACCTCGCCGTCGAGGCCGGCACCGGCGTCGGCAAATCGCTGGCGTATTTGATTCCGGCGATTCTCTTCGCCGTCGAGCAGAAGAAAAAAGCCGTCGTCTCCACGCACACCATCAACTTGCAGGAGCAGCTCATGGAAAAAGACCTGCCGATGCTGGCCGGTGTGCTCGGTTCGCTGCCCGAGCCGGTGAAGTTCAGCTACGCGATGCTGAAGGGCCGCGCGAATTATCTCTGCACGCGCCGGCTGCAAAAGGCGATGCAGCAGTCAGGAAATTTGTTTACTTCGTCGGAAGCCGAGGAATTGCAGCGCATTTACGAGTGGTCGAAAGAAACCAAGGACGGCAGTTTGTCGGATTTCGAAATCGAGCCCGACCCGAAAGTCTGGGCGCAGGTCTGCTCCGAGCGCGGTTTGTGTTCGCCGAAAACGTGCGGGCATCAATCGGATTTCGCCAAAGACCACGACGCCTGTTTTTTTCAGCGCGTGCGGAACCGCATCCTGTCCGCTGATGTGGTCATCTTGAATCACACGCTGTTCTTCACGCTGTTGGGCGGCGTGGACGAGGAGATGGAAGGCGGAATTCTTTTCAAGAATGACTTCGTGATTTTCGACGAGGCGCACACGATGGAAGGCGTGGCCTCGCGGCATATCGGGTTGAGTGTGTCGAGCGGGCAGGTGCGCTATTCGCTGAACCGGCTGTGGAATCCGCGCACGGAAAAAGGTTTGCTCGCCACGTTGCGCCAGGGCAAAGCCGTGAAGCTCGTCGCGGAAATCTTGAGCGAATCGGACAAGTTTTTTGAGAACGTCGAGGCGGCTTGCGAAGAAATTCAGGCGACCGCGAAACCGAAATTTTCCGGGGGCGAAAACTCTTCCGCCCGCCGGCGCGAATGGAAGGATCTGCGCATCCGCCGCGCGGAAATCGTGAAGGACAATGTCACGCTCCCGATCCAGCGGTTGCGCGAGGCGGTGAGCGAGCTGGTCAAGGCGAGCGATGACAAGGACATCGGGCAGGAACTCATCGAGTGCAACCGGCGGCTGGGCGAATTGAAAATAGAAGTCGCGGAATTTTTGAGCCAGCAGGCGGACGATCATGTTTATTGGGTGGAACGCGGCGGCAAGTCGCAGCGGAACCTGTCGCTCAACGCCGCGCCGGTGGACGTGGCGGAATTTCTACGCCGCCGTCTGTTTGAAACGGATACCAGCGTCATCATGACGAGCGCGACGCTGGCGACGAGCGCCAATCTCAAATCCGAGATTTCAAATCCGCGAACAAAATCAGGAGGGAAGCAAAGCGGGCTGAATTATTTCGCCCGCCGCGTTGGCTGCGAAGCCGCCACGCAACTGCAAGTCAGCACGCCGTTCGATTACGAACGGCAGATGAAATTGTTCACGGTCAAGAAAATGCCCGACCCGCGTGAGCACGGCTACGCGGACGCGCTGGAACATTGGATCGGGCATTTCGTGAAACAGACGCACGGCAAGGCGTTCGTGCTATTCACGAGCTACAAGCTGATGCAGGAAGTCGCGGACCGGATGCGGCCGTTTTTTGACAAGCTGAAGCTGGAGTTGTTTGTGCAGGGCACCGGCACGCCGCGTTCGACGATGCTGGACAAATTCAAGGCGAACGTGGACTCGGTGCTGTTCGGCACGGACAGTTTCTGGCAGGGCGTGGACGTGCCGGGCGAGGCGCTCTCCAACGTCATCATCACGCGGCTGCCGTTTGCAGTGCCGGATCATCCGCTTATCGAAGCGCGGCTGGAAGCGATTGAGGCGCGCGGCGGAAATTCCTTCGGTGAATTTTCTTTGCCGGAAGCGATTTTGAAATTCCGCCAAGGTGTCGGCAGGTTGATTCGCACCAAGACGGACACCGGCATCGTGGTGGTTTTGGACAACCGGATTTTGACGAAGCAATACGGCCAGGCGTTTCTGGACGCGCTGCCGAAATGTCCGGTGGAAATTGTCTGAACGGTTTCTTAACTTGTGCGGGGAAATATGACTTGGTAAGTTAAGGCGTCAGTTTTTCTCCGCGTCTGTCCGATGGTGTAATGGTAGCACAGAGCCCTTTGGAGGCTTTAGTCATGGTTCGAATCCATGTCGGACAACCACGCCACGCTGGTATTCCCCACATTTTCTCACGGATAAGCCAGGCGATAAAAGACGCTGCCATTCACCGGGTTGATGGGGCCGCCGCTCGTCAGATTGTTGGTGCCGGGGTGATTTGGATTTTGCAGGCGATTCAACCGTTGACGAGACTGGCTTGAAAACCTTTTGGCGAAACTGTGGAAACGAAATGGCCGGCGTGGGCGTATCTACCTGACTGATTCAAACCCCAATCAACTGTCTGCAACCGTCAACTGCACTCACGTCCACACCAGCCGCCGCAACATCATCCTCTTTCCAAAGGCAATGGGGCGGAATGATGGAATTTGATCTGGGGAACTGGAACCAAATGACTGGCTGGAAAAGTTTAATCGGATGAAATATTGGCCCTGCGCGAAAGGGAATTCAGGCAAGCGGCACCATTTGTCGGATGCTTACAACTGGGCGTTGTAACTTTTCCATTTTGGAACTTAAGCCGTTGAAAAAGAAATGGAGCGAGCGAAGGGATTTGAACCCTCGACGTTCACCTTGGCAAGGTGATGCTCTACCAACTGAGCTACGCTCGCGTCCGAAAGTGGGTTGATAATAAACCAGCCACCGCTGCTGGCAAGCCTGAATTTGCCTATTTAACCGTCTCGCCCAAAGTCGCCCGGATGACCCGCAATAGATAATCGTGCTCCAGCGGCTTCTGAAAAAATGCCACCGCGCCGGTGTTCGTGGCGCGCTGCTTGGCTCCCGGATCGTCGCTGCCGGTGATGACGATGATGGGAATCCGCTTCACGGCATCCAGCCGGTGAAACCATTCCATGATGCGAAAACCGTCCCATGCCACGCCATCCACATCCGGCGGAAAACTCAAGTCCAGCAGGATCAAATCCGGTGATTCCTTCCGCGCGGTGGCCACGGCGGCCGAGCCGTCCATGGCCGTCAGCACCTGATAGCCGGCACCCTGCAATTTCAAAGAAATGGTCTTGATGACAATTTCGTTGTCATCCACCACCAGAATTTTTTTCGGTGTGCCGACCGTATTCATTGCAAACGACCCTAGCAAAGCCCTCGCCCGGCGCAAAGACATTTCTCTGCTTTGCCACCCGTCCGGTTCGCCGCTAGACTGTCCGCGTGAGCAACGCCTATTACGCGCCCGGCGACCAGCGCGCCGCGAAGGTCAACGACCTCTTCGCCCGCATCGCCCGCCGCTACGATTTCCTGAACGACCTTCAGAGCTTCGGCCTGCACCGGAGTTGGAAGCGCCGCGTGGTAAAACTGGCCAGTGTCGCGCCCGGCAACCGCGCGCTCGATCTCTGCTGCGGCACCGGCGACATCGCCTTCGCCCTCGCACAACGCGGCGCAGAGACCACCGGCCTCGATTTCAGCGCGCAAATGCTGGAGGTGGCCGCGCAACGCCATCTGAAATCTCATATCTCAAATCTGAAATTCATCCAAGGCGACGCGCAGCAGCTTCCCTTTCCAGAAAATTCCTTCGACACCGTCACCGTCGGCTACGGGCTGCGCAACCTGACGAGTTGGGAACGCGGGCTGGACGAGATGTTCCGCGTGGCCAAGCCCGGCGCCCGGCTCATCGTGCTGGATTTTGGCAAGCCGGCAAACGCGCTCTGGCGCAGCCTTTATTTCACGCACCTGAAGATGTCTGTGCCGCTGATGGGCTGGCTGTTTTGCGGCGACGCCTCGGCCTACGCCTACATCCTCGAATCGCTGAAACATTATCCCGCGCAGCTCGCCGTGGCGGAAAAGATGCGCGCGCTGAAATTGGAAAACGTCCGCGTCATCAACCTGCTCGGCGGCGCGATGGCCATCAACTACGGCGAAAAAGCTAAATAAATTTCCGCAGCACCGCACCCAGCCGCGCGATGCCGGCGCGGATGTCTTCCGCACTCGCATTGCCAAAGCTGATGCGCATTTCATTCGTTGGCTTGCGGCGTGACGAATCCTCGGCGTAGCAAAGTTCGCCGGGAACGTAGAGCACGTCGTTTTTCAGTGCGGCTTGGAAGATTTTTGATCCCACACCGGCGGAAATTCCTTTCGGCAAACGCGCCCAGAAATACAAGCCGCCGCCGGCTTCCCAAATCTCCACGGTCGCCGGAAAATGTTCCGCCATCGCCCGCCTCATCACCGCCGCCTTGCGCGCGTAATTTTTCCGCGCCTTCGTCACCTGCCGGTCGTAAATGCCGGACGCCAGTGCGCGCGCCAGCAAATGCTGCAACAAACTCGCCGTGCCGAAATCGTGGTTGCCCTTGATGCGCAAAACCGCCGTGTAAACCGGCTCCGGCAAAATGCCGAAGCCCACGCGCACGCCGGTCGCGAATGGCTTGCTGTAAGTGCCGGCGTAAATCAAGCGCGCCTTCGCGCCGGGCAGCGTCAGCGCCGTCGGTGGTGCGGTAGGGTCGGCGCGCTGCGCCGACCGAGGACGCCGCAACGCGGCGTCCCCACCAAACGCCAGTTCGCGATACGCGGCGTCCTCGATGAGATAAATCGGATGGCCGGCGGCGCGCTCGAATTTTTTGAGCAGCTTCAATACCGCACGTTTCTTGGCCAGCGTCGTCGTCGCGCCGGTGGGATTTTGAAAATAGGTGACGAGATACAGCGCTTTCAACCGGCGGATTTTGCCGGACTTTGCCAGTCGCTCCAAAACGGTTTTCAGATGCGACACGTCAATGCCATTACGCTCTAATTTTACGCCCTGCGCGCGGATGCCGCGACTTTGGAGAATGCTCAGGAAAACAAAATACGTCGGATCTTCCACAAGCACAACGTCGCCTTCGTCGCACAATGCTTCGAGCGTCATGTAGAGAAACTGTTGCGAACCGCCGGTGATGATGGTGCGTTCCGGTGCATGCGCTCGGTCGTGACCGCCGTCGAGTTTTTGCAGATGCGCCGCCGTGAGCCGGCGCAGCGGTTCCTCGCCGGCGGTGGTGCCGTATTGCAGCGCCGGCCGGCCGGTTTTCGGCGAGCGGAGAATTTCGTTGAGCAGCCCGCGCGAAAATTCGACGGGCAGCGTGGCGTTGTCGGTGAAACCGGCGGCGAGCGAAATGAGCTTGGGCTGCGCCAGCGCGGTTTTCATCAGCCACGAGATGGCAGGCGGCGCGGTGCGGCGACCCAGGGCGGACAAGGCGGTTTTCATTTCAGTAAATTTTAACCACGAAACACACAAAATACACAAAAGAAACCGGGCGGTTGAACCACAGATTTTCGTATGGTTTGTGTATTTCGAGGTTCACCGCCTCGACTTCACACGAAATTGGACTAGACTGTTTCCGTGAGTTTTGTCGCTGAATTCAATTCGTTGCCGCTGGACGCGCTGGTAAAAAAATCGCTCGCCACCGGCACCGCCGCCGCGCGCGAGGCTGCCGGGAAAAGCAAGTTTTCCCTCGCCGATTTCGCCGCGCTGATTTCGCCCGCCGGCTCGGAAATTTTGGAAACGCTCGGCCAGCGCGCCCACCTGATGACGCAGCAGCGGTTCGGCAAAACCATCCGGCTGTTCGCGCCGCTCTATCTTTCCAACGAGTGCATCAACAACTGCACCTACTGCGGTTTCTCGCGCGACAATCCGATTTTGCGCGTCACGCTCTCGCTCGACGAGGTGAAGCGCGAGGCCGACGCGCTGAAGGCGCAGGGTTTCCGCAACTTGCTGCTCGTTGCCGGCGAACACCCGAAATTTGTCTCCAATGGCTACCTGCGCGACTGCATCGAGATGCTGCATCCCGAATGGCCCAGCATCTCGCTCGAAGTCGGGCCGATGGAAACCGAGGAATATCGTCCGCTCGTCGCCGCCGGCGCGGACGGGCTGGTCGTGTATCAGGAAACCTACGACCGCGCGGTCTATACGGAAATGCACACCGCCGGGCCGAAACGCAATTTCGACTGGCGGCTCGAAACGCCGGAGCGCGCCTACGCCGCCGGTTTCCGCCGGCTCGGTATCAGCCCGCTTTACGGCTTGGCCGACTGGCGATTGGAGGCGTTGAGCGCGGCGGCCCACGCGGATTATCTGCTGCGCAACTGCTGGAAGGCGGCGCTGACGATTTCCACCGTGCGCATCCGGCCGTGCGCGGGCGAGTTTCAGGCGCGCACGCACATCAGCGACCGCGAGCTGGCGCAGCTCATTTGCGCCATCCGCATCATGTTTCCCGACGTGGGCATCGTGCTTTCCACGCGCGAGCTTCCGACTTTGCGCGACGGCCTGATTCCGCTCGGCGTGACGATGATGAGCGCCGGCGCGCGCACCGAACCCGGCGGTTACACCGGCGCGGGCAAGGAAAAAATCCACCACACCGAACGCGGCGTCATCAAGGAACTGGTCTCCGGCGCGAGCGAATGGGCACCGCAGGCGAATCATCCGACGAATGCCACCGGCCAGTTCAACATCGCCGACGAACGCTCGGCGGGCGAGGTGGCGGAACGCATCCGCAAGCTCGGTTACGAGCCGGTGTGGAAAGACTGGGACGCCGCGCTGACGATGTAAAATGCCATGCGCCAGTTCGCGCTCATTGTATTTCTGTTTGCGTCGGCCTGTGTTTCCAGCGCCAAAGAAACAAATAATTTCTGCGTCGTGTGTGGCAAAGGGCCGCTGACCGGGCGCATCTGGATGTCCAAGTGGGGCGCGGTCTGCAACGACTGTTACAAACTGGAAAATCATTGTTCTCTCTGCGGTCTGCCCATCGGCAAGGACTTCGTCAAGACGGGCGACGGGCGGTTCATCTGCAAATTCGACCAGCCGAACGCCGTGCTGGACGTGGCCGGGGCGCGGGAAGTTTTCGCCGATGCACGCCGCGAGCTGGTCGGGCGGTTCGGCCGCGGCTTCCTGCTGAATTTTCCCGACGTGACGGTGAACCTGTTCGACGTGGATTACTGGTCGGAGAAAGGCCGCGAGGACGGATTGCACAAGTTTGGTTTTTCCAGCACGCGCAAGACGCGCACGGGCGATTGCACGCATGAGGTCGTGATGTTGAGCGGCCGTCTGCACACCGAGCTGGCGGCCACGGCGGCGCATGAATACACGCATCTGTGGATCAATGAAAACCGGCCGGCGGAGCACGCGATGGATGGCGACACGATTGAGGCGATCTGCGAATTGTCCGCCTACAAGCTGATGGAAGTGCGGTCGCAGCCGGAGCAGATGCAGCAGATTCTCGACAATCCCTACACGCACGGCGAAATCAAAAAACTGGTCGCGCTCGAAAAACAAAACGGCATCGGCTCCATCCTGAACTGGGTGAAAAACGGCACGACCGCGACGCTGGACACCGAAACTTCCGCCTTTGCCGCGCCGGTGAAAAAAACGGCGCTGACGTTCACGAATGTTCCGCCGCCACTGCCGGCGGCGTTGAAGCTTGCCGGCCTGCTGCTGGAAGGCCAGAGCCGCCGCGCCATTGTCAGCGGCGTGTCATTCGCACCGGGCGAGACGAAGGCCGTGAAATTGCAGAGTCGCACGGTGCAGATCCGCTGCCGTGAAATTCAGGCCGATGGCGTGGTATTGGAAGTGGCTGGCGTGCCGGAGCCGCTTACGCTGAAAATCGGCGAGGAACAATTCGTGCCGTAAATCCGGTCCAATTGCAGCACCGCACTGTTCGCTTCAAAGCTTCGCCACCAATTTGCTCATGACGGATTCCTGCCGCCGCATGGATTCAAACAGCTTAAACTGAGCGCGACATCGGTCGAGATTTTCACCGTTGCTTTGCACCTTGAAATAAGCGTCGCCAGCCAGAAAGTCCGTGAGGAATCGCAGGCCCAGCTCGAAGGTGATGACCTGGCCGGCAACCGCCAGCAGATTTTTTTCCGCCGGCGTGAGAAAATCCGCCGTGGCGAGGTAGCCGCGCGACAGCGCCTCGAACACCGGGAATTGCATCTCCACCTTCGCCAGATCGCGCTCGTTTTCCGCCGCCGGGTTGGTCATCGAGCGCACCATGTCGCCAAAATCGTAAAGCGCCAGGCCCGGCATCACCGTGTCCAGATCAATCACGCAGACGCCTTCACCGGTCGCGGTGTCGAGCAGCACATTGTTGATCTTGGTGTCGTTGTGCGTGACGCGCTCCGGCAGATTTGCGGCGAGCAGCACGTCACAAATCGCTTGGTGGCGCAAGGCGAATTCAATTTCCGGCTTTGCCGGCGCGGCGCGGTTCGCAACATCGGCGGCCACGGCTTTTTCCAACGCGGCGAAGCGTTTTGGCGTGTGATGAAAATCAGGAATCGTGTCATGCAGGCGCGGCGCGGGCAGGTCGGCGAGCAATTTCTGGAATTGTCCGAACGCCTGGGCGGCCGCGAACGCCTGCGCCGGAGTTTCGATGACATCCACCGTCCGCGTCTTTTCAATGAACGGAAACATGCGCCAGAAATTGCCGGCAATATCACGCTGAAAAAATTTTCCGGCGCGGGTTGGCACCAGCGTGAGCGCGCGCCGCGCGGCGTCCGGCTGGTCGGCGAATTTTTGCGCCAGGTGCGCGGTGACGCGCTGCAAATTTTCCATCACCGTGAGCGGATTCGTAAAGACGGCGTGATTCAGCCGCTGTAAAATATAGCGGCACTGCGTGCTGCCGGAGGCAAAGGTGACGCGGTAGGTGTCGTTGATGTGACCGCTGCCGAAGGGTTCAGCTGATGCGAATTTCCCGGCGATCTGAAATTCGCACGCGAATGTGCGGACATCGGGTTTCAAATTCATGCAGCGAAATCTCCCACCGCCTCAATGTCCGCCGTGGCAATGTCCGCCACAACACCCGCCGCTGCGGCCTCCGCCAGACTTTTTGCTCGCGGAAGTGTTGTTGCCGGCGCCGGCGGACGCGAAGGTGGACAATTTCTTGTCCAGCTTGGCGGAGCCGCAGTGCGGGCATTTTGTTCCCTGCCAGTCGGCGGAGCGGACGAGGATTTCGCTGTCGGCCCCGCATTTTTCACAATGAAATTCATAGATCGGCATGGGGCAAAATAAACGGCGCGGCGCGAATGTTCAAGCGTGTCGGGATTGAAAGATTTGAAGTGGCGACAGCTTTTGCTATTTTTGCCCGGCAAGCTATGCAGTGTATTTTCTCAAAATGAAGACAGCTCTCGGCAAGGCTTTGGCTTGGTTGCACGTCGCCTTTGTTCGGCGGCTGGAAAGCTGTTTGTCACCGGACACGCTTTACGCGGTGGTCTGTCCGTATTTCCTGATGCGGGCAATTTTTAACAATCTGTTCAAGCGAAGCTTGCCCCAGCCGCCAGCCCCGGATTTTTTACGGACACCGCGCAATTTTCGCACCCGCGTCCGCGAGCGGATGAATATTTACCTGGACGAAGTCTTGCATAACTTTTATGACCGGCTGAACCAGCCAAAATGGTTGTCCCGTTTTGAAATTGTAGGCTTGGAACACTTGGAGGCGGCGCGCCGCGCCGGCCGGCCGGTCATTCTGGTATATTGGCATTTTGGCACCTACCCACTGCTGCCGGGCTGGATGAAGCGTGCCATTGATTATCCGCTCATCCCATTTGTCGGCGGCATTTCATCCAAGCGCAAAGTCTTGGCGCGAATGCAGGATCAATATCTATCGCGTCCGGATGTGCCCATCTTGGTGCAAGCCGACCAGTTGCGCGAACTGGTGCGGTGGGTCAAAGGAACAAACCTTATCTACATCGCCATTGACGTGCCGATCAGTAAACAGGTGACAGTGCCGTTCTGCGACGGTTGGGATTTCCAGCTCACATCGGGTCCCTTCCGGCTGGCCAACCAGTTCGGGGCGGATCTTATCGCGTGCGGCCTGACGCGTGAAGGCCCGTGGCGTTACCGGATGTTTTTCAGCCGGCCCGCGCCCCGGGAATTGCTGGCGGACGAAACAGACGGACACCCGGCGGCCGGCCGGCATCTGATTGCCGAAATGCTGCCGGAATTCAAGTCCCGTCCGGAAGAATGCCAAGACGCGATGATTCAGCGTCTGACGAGGAGGAAAAGTGGTGCGGAAATTCAAAACAGCCCGTTGAACCGGTCTTGAATTTAAACCAATTTAGAATTTATTATTTTTTAGCCAGATTAATAATACACTTATATCAGATGGGGAGACACCTGATATGCGGCTGGCTTGACCGATGGTTTTTGGCCGAATTTTTGACAACTTTTGCCGTGCCTCCAACCTTAGGTTCGTTATGGCATCAAAATTAACCGAATCGGGTAAAACTTTGTTTTCAAAGTCTTTCAAACGAGCAACTTCCAGATTCTGACGATCAATGTAGCCACCATATTTGAGGCCGATTTCAATTTGTTGCATTACATCCGAGTCGAGGGTGGGAATGGATTCATTTAAATCTTTGTATGAAACATCAGGTCTAGACAATATTTTTGCGAGTGGAACACCCTTGTAATATGTAGAATACAAGCGATCTAACTCAACTTTAATCGTTTTTTCTTTGGTATCAAACGCATAATAATTTCGGGCGGGTAACAGCCCGATTTCATATCCAAGACGAGACAGTCTTAAGTCGGCATTGTCCTGACGCAACAACAGCCGATATTCGGCACGCGAGGTAAACATTCGGTATGGTTCGGATGTTCCTTTGGTTACCAGATCATCAATCAAAACACCGATGTAAGCCTGATCTCGATTCAGAACAATCGAATCTTTATTAAAAACGCGCAGAGCAGCGTTAATTCCAGACATTAGTCCTTGGGCCGCAGCCTCTTCATATCCTGATGTTCCGTTGATTTGTCCAGCTAGAAAAAGGTTTTTGCAGATCTTTGTCTCAAGAGATGGGTTCAATTGTGTAGGAAAAGCAAAATCATATTCGACCGCATAGGCTGGACGTAGTATTTCTGCGTTTTCACATCCGATAATTGAATGCACTAAATCAATTTGTGTGTCAAATGGCAAACTGGTGGAGAATCCATTGACGTAGATTTCATCTGTTTCAATCCCCTCGGGTTCAAGAAATATTTGATGCTGATCTTTGTCTGCAAACCGCACGATTTTATCTTCAATTGACGGACAATATCTTGGTCCAATTCCATGAATTATACCTGAATACAAAGGTGACTTATGCAGGTTTTTATTGATGATCTCCTTTGTTTTGGCCGATGTGTGAGTAATATAGCAGGGCAATTGCATGCCAATCTTGCTCAATAATGAGGTGTTTCTTTGAATCTCCAATCTTGATTCTGGATGTTGATTTTCCTGGATTTGAGATGAATGTTCCATGTGGAACAAATCTCTGTTCCAATATGAAAATGTCGGAATTGGGTTGTCTCCAAATTGAGCTTCTGTTTTTGAAAAGTCTATGGTCCTTCCAATCAATCTTGGCGGGGTCCCTGTTTTTAATCTGCCAAGTTCCAATCCGATGCTCATTAAGGAAGACGACAAATTCATTGATGCAATATCTCCTGACCTGCCTCCCTGAGCTTGGTTTGATCCAATGTGCATCAACCCTCGTAAAAAAGTCCCGGTGGTTATGATTACGCAAGTGCCGTGATATTGAATTCCAAAATGAGTTTCAATGCCATAGGCAATGTTGTCTTTGTGTAGGATTTTGGCAGCGTGGTCTTGCTTTAGGTCTAAACGAGGTTCTTTCTCGCAAACCCATTTTAATCTCAATTGATAAGCTTTTTTGTCGCATTGAGCACGAGGAGCCCAGACGGCAGGCCCCTTCCGTGTGTTCAACATGCGAAATTGAATGCCTGTCATGTCCGTATTCCGCCCCATCTCCCCTCCAAGCGCATCTATTTCCCTAACAAGATGTCCTTTCGCCAGGCCTCCGATGGCTGGATTGCATGACATCTGGCCAATAGCATCGGCATTAATTGTCAAGAGGAGGACTTCACAACCCATGCGGGCAGCGGCCAAGGCAGCTTCAACTCCAGCATGGCCGGCACCCACTACAATCACATCATATTTTTTTGGATAAATAAACATGGGCAAGCAATTTAGACCGCGCAAAAAAAACAAATAAGCCGTCGAGGTAAATGTAGTTACTCTAATTATTGTTGTAATATATTTAATATATTATAATCTATCATGATTTCATAATATACTCGTCTTTGGCAAATGACAACGTGGCCAAGCTAACAGTATTTAAGTTTCTTTATTAGTTTGAAGCAAGGTAAATCGGAATGGGGTTGGCCCAATCTCAAATAAATTCCCTTGTTTGTGCTTGGCGGTTTGATTGTGCTTAATTAAGCTCAAAACAAAATTGAAACAAATATGAAAATGAACGTAAAAAACACGCTGTGTGCCGCCTTTGTCGGGCTAACCATGGCGGCTCTTTCCGTGCAAGCGCAGGGCAAGTTGACAAATCTGGACTTTATCACAGTCGCGTTCACGTTGCAGTCTCAAGGAAGTTTTAGTGATGATGGAACAACGCGGATCTACGCCAGCCCCGTGACCCGTATCCTCAACACCAAGAATTTGCTCAACCAGCTTGCCCGCGACAAGTTTGCCCAGGGCAGCTACGGCGCCAATTTTTTCCCGAACGGCGCGCAACTGGCCCTTTCGGGGGGATTGTTTGTCGTGGTGGATCGCAACAGCCAGCTCATTGTGGATGTCTCTGATATTCTACAGCTTACTTACGGCACCAACGCGGTCCTGAACGGGCGGATTAATGACACCACCGGACTGGCCAGCCCCAAAATCACCGAATCCGTCCCGGTTCAGCTTGCTTTCGACGACACCCAGATCGCCGGTGGTGGCAATGTCAGTTTTATCATCCAGGGTTTGGACACCATACAAACCAAGGACACCGCCCAGCTGGTGTCCGCAGGCTACAAGGAAACCAGTTCGGATTCCGTTAAAAACATTTCTGGCGCGGGTCAGACCAGTGGCACGACGTTCAACGTCAGTGGCTCTATCCACGGCAGCCGCAGCGAAAAAATTCCCGCGCCCTGATCGCTGTGCCAGCCTTGGCCTCGGTAAAATTTCCGTGAACCGGGTCATGGCCGGCGGCGACCCCTTCCAAGGATGTTAAAATCCGCCTTTGGTGCGGACGGGTCGGAAAAAGAATTCGTGCCAGTCGGCGGAATTCGTGTTTTCATTTCCAGCCGATGAATATTGAGCCTCCAGAAATCAGCCTCGTCATTCCGTGCTACAACGAGGCCGGCAATTTACGCGAACTCATCAAGGCCATCCGCGCGTCCGTGGAGCCGCTGAAACTCCCCTACGAGGTCGTCATCACCGACGATTGCAGCCGGGACAACTCTTGGGAAATTCTCCAGGAACTCGCCGCCGGCGACCCGCGCATCCGCGTGCAAAAATTCGCGTTCAACTGCGGCGAAAGCGCGGCGAGCTTCGCTGGCCTCAAGGCCGCGCACGGAAAATATTTATTCACGCTCGACGCTGACTTGCAGAACGATCCGAAGGATTTGCCGAAATTTCTGGAGCAGTTAAGGCATTTCGACTGCGTCTGCGGCACGCGCGTGAAGGTGCGTGGCGAAGGCGACCACTTCATCCGCGTCGCGTCCTCGCGCATTGCGAATGCTGTTCGCAATAAACTTTCCGGTGAAAAAATATCCGACGCCGGCTGTACCTACCGCGCCTTCAAACGCGAGTGCATCGAGAACTTGAAATTCTTCAAAGGAATGCACCGCTTCCTGCCGACGCTGTTCAAGATCGAAGGCCATACGGTCACGGAAATCGAAGTCAGTAACAACCCGCGCTTCGCCGGCCAGAGCAATTACGGCGTGTGGAACCGGCTGTTTGCGTCGTTCTACGATCTGCTCGCCGTCCGCTGGATGAAAAAACGGATGTTCAAATACCAGGTCGCCGAGCGGATTAATTAAGGGCGAAGCTGGCAGAGGGAGAATTGAGAATGGCCGAACCGGCTGTTCCCGCCTCAATCTTCCATCCTCGTTTAGTCTTTGGCGTAATTCTCAATCGGCTCTGCGCCGATCGTGCCGGCGAGCTGCTGCGGATAATCCGCCGATTCGACGGCTTCCAAAGTTTTGCGCGCGGCGGTCAGGCGTTCGGCGATGTGCAGCGTTTCCGCGACGTCGGAGTAATTCGGGCGGCGCAAAAACTGGTTCAGGCACTCGACGTGCCGTTTCCACAGCGCGCGGTCAATCTTCTGTTTCGCCGCCAGCCGTGCGGCATACCACGGACTCGCCAGCAGGTTTTCGCGCGTGAACAATTTCCGCACGTCGGGATGCTCCAGGCCTTTGCCTTCCCATGCGTCATTGAGCATGATGTGCAGCAGCGCCTGCAACGGCGGGCTTGCCTGCGCGATGCTGCCGTCGTCGAAATACATTTTGGCGACGCGCTTTTGCGTGGCGATGATGTTGTCCATGCCATCGGCAAAAATATCTTTGCTCTGCAATTCCGGCTTGAGCATTGCCTCGGTGAACACGGCGTGCGGATGATTGAACACGCGGCCAAAAAACGCGTGGACGAACCGCGCGTTGATGCGCCAGCCGAGCCGGCTCGCGAGAATATTTTTGCCGGCGTGCTCGAAGTCCGCGCACTTTTCCAGAAAGCGGTGTTCAATCAGAAATTTCGGATCGCGCTCCTCGGCGCTCATGCGCGACCAGACTTCCGGCACGATCAGGCTCACGTCGTGATCCACGCGGAGTTGCGGGCCGACATAGCCGGCGGCGGTGACGAACGCATGGTGGCCGGTGAGGATGAACGACACGAGCGCGTTGTTCAGGTCAATGATCGGCGGCAGCGCGTTAAACGGGCCTTTCGTCAGCGCACCCTCGGAGCCGGCGCCGGTCGTCGAAGGTGATTTGCCGGTCATGCTGCAAATCACCTCCATGAAAAATTCCGGCAGCTCCATGAAATGAACCGGATTGTAACACGCCAGCGGGCGCACGCCTTTTTCCGGCGGATTATTGCGGCGGCCCGGCAGTACGGTGGTGACGGGCGTGTGCAGCGGCTGGCTCATCGGCACACGGCGGCGCAGGCGCGCGGAAATCTCCGCGAGATACGTTTCGCTGGCGCGGACGAGGTCGGGCCGCTTTTGCAGGTAGCGCGGATTTTTCGTCGGCTTGCCGTCCACGAGCCGCGGTTCGGCGGTGCAGACAAAATAATCCGGCGTGCCGGTCTCGGCGACTTCGCGGATGAATTTCTGCATCGGCTCGGTGAACTGGTAGAAGCCCAGCGCGTCCGCGAGCATGGCCTTCGCATCCGCCGGCGTGAGTGGCTGGTAGTTGGAAAAGAAATTCTCCGGCTGGATGAAATCATGTTCCGCCTGCTTGTCGTAGCCGCGATGGATCGCGTCGTCAGGCCGCTGAAACAAACGCTGTTCGCAATTCTGCACGAATTTCAGCGACAGTTTTTTGTCCGTGCCTTCCGGCAGATTTTCCAGCAACGCCGCCGGCACGACCGTCGAAGCAGTGATGTCATCTTCCATCTGCACTTTCACCGCCGGATGAAAATCCTTGCGCAGGCCGAACGTGCGCCACGCGCCATCGTCATCGAAACCGACGCGCAGATACGTCGTAACGAGCTTGCGGTTGTCGCACTTCAATTCGTTGCCGGGCGTGCCGTTGATGATGTCCACGCTGAAGTGGTCGCGCCAGTGGCCGTTCCATTCCGGCTTGTAATAGCGCTTCACGACGAAGACGAGTTCCTTGACGTATTGCGGCACGCCGGCGAGCCAGGCGTTGTATTCCGGCGTGTAATCCTGTTCGTCCGGCATCAGCAGTTTGATGACGGAGCCGAGCGAGCGTTCGGTGGCCAGCACGCTGCGCTGGTCCGTGCGCGATTTGTCGGCGAAACGGTTTGAGTAATCGCGGTCAATCAATTCGGCCACGCGGTCGAAATCCGCCTTCATGTCCGCGACGAACACCGGGCCGGTGAGAATCGCGTCGGTGATCGGCTTGGAAATCTCCGACTTGCCGCCGCCAGAAACCGTGCAGGGCTTGTGGCAGAACGTGCCCTCGGCGATGGTGCCGACGAGCCGCCACTGGCGTCCGTGGCCCGGCGGTTTTTCCATCTTGATCTTGTAGCCGGACGGGCGGACGTAGGTTTTTTCCGGCGAGAGATGGAGGGCTTGGTCGCCGGACAGCGGATTCGTCCAGAAAATCTTCTGGCTCTGCAAATCGAATCTGGCTGACGCAGGGACGTAAACGATTTCCGGAAAATTCTTGTCCACCGCGTAGCCTTCCGGCTGCACGTCCATGATGTCGGAAAACATCTTCGTCATCTCCACGAACGAATGCGGCAGCCGGCGCGAAAGAATGTCGCCGTCGAACGTCTCGCCCAGATCGTAGCTCGGAAACACCAGTGCGCCGCCGGCGTGCTCCTCTTCCGTGAGGCCGAATAAATTGGCCGCGTAGCTCAACTGCGTCTTCACCTCTTTTTTGCAGTAGCCGAAATAGTTGTCGGCGATGATCGTGAGGATGACACCAGATTCATCGCGGCAGGTGAGCTTGAACGCGTTGCCGCCGTTGTAAAGTTCGTCCTCGGTTTTCCAGCACATCCCGTCGCGGCGTTGGCGTTCGGTGGCCTGGTCGAAGTGCGGCAGACCGACAGATTTCTTCGTCACCTTGATCAGGTGCGGCGCGAGAATCACGCAGCCGGTGTGGCCGGTCCAATGTTCACTGTCGAGCGCGGCGTCGTTTTCCGGCAGCAGCGGATCGCCACCGTTTTCAAAAATCGCCTCGACGAAATCCAGATTGCTCACGAGGTTGCCCGGCACAAAGAAACGGACTTCCATCGTTTTCTTTTTGGTGAAACCGGCAACTTCCGGGCAGACCAGCGGACGAATCAGCAGCGAGACAAAACATTCCGCCGGCGTCGGCTGCGTGGAAGTGAATGGCAGTTTCATCAGTTCCTTCGGCGGCGTGAGCGCGAGCTGGAGAATTTTGGCGAACGTGATTTTCGGCACGCCGAGCTTGTCATCGGGAATCGGCAGGCCGCCCTCGGTGACGTGAAAAATTCCCGCCGTCGTGCGGCGGTCGCTTTTTGGATTGTGCAAAACGCCTTGTTTGACGCGGTAGGAATTGATGATGTCCGAGGAGAAGTCGTCGCGATCCACCGGCAGCGAGAGCACGCGGGCGAGACCGGCGCGGTCAAGTGTGAACGTGCGCGCGGGTAATTTCGGCACCGGCACATCTTGCAAATAATCGTAGAGAAACGTCTGGATGCGCTGGTCGGCAGGGCAGAGATGCTGGCCGAGCAGCCGGTCTTTTTCGCGCGACTGCGCGGCCATGGCGTCGGCGATTTCGGCGAATTCCGCGTTGCCGGTCATCGGCACCGGCGGACAGCCGATGAGGGCGAGTTTGACATTGATGTGGGCAATAAGATGCGCGGGCAAATGACTGTTCATGGCAAATCTGTGATTGTTTCAGTCCGACGAACCGAATCCTTTGCCCCAAGCTTGCTGCTGGGAACGAATTTGGCAACTTTTTTTTGCCGGCAAAAATTTTTCGGCGCTGGCACATGGCCCGGCCGGGGGCTGTGCCGATGCCAATTCAGGGAGACATATTGCTCGCCTCTTCGGCCGGATTTTGTTACTTAAAATCTAGCGTGAGTCAGAAGCTACAACCGCCAGTTGTTCCGACGGTGATCCGTCTGATCGTGCTGCTGGCGCTCTGCCTTGGCGGCGGGCTGCTTCTCAAAAAAACCTCCCTGCCTGGCGAGCAGGCCAATCTTTTCTGGCCGCCGGCGGGGCTGGCCTTGGCGGCGGTTTTGATCCTGGGCTGCCGTTTCTGGCCGGTGGCCGTGCTCGGCGGCGGAATTTTTCTGTATGTCGGCGGTGTGCCGGCCGGGTTTTTTCTGGCGGCCACGGCGGTCGGCAGCACCGCCGTGGCGGTGCTGTGCGCTTTATTGTTCGGGAGTTTTCTGAAGTTTGAAAACACCTTCGAGCGCGTGCGCGGCGTGCTGGCCTATGTCCTGCTGGCGGTCGGCCTCGGAACCGCGCTTAATGCCGCGTTCAATGTCGCCGGGCTGGCGCTCGCGCAAAAAATTTCCTGGGGCCTGCTGTGGCCGAACCTGCTTGTCTGGTGCATTCCCAACGCGCTGGCATTGTTGGTCCTCGCGCCGTTTTTCGCCGTGTGGTCGGCACCGTCGCTCTGGCGTTGGGATCTGCGGTCGGCGGTCGAGGGCGTGCTGTGCGTGGTGGGGCTGGCGACGGGCACACTGGTCGCCATCGCGGCCTGGTTTTTCTACGGCATCCACAATTACCCGCTCGCCTACCTGCCGGTGCCGTTCCTGCTGTGGGCGACATTCCGGTTCGGGCCGCGCGGGGCGGCCACCGGCACGCTGGTGGTGGTGGCGCAGGTTTTTTTCTTCCTGTTTCAGGGCAACGGCCTGGCGGACGACGACCCGGACACGCTCCAGTCCATCGGCAATTACCTCTGTATTTTGGCGGCGGCCAACCTGCTGCTCGCCGCCGCTGTGGCCGGTCGCCGGCGTGCGGAGATCAACCTTGCGGAAAATGAAAAACGCCTGCGCACCGTCGTCACCGGACAGTCGGAATTGATCTGCCGGTTTTTGCCGGAAGGGGAAATCACCTTTGTGAACCTCGCGTTCTGTGAATTCTACGGGCAAACCGAGGCGCAGTTGCTCGGCACGGATTTTTTTCAGAAGCTGACGCCGCCCGAAGCCACCGCCCTGCGCGAAAAACTTCTCACGCTCTCGGCCGACGCGCCGGTCTGGACTTTTGATCGCCGCGCGCAGGCCGCCGATGGCCGTGTGGAATGGCAGCAATACAATCTCCGCCGGTTCGCGCGCGATGGCGGGCAGGGCTTCGAATATCAGGCCGTCATCCAGAACATCACCGCGCGCAAGCAGGCCGAACTCGCCATTCAGGAAGCCAAGTCCTCGCTGGAGGCGATGAACTTCCAGCTCCGCAACGCCGTCAAGGACGCCAACGCCGCCGCCGATCAGGCCAACCGCGCGAACGCCGCCAAGAGCGAATTCCTCGCGAACATGAGCCACGAGATCCGCACGCCGTTGAGCGGCATCCTCGGCATGGTGGAGCTGCTCGCGCAGTCGCCGCTGGACGCGCGGCAGAAGGATTTCGCCAAGGCGGCGACCGAGAGCGCTAACGCGCTGCTCCACGTCATCAACGACGTGCTGGATTTTTCCAAGATCGAGGCCGGCAAGATGACCATTGCGCAGGAAAACTTTTCGCTCCGCGACATCGTGGACGGCGTGCTGGAAAACGCCTCGACGCGCGAGCCGAACAAGCGCTTGAACCTCGCCGCCGTCGTGCGCCGCGACGTGCCGCACCGGCTCGTCGGCGACGCCATCCGGCTCCGGCAGGTGCTGCTGAATCTCGTCGGCAACGGCATCAAGTTCACCGAAAAAGGCGAGGTCGTCGTGCGCGTGCAGCCGCTGGTCCATGCGCGCGGCGAGATCCGGCTGCGTTTCGAAATCAGCGACACCGGCATTGGGCTGACGACCGAGCAGACGCAAAAATTGTTCCAGCCGTTCATGCAGGCGGACACTTCCTCGTCGCGCAAATTCGGCGGCACCGGCCTCGGCCTCGCCATCTCGCGCAAAATCGTCGAGTTGATGGGCGGGCGCATTGGCGTCCACAGTTCGCCGGGTTCCGGCTCGACGTTCTGGTTTGAACTGCCGTTCGCCGTGCCGCCGCAGCCGGCGCTGGAGCGCTGTTATCCCGGACTGGTTTTTGCGCAGGTTTTCATCGCCGCGCCGAACGCCAGCCTGCGCGAATCGCTGACCGAGCGCCTGCGCGGCTGGGGCATGGACTGTTGCGAACTTTCCACCAGCGCGGATTTGTCGCGCCTGCTCAAGCACGAACTCCGCGCGAGCGTGATGCCCGTCATTTTGTGCGACGACGAGATGATCGAGCAGGGCGGCGTGGAACTCCGCCGGCTGCTTGCGGAAAACCAGGACCACGTCCAATGCATCGTGCTCGTCGGCCCGAAATCCATCCTCGGCGCGGACCAGAATGAACTCGCCCAGTTCACCGGCGTCCTGCTCAAGCCGGTGCGCGAACAGACCTTGTTCGATGCATTCTCAGATTTGGTTGCCGGCAAAAAACCGGAGGCGGCGCAGCCGGTGCATCTGCCCGGCGACACGGAAATCATCCGCCGCGCGCCCGCCGTCAAGCGCACGCCGATTTCCAACCTGCGCATCCTCGCCGCCGAAGATCATCCGTTCAACCGCAAGCTCTGGCAGCTCATGCTCGACAATTTCGGCGCGCGCGCCGACTGGACGGAAAATGGGCGCGAGGCCGTGGATAAATTTTCCGCCGGCAGTTATGACGCGATTTTGATGGACTGCAACATGCCCGAACTCGATGGCCACGAGGCGACCGCCGCCATCCGGCATCTGGAAGTTGAACGCAAGTTGACGCCGCGCGTCCGCATCATCGCCATCACCGCCAACGTGCTCGCCGGCGAACGCGAGCGCTGCCTCGCCGCCGGCATGGACGATTATCTGGCCAAGCCGTTCACCGCCCAGCAGCTTTACCAGTCGCTGCTCGCCGCGTGCCCGGAAAAGCCGGACGCCGGGGAAAATTTCAATCCCGACAAGCTCGAACAACTCTGCGACGAGTTGGACCGCGCGTCCGTCTGCGAAATGGTCGGTGATTTCATCAAGGAACTGCCGGAGCGGCTCAAGGAAATCCACCGGCTGCACGCAGCGGAACAATGGCCGGAACTCAAGCGCGGTGCGCATTCGCTCAAGGGATTGTTCGCGCTGTTCGGCTGCCGGCCGCTGTCGGAAATATTTTTTGCCATCGAGCAGGCCGCCGGCGCGGAGGACGCCGCGCGCACCGGCGAGGCGTTGAAAGGCCTCGATGCCGAGGCGGAAAAAACCACCACTTACCTCCGCGACTGGCGGCAAAACCAGCCGTCGCCCGCGTGAAACGGTTTTACTTCAGTTGGGATTTCAGTTCGACCAGATAATCGCACCAGGCTTTCACGCCGTCGCCGGTGCGCGCGGAGAGTTCAAAGATTTTCGCGCGCGGGCTGGCTTGCCGGATGTTTTTCAACGCCAGTTCGCGGTCAAAGCCCGCCGCCGTGGACATATCGGTTTTAGTCACGCCCACGATGTCGGCGGAGTGGAACATCGGTGGATATTTCAACGGCTTGTCCTCGCCCTCGGTCACGGAATGTAGCACCACGCGCACGGCCTCACCTAAATCAAACGACGCGGGGCAGACGAGGTTGCCGACGTTTTCGATGATGAGCAAATCGAGAGAGCGCAAATCGAGCTGCTTCATCGCCTCGGCCACCATGCCGGCTTCGAGATGACAGAGCGTGCCGGTGGCGATCTGCACAACCGGCGCGCCGGTGGTGCGGAGCCGCGCGGCGTCGTTGTCCGTTGCCAAATCGCCGACGATGACGGCGCAGCGCAGCCGGCCTTTCAATTCATTCAGCGTCTTGGTGAGCAGCGTTGTCTTGCCCGCGCCGGGCGAGGAGACGACGTTCAGCACCAATAAATTGAGAGCTTTGAACGCGCCGCGATTTTGTTCCGCCAGCCGGTCATTGCCGCTCAGGATGCCGGTGTTCAAATTCAAAATTTGGTGCGGATGCGCGTGACCGTGATGGTGATGGCCGTGTCCGTGCGCGTGAGAATGTCCGTGGTCGTCGTGCGCGTGCGTGATGACCGTGCCATCGGGCAGCGTATGGGTGTGTGAATCAACTTTCCGGTCGCCGACTTGGTAGGGACCAGGTTTGGAGCAGCCACATTCTTGGCACATATAATTAAGATATTTCCAGCGACGCTAGGTCCATTTCCTTGCCGCGCCGCAGGTCGCCGCTGGGCTGGTGGCAGCGCGGACATTCGTATTTCAAGTCTGCCGTCTCAAATTCCGCCGCACAGTTCGCACACCAGCAGGCGGCGGGCACTTCCTCGATCTGCAATTCCGCCTGCGCCGCCAAAGTTTTTTCCTTCAGTGCGTCGAACGCGAACCGCAGCGCTTCCGGCACCACGCCGGACAGTTGGCCGACGCGCAGCTTCAGCCGATGAATCTGCGAGGCACCGGCGGCGCGCGTTTTCTGCGCGGCGGTTTCCAGCGCGGCTTCCATGATGCCGAATTCGTGCATGGCAATCTTCTTTTCGGTCGCTACTTGACATTATGGCGCCACGTCGGCGCGGCTGCCGCACAAAAATTGCCATTTTCCTCGCACGCGCGCCGGTGGCGGATGCGGAAAGATTTTATTCCCGGCAGAGTTTGTGTAGAATCCGGCAAGCAAATGAAGCATTTCAAGGCCATTGCCGCGATGTCGTTGAACCGCGTGATCGGCGCGGGCAACGCGATCCCATGGCACCTGCCGGAGGATTTCAAGTGGTTCAAGCGGATGACCTCGGGCAACGTGGTCATCATGGGGCGCAAGACATTCGCGAGCCTCGGCCACAAGCCGCTGCCCAACCGCATCAACATCGTGTTGAGCCGGCATCCGGGGAAATTGCAGACGGATTTGCCGGAAGTCTTCGGTCAGGCGTGGGTCGGGCGCGGCAAGACGCATTTTCCCGAGCAGCCGACGCAGTTTGAACTGCCCAAGATCGGCGGCGCGGCGACGGTGGATCTGCGCCTCATCAAAAATTTTCTGAAGCTCGATCCGGCGAGTTCGCCGCTGGAATTTTTCATCGCCGGCGGCGCGCAGATTTACGAGCAGGCGCTGCCGTTCTGCTCCGACCTTTACCTGACGGTGGTGAAACGCGAGGTGGAAGGCGACGCGTTCTTCCCGCCGTTCGAGGACAAGTTTGACTTGGTGGAAACGCTGCGCGATGAGCCGGAGTTCAAGATTTTGCATTACCGGCATCGGGCGTTGTTCTCGTTGGAGCAATAAATCATCCTCAATTGGTTTGAGGATGAGCCTGACGATGACGATGCGGATGAGGATGATTTAATAAAAAAACCGGCGGACTGTGGCCAGTCCGCCGGTTTGAATTTTTCGGCGACGAGGATTATTCCTTGTCGGTGACTTTGACGTCGTCGAGCGCGTCGAAGGCGTGCTGCAAGGCCACGAGGTCTTCGCCGGGCTTGAGCGCGTCGAGGATCTTCTGTTCTTCCTTGAGCTGCTCGTCACTGTAGGCGGCGGCCTTGATGGACAGACCGATGCGGCGCTCGTTGCGGTCGATTTTCACGACGCGGGCGCTGACATCCTGGCCGACCTTGAGGACGTTCTTGATCTTCTCCACGCGTTCCTCGCTGATCTGGGAGATGTGGACGAGGCCGTCAATCTCGTGCTGCAAACCGACAAACGCGCCGAAGCTGGCGAGCTTGGTGACCTTGCCCTGCACGAGGTCGCCGACTTTGTAAAGCGTCTCGATCTTTTCCCACGGGTCAATTTCGAGCTGCTTCATGCCGAGCGCGATGCGCTGGTTGGCCTTGTCCACTTCGAGAATGGTGGCTTCCACGTCGTCGCCCTTTTTGAGCATTTCGGAAGGATGATTGATCTTGCGGGTCCAGCTCATGTCGGAGACGTGCACCATGCCGTCAATGCCTTCTTCCAGTTCGACAAATGCGCCGTAGCTGGTGAGGTTGCGGACCTTGCCTTTGACCTTGGCGCCGACGGAGTATTTCTGGTCGGCGATGTCCCACGGATTGCTTTCCAACTGGCGCACGCCGAGGGAGATTTTCTGCTCGTCGCGGTTGATGCCGAGGACAACGGCCTCGATTTCCTGGTCCTGCTTGAGGACGTCGCTGGGCTTGGCCACGCGCTTGGTCCAGGAGAGTTCGGTGACGTGGATGAGGCCTTCGACGCCGGGTTCGAGCTGCACAAACGCGCCGTAAGGCACGAGGCTGACGATCTTGCCCTTGACCTTGGTGCCAACCGGGAACTTGGTTTCGATCTGATCCCACGGATTGGCCATCTTCTGCTTGAGGCCGAGGCTGACGCGTTCCTTTTCCTTGTTGACGTCGAGGACGACCACATCGAGTTCCTGGCCGACCTTGAGCAGTTCGGACGGATGGGTCAAACGGCCCCAGCTCATGTCGGTGATGTGGAGCAAGCCGTCGAGGCCGTTCAAATCAATGAATGCGCCGAAGTCGGTGAGGTTCTTGACCGTGCCCTTGCGGATGTCGCCGGGGGTCATCTCGGCCAGCAGCTTGACGCGCTTCTCGCTGCGCTCGGCCTCGATGAGTTCGCGGCGGGAGAGCACGATGTTCTGGCGCTCCTGGTTGATCTTGACGACCTTGAATTCGTAGGTGTTGCCCACGAAGGACTGCAGATTCTTCGGCGTGATGACGTCGAGCTGCGACGAGGGCAAAAACGCCTCGACGCCGACGTTGACGATGAGACCGCCCTTGACCACGGCCTTGACCTTGCCGTTGACGCGGCCGCCTTCGTTGCAGATCGAGAGGATGCGATCCCAGTTCTTCTTGAACTCCGCCTTCTCGTGCGAGAGGACGACGGTGCCTTCCTTGTTTTCGAGCTTCTCGATCAGCACATCAATCTGCTGGCCGAGCGCGACGGCTTCGGGTTCCAAAAATTCGTTGAGCGGGATGACGCCTTCGCTCTTGTAGCCGATGTCCACGAGGACTTCTTTGTTGCGGACTTCGATGATGGTGCCTTTGACGATTTCGCCTTGGGCGACGACTTTGCTGCCCGATTTCAGGGCTTCTTCCATGGTTAACATAACTTTGGGACGACTGCGGGAGGCTTGAATTCCAGAAGGAACTGAAGACTCCATTGCCTAACTGAACGAACGCTGCCGGGGCAACGGAGGTTAAAGGTTAGGTTGATGGTTTAACTTTTTTTCTCAGCCTTAATCGAACATCCGCACACGCGGCGTTCAGGCAGGATGGAGAATAGGCCAAACGCGTGGAATGGCAAGGCGGAAATTGGCGAACCGGGCTTGATTACTTCTTCTCCGCCGGCAGCACCGGCTGGACCGAGTGCTGCAATTCGTCCGGCGATTTCACCATCGGCAGTTCCGCCGGCTTCGCGCGGCGCGCGCCGCCCACCACCACCACGTCGCCGTCGTCGGTCACGGCCAGTTTCGGGCGCGCCGGAAAATTGTCATAATATTCCATCGGTGCCGCCGTGCCGTCCGGGTTCACTACCACAAAGCTGAAGCTCTGCGCGCCCGTCTGCCACAGCACGTTCAACCGGCTGCGGCGGTCCACCTGCGCCTCCGGGTGCGCGAACGACACCATCGGCCCCAGCGCCGTGACCTTGAACACCTGCGCCTCCGCCGTGTCGCTCACCTGCACATACAGCCGCAACTGCTTCTTCAGGTAATTCGCCTGCTCCAGCATGTATTTGCGCGCCTCCGGCACGGCGTTCGTCGTCACCACTCCAAAATCCTGCTCCCACAATTTCGCGCCGGTGATGATGTCAAAATTTTTCGGCGCGCTGGCGATTTGCTCGCTCCAGTCCTTGATGTGCAATGTCGCCGTCACGCGGTAGCGCCCCGGTTTGCCCACGGCAAAATACGGCTGCAAATCCACGCGCTTGATCGCGAGCTGCCCCGTTTCCAAATCAAACGCGCCCGTCACCGGCACCTCCGCGTTCTTGAGCACCACAAAACCATCCGCTGCCTCCACGCCGAACGTCAGCCAGTCCGCGTCTGCGCCGAAGTGCAGTTGCTGGCCGGAGCGGTTGGTGATTTTTACCGCCAGCGGGATGGTTTCGCTCGGCAGGAACTGCTCCTGGTCGAACGATAAGGTCACGTCCACCTGCGCCGTCGCGCGGGAAACAAATATGATTGCCAGCCAGCCGGCCAGGAAAGTTTTCATGTGCTGGTGGACAAGTTAAACCGCCCCGCGTTCGAGGCAATCCAAAAGGTAGTCGGTTATTTTCCGCCGTTCGCCGCCGCCGTGAGCGACAGGAAAATTTCCTCCAGCGCGCCCGTCGCCCCGCTTTGCCGGCGCAATTCCTCGCGCGTGCCGACGGCGATGAGCTTGCCGTCATTGATGATGCCGATGCGGTCGCACATCTCCTCCGCGATGCTCAACTGGTGCGTCGAGACCAGCACCGTCATGCCCGCGAGCGAACGCTCCTTCAAAACGTCCTTCACCACCCGCGCGTGCTGCGGGTCGAGGCCGACCATCGGCTCATCAATCACAAAAACTTCCGGGTCGTGCAGCAGCGCGGACACGATGGCGACCCGCTGGCGTGTGCCGTGCGAAAGCCCTTCCAGCGGGCGGTCCGCGAATTCCTGCAAATGAAACCGCGTCACCAGCTCGCGGGAATTTTTCTCGATGCGCGCGGCGTCGAGCCGGAACAGTTCGCCGGTGAAGCGGAAAAATTCCCACGCCGTCAGCTTGTCGTAAAGAAACGGAAAATCTGGCACATACGCCAGCCGTCGCCGCGCTTCGAGCGGCTGCGTCTGGATGTCGAAGCCGCCGATGCGCGCCGCGCCGGACGTGGGCTTGATGAGGCCGGCGAGCAGCTTGATGGCGGTGGTCTTGCCGGCGGCGTTCGGCCCGAGGAGCGCGAAAAATTCGCCCTGCCGCAGCGTGAGGCTGACGTCGTTCACGGCCGTGAGGTCGCCGAATTTTTTCACCAGGTGGTCGAGTTCAATCATGGCTTGGTCCACTCGTCAATGCGCGCGCTGAGGTCGCCGGGCAGCTCCACGCGCAGAATTTCGCCGAGCGTGCTCACGTCCACCTGCACGGAGCGGCCTAGCACCTCG
>Ga0265324_10000175_pt1 | contig 50021 bp, 29 predicted proteins | sample 41419metaG_FD_198634 | JGI IMG/M metagenome (GOLD analysis project Ga0265324, IMG submission 198634) | Rhizosphere microbial communities from Carex aquatilis grown in University of Washington, Seatle, WA, United States - 4-14-19 metaG | ecosystem: Host-associated > Plants > Roots > Rhizosphere...
CATTCTTGAGGCCAAAGGGCATCACTTTGTAGCAATATATGCCCATGGGAGTGTGGAAGGCCGTGTGTTTTTGGTCTTCTTCATCCATTTTGATTTGGTTGTAACCCGAATACCCGTCCATGAAGGAAAACACTTCATAAGACGAGGTGTGATCAATGATGATTTAAGTCACTGGTAAGGGAAAATCGTCTTTGGGACACGCCTTATTGAGGTCCCGAAAGTCGACGCATATACGGATTTGCCCGTTCTTCTTCTTTACTGGGACTATGCTGGCTATCCAGTCGGGGTTTTCTTCTTCTCGCACGAATCCTGCTTCGATGAGCGGTTTCGGATACGACTTTTTCTTCAAGTTCTACCCTCATTCGGCGTGGTGCCTGTTTCACGGGTTTGAACTCTGGGTCTATCTTGAGTTTGTAGACCGGGGTCTAAACCCGGCATTTCATGATAGTTCCAGGCAAAACAATCGATGTACTCTCGAAGGAATGAAGTGAGTTGTTCTTGCTTGTCATTCGGCAGGGATGCACTGATATAGGTGGGCCTGGGGTCTTCTTCAGTTTCCAGATTTATTTCAACCAATTCATCAATTTTATTTTGCCCGCCTTCTTCTAATTCTTTCGGCGCATTCTTGGCTATGATCACATAATCTTCTGATTCTGGCTCTTCTTAGACCATATGGCATGATTCGCGAGGGATATCTTCCGACCTAGTGCGATTTCTTCTCCTGGGTTCTACGCCTCATTCTGCGCCTTAGCCTTGCCTGAGCTCTTTGTATACTCAGAGTGCACCTTTGACAATGCCATTTGTTCCATCTGTCATCATTACTTTCTACGATTTAACTTTCGGGCAAGCAGCAGGATGGGTGATATGCGTCTCCACATCCGTTGCACATGAACATTTCATATGAATCTTCGGGCATTCCGCAAGCTTTGCAGAAGACGAAAACTTCAAAATTGTCAGCTCGCGGGTAGGGGAATTGCTGATCAGGCTCGGTGTTTATCATGTTACACGAGACTTCTGATCGGTCTTCATCGTCTGAGCTATACAGGGGCTTCTTGCCATATACTACCTGGCTACTCATTTTGCTTTGACACTCGTGAACGAGTTGTTGATACTGGGCTTTGGTAAAGGTGATGATAATGGGTTCATGCCCTTTCTTTCTAAGATTTGTGTCATCGCCTGGCTTCTTAAGAGTCATTTTCATCAAGCGAGTGAAACGTCAGTGGAACGAGCAAAAAGAGCACAGGTCGTCCTTGTCTTGAATTTCATTAATCGGCTTCTTCAACCGCCTTTTTTGAGATCTTTTGTAAAAGCGTCTGGAATATGCACGGTGTTTGACAAAGATTGGATTTTCTAGTACGCCTTCGCCTTCATATCCCAATCCCCGGATTTTAGATTTCCGTCCACACCCACGGTCGGAAACATTTTGCCAAAAATGGCTTTTCTTGGATTTAGAAATTACTTTCGAACATCCCGCCCTCTTCAAAAGGCGAGCCAGGTTTCTCCCGTTCCAAATCAAATCCAAATTAAGATGCAAATTTTCACTATTTAGCATTCATTCATTAAAGAGTTACAATAGGGAAGAGATGTCCCCCTTTCAAATTTATCACCAGGTATAAAGTATTGTAGTATCAGTAATTGGGGTTTAGTTAGAGGTGAGAGCATGGCTCTTATCTTAAGAGCTTACTTGCCAATTTGATTTGAAAAGGGTTATTCTTTAGTTGCTTATTTGGTAAAGCTGAATTAATTCCTTTCTCTTTTGTTATCTGTAAAGCCTATCGATCCATCCCTCACAAAGTAGAATCGTACCGATTAGCGATGACATCAGACAGTTTATTTCACAGAAGAGATCCGTGTTGCCAAAACCCTCTCTTGATCTGGTAATTAATTTAGCTGTGTTTTTTTTATTTTAGCTGGAATATGCTGGTGCCTGTTCTGAATGCACGGTAACAGACTGCTATAATGTTCTGACCACATCAAATGCCCAACTCAGCCAACTAGAGAAAAAATGTACTGCCTGAACAACCTAAATTAGCTTGGGTTACCATGCATTTCTGCAATTCAATCTCAATTAGGCTTCTGTGTACCATCGGCTTTACAGCTATGTAGCACTCAAGCTAACATTAAGAAAAAAAAAGGAATGTGGTAAAAAAGGTCAAATTGGTAGCTACACCAGCATATCCACCACATTAGTTCGTAAATAATGGCTCTTCATTCATGTACCAGTAAAATACCTTGTGTCGACAAAAAGAATATCTCTTCTGACTATAACCTTGCCTCTTCTGTTCTTCTTTCCTATTTATTTCAGTTGAAAGAATATGTTTCAGGAGCTCATGCTAAATCGTCTTCCAGGTTCTTCTTCAAGTCATAGACAAGAAGACAATATTGTGGACGAGGAACTGGAGGAGGCAAGAAGATAATATTGTGGACGAAGAGCGGGAGGTGATTGGCAGCCCCAGGTCGGCTGATTTGGCTGAGTCTTTTCACAATGACGCCTCAAAAAACCTGCCTTCTCAGAACGCCCTTGATGCTGATAAGACAGCCAGTGAACCTTTGCAAGAAAATAAGCCCACAACAGTGGTACTCTTTTTCTTTTCTTCTTTCTTTTACTTTTGAAGTGAAACACGTCAAATTTGAGTCGCTCATTTGAAGAAAGATGCAAATAAGGGGGAAATCGTGCATTGTGTACCACTGAAAAGTTTCAATACCATTATGCCCCGACGAAGCAGGAGATATGTGCCCTGTCTTGCTGAGTTGCTCCATTTTATCATCATCAATGGGTTATAAGGCAAATTAGGCTATTTTAGAGAATTTCTAAGAGAGGGGGGGTTCCGCTGATATATTCCGTAGGTGCTCAGGAGATTTTATCTTTTATGTTATACATGATTTTTTGGGGGTTCTCTAGGAGCTCATATGAAGTGTTTCCTTTCCATATAGATGATATAATTTATGATTTACTACTTGAATGAATTCCGTCCGTAATTATACTTTTTTTTCTATCATTACAGCTTAAAGAACCTTTCCCACAGACGAGCATTCCAACCCAAATGAAAACGAGACAATTTTTAGGTCCAATGCCGACCAGTTGGATGACCTGAATGTTTGCGAGAGTTACTTTATGGGCTCTCAGATACCCTTCTCAGAACAGAACCAGTGCATTATATGTAACAAAGGAGGTCAATTGTTGACTTGTACAAGAGATGGCTGTGATATAACTGTGCATGAGAGCTGCATAATGGTCACCCGACAGTTCTTGCTTCAATTCATTTGCTGTTTTTGAGTTGTGGGAGAGTAGAATCAGGTATCGGAGTAGTTGGAAAGGGGATAGGTTGAGATAGGTGTTAACGAGGTCGTAAAAGCTGGAAAATAAAATCAATTGTTGACCTGCAAATTGACTTTCTCTTTGAATTTTTGAACTCACTTCCTTCACAGTTCACACTTATACTTTACCTGAACTCACCTACTTTAGTTAGGTGTTTGAGGTGATGAATTAAGGTCACAAGCAAATACTGTTGGTGGAGACAGCTCAATAAAAAGTGCCTATAGGATAGCTTCATACTTTCTATATCTGGGATCGGCATATGTTAGGAAAGCTACTACTACTACTGATGCTGGAGACACAACTAAAGCTGGAGCCTAAGACCAACGGGAGAGGAAAGCTACTACATCTTCTGTTCTCAACGAAAGCCTCTCATGTTCATGTCGACCCAGCGAGTAATAACGGATTGGAATGTGACGAGTAGGAGTACTTCCATTTCTTTCAATCAACGTTGTTCACTCACCGTCTATCCGATCTCTTTCACTTGACTCCTAATCACACACAGACCATTACCTATCTTTCTTGGCGGTGGGCTGCCTTGAGGTGCATTCTTTAGTGAGGTCTATCTCAAGTAGCCAAGTAAACGCCGATAGCTTGGAGATGAGCGTTAGGAAAGGAAAAAAAAGGGAATTATCACCCGCTGCTTCTTTAACCAGCTATAAGAAACTATATCACAATCGAGTATTTTAATACATATTTGGTTTGGTTGGGGGTTAGACCGCTGGCTAGATCGATTCGAAGGAACTAAGCAAGCAGGTAGGTAAAGAGGCTACCATAGGAACTCGGCTGGTAAAGAAGAATCCGCCTAGATCAATTGTTTGGAACTAAGCTGGTAGGTCAGGTAAAGAGGCTAACTGGAAAGCTGGTTTCGGCTGAACACACATCCAAAACAGGAAAGTCCGCGGCTCGTTCATGAACTGGGTGGGGTTCTGGCTTACTATTATAGGCTCGTCGGGTACGTTCAACGAAAGCAAAATAACTCCCTCCCAGGGCCTTCCCTTTTCTTCCTCCTTCCCCATCCGTTCCGAGTATCGATTGTAGCTGGCCAGTTAAGTAGTTACCAGTATCGATGGTAGCTGCAGTGACCAGTCTGAGCAAAAAGCCTAAGTAGGGGTAAGTGCGCCTACCTAAAGAAAAAGATAAGTAAAAGAGCTGACGGAAAAGCAAAATGGAAGAAGGAAAAGAAATAAGAGGAGTAGTGTAGAGAAAGAAGGAAAATCAATAAGAAGTGTAGCTCCGCGTCTGTCTGCAGGTACCTAATCATCAGGAGTAGGCTGGCTTTAATCCATCTCTTCAACTCTTGTCATAGGGTATCTTGTCATAGGGTACGTACCTAAGAAGAATTAAAGGAAGAGGATCGGGTATTACCTACATAAACTACCTGGTCTACGGCTGTCAGAGGAATTCATAGGTACTTGGTCGGCTCACCTTCCACTCGGACCTTCTGGTAAGCTCTTTATTTCTGGGGTACGTAATATGAAAAAAAGATAATATAAAGAGTATCTCGATCGAGAAAATCAGCCCATATAGAAAAGTAAGGGGCGTGCCTCGAAGCAAGAGGTGCTCGTTCTTCATTACCAAATAAATGCTGCTCGAAGCCAGGTCTTTCTCGGGCCAACTTCTGGAACTGAGGCAGTCCGCTTATACTCTCATTTTTATATTAAATTAAAGCATTAAAGTAAATAAAGGCATTGTAAAGAGGATTCTTATAGCTTTGAAATGGGATTAAGGGAATTCTTACTAATAAAAAGCGTGCTTTGTTATGAACCGCAGGATGGTGGGTGTCTTCAGACAGACATATGGGATGAGGCAAAGGGATCAAAAGTGTCATAGCTCTTCTACCTATAAAGGAAGGCAGCTCCTACCTACAGGAAAAGCAATGACCTCCTAGTCCGGCAGCTGCTTTCTTAACTTCCTCATAAACTAAGATTCAAGTAGTTTACCACCCATAAGCCGAAAGGAAGAACTCATAGAAGAGTAAGAACAATTATCTATTATAGCATAAGGTTAGTAGAATTAGAATCTAGGTTAGTTATCCTTTACCTATCCCCACCCAAGAAATGATCTAGTCACAAACAATGCAAAGAAAGAAAGTCATGGGGGAGCACATACCGAGATCAAGTCAAGTTAGACTTTCACAGCCGCCATAGCTCTATCAATAGGAAGCCTAGCTGTCGCGGGACTAGAAAGAGGAAGGATGAAAGCTACAGCTCGACTGTAAAGTTCGTCCTTGCCCAGCTAGAAATGGACATTTTCAATAAGTAATATGCCAAGCACGAATAGGAAATAAACCTCTCTGGATCCAGAAAAGTCGAAAGCTCATCTGTTTCTTCTTCTGCAGCGAACCAATACGAGGAGGTGCAGTCGCCATAGCTGCTGGTAGCGCTAGTTACAGGCAGAGATCAAGGCCCTATCCTGTACTTCTTTCCTAACCTAGTCCGTAACTGAAACTACTACCCAAGAACTAGTACATATTCTAGTCCCACTGTAAATGACCTAGCACCATTAGTTGGAAAGAAAAGGTAGCTTACTAATCCGGCACTTAAAGCATGCTTACCTCTTGACTCGTGAGTGAAACTCCAGAAACTCTTATTCGAGTTCTTACTTTCCCGATTGCGTATCTTACCTGCTCTACCTATAAGCATTCCTCCCCTCAGTCACTAGTTTGCTTATCTTTTCCTTTCTTTTCTCATATCTAGTTGTGGCAGGCAGACCACCCTACTTCCCCGAGTCCTATGTGTACTACTTTCTCTAGTGTCCCTATGTTCATGAGAGCTGTAAATGCCCTCCCTATGCCAGGTTCCTATATTAAAGTGTTTCGTACTCCTTTGTTTGATATCTATGCCCAAGCAATGACATTAACGAATACCTACCTATTGGATTTTGTTTGTGAATTGAAAGATAAACTCAATAAACTCACTCTTTACTAGTATAGAACGATTTGCTGCCCTATTATCAACTTCACTCCTGTACCTAGTTAGTCCCAACCAATGCAACTCCATGAACTCATATCTCTTGCTGCTTTCCCTCGTCCTACTTTACCTAGTTCCAAGAGCCAGGGAGCTTACACCTATAACAATCAATGCAAAGATGTCGGATAACTTACTTTGACTTTTACTAACATTCTTCCTTTATTCTACTTCTTTCTCTAATGTGTCAATGTTATCGTACTACGGAAAGAATAGTACTACTTTTATTAAAGAGTTTATGATAAAATGAATAGTCGAATAGGCTTATCATTACTTTCCTCTTCGGCGCTTTTGTCTAACTCAACTCTCATCTTTGCTTTGCTTTTTCCAACCTTGTCAACCTTGGTATAGAAGTTTGGAGCCCCTATCTTGAAAGTTCTTTTCCCTGCCCGGACTCTTCTCTCTTTTCCCGGAGTTGTAGCTCTTATCTGTTAGGTATTAGCTCATTTATCTAGGAATCGAAGCCCAGCTAGGCGCTTTTATTTCTAGGTGTAGCTAGGAGCTCTGCCTTTCCCTTCGGCTGACTTGACTCCTTCTTCCCACTTGCTTTGGGATTCTTCTCGAAAGAGAATCCCAGTTACTGGTTTATGAAAAACCGCCCGCCGCCGTGTTCAAATCCTTAGTCACTAGTGCTTACTCCCGATCCAATGCACCCTCATTTTGTCCACTACTTGTCTTCCTCCTCAAAATAGTCAACTAAAGCGAAGCACAGAAGCTCAAGAGGGATCCCTTAGAGCTAGTATCCTATACCTGTTTTAGTTGTGCTATGGTTCCGGGAAAGAGAAAAGTCAAGAAGTTGTCTTAGGCCTAGTAGATTGGCAACAGCAGTTAGCAGCTAAACGTAGTAAACCTTCCGTCGCTTCATTCATGCTTCGCCAGCCAGCTAGAGAAGAGTTGGAAGGGCGAAAGGTCTCGACTGGGGAATACCCGCTCCTAGAGTTAGGAAGACCTAAGTCGGATATTAGCTCTTGACCTACCTTTCGGATAATTTGCTGCTATGTGCGTAGAATAGTCTGTTCTGTTAGGTTCTTAGTGACTTTTGCGTACAATTGTCCGATCAGAGCATATTCTCTTTTCCTATGTATCAATGGCTATTGAATGAAGTTCGACGTACGTAGTTCTTCTCGCTTCAATCTCTTTCCTTCCTTTGATCTTACTCGTCAAATCCAAGCCTGTGGGGCCTAGTCTTACTCATACCAATCCAAATGCGTCTGTGCGCCTAGCCTACTCTAATTCCAATATTCAAGGCTAAGGATCCCTTCTTAATCGTAGACCAACCAGTCACAATGAAAGCCTTTGGTAGATACAGATTACGCTAAAGCTAGACTAAGGACAATTGTTGCTACGAAGACAGAAAGAGCTTTGACTTTCTTATTATTATTATTGCTGGATCCAAATTCTCATTTGTCTCAGTGCTTCACCGCCTTATTGAGTGGCTCTCCACATTCACAGGGGCTTGGCACATGATGCTGACTACAAGGGTGATATACGTATTTTGAACGGCTTGAACAAGTTGTCCTAGATCCGGTGAACACAAAGCGGCGGGTTTTTCGAGTATTTGTTCCGGTACATGGAACCACCAAAGGGAAAAGCCGATCAATAGGCACGTCAAAAGTACAAATCGCATATCCTTTAAATACGAGTATAATATTGCATCGGAAAGCTTTAATTCCTTTATCCTGTTAGGCCTTCTTATTATATCTGCCAAACCCTCTTTTCGCTCGGGCGACCGCAGGAGCTTCTCTCCTTCTGCTATCTTGAAGGGGAGTTGATTCCTATTTGCCTGGTAAGGTTTCCAAGGGCCAACCGGGTTGTCTTTCACCTTGCCTTCTTACTGTAGGCCATGCCTGCCTTTCCTTTTGAGGCCGGGGTTGATGTTCTTTCGTCCTAAACCAGCAGAGGAACTCATTCCCTAACCTTCGGACAACCGAGGTGTTCGGAGGGCCTAGGCCGGGCATTGATCTTCGTCCTGCATCTGATTGAGAGCCTGCCTGAAAAGGGAAACAAGTCATTAGGTAGGGGCAACCACCGGGAAACAAATGATGAGGTGTTTCAGTCTATAAATCATCTAAGTCAGTAGGAGTTGGGAAGTTCTCAAAGGAAGGAGACAGAGTCAACAAGTATCGATCTTTCTTCTTAGCCAACAGGATGATCTGCTGTTCGGATTCGGATGATGTAGTCTACATCTACATCCACGTCGGAGGCAGTGGACTTCGTTGACCCGGATTGGAGCAAACACGCAATACACACGGAGGTGGGAACTGCAGTATATTATATATAAGTCAAGGCGACCCTCCCCCATCTTCCTTAAATGGGCAAGACTCGGGCATGGTAGAAGTAAAATAGTTTAGTGAACAAGTACTACTTAGAGGATGCAATGGAATTGAATCATTACTCCAAAAGCCATCCCATGAGTCTAGATGACCCCACAACCTGTATAAAGCGTACATCTCCGCTCAGGGAATAGGTAAAAGTTTGATAAGAAAAGTAAAAAGCTGGAGTACGATAAGACCCCCTCAGACCTTCTTGTAAACCAATTCGTCGGTGAAAGACTCAAGCTTGCAAAGAAGAAGATTCGTAGAGATTCTCCCTACTACCCGACTGATAGAATGACGAATCCACTAAGAAGGGAGTCGACCAACATAGAGAGTCTTTGACCGAGCACCCGTTTTAATATTTGTTTGCCCTTGAAATGACACTGATCTACGATCACCCTCAACGATTCTGCCCACCGCTCGACTCAATCTAACTTACCTCAAAGAAGGATAGCGAAGCGAGACCAAGGTGGGTTCGTTAGGCAAGTGGGTTGCTAGTGGGAATCCCGCTGTGAGTCATCGGGTCTCCTCAAGTTTGGCGCCTTGCTTGGGTGAGTCGCTTAGCCTATGATTTCTTTGGCGCTGAGCCCGGGGTGGGAAATTACCTACTCAAAAGTGGAGTTGCATTTGATTGTGGTGCGCCCTCCTAGAGAAGCCTTACATTACCTGAAAAGTGCTATTGCAAATATGTTATCTTAAATCAGACATGAAGTACAAAATAACATAGACTAAAAAGGGGTGCTTCTTTTGTAGTTAACCAGACATTATAGATACCAGTGACTGTCGACTCAAATGACTGGTACCGGTATATACCAGAAAGAGTAATACTCCTTTGAAATATGGCGAATTACTTAACTTAGTAGTTAAGAAATAATCATTCAATTCAAAGAAGGTAAATGCCCTTGAAGACATGAATATGCAAATAGTTGGAGATGTGATCTAATACAGAACTAGGCAATCTAGAAAGAATTTGACGAGCTAATGATTGGGGATCTTCTACCTAGAGAGTATACAGCTGAACCCATTCCAGCCAATATTGATGAAAGTGGAAGCAATGTTCGCTAATCCTGGATCGACTATATGATAGGCGATAGCACCAGTTTGACATTCCTCAAAAAGAAGACGGATTCGAGAATAGTATAGACTTCTTTATTCCTCTCAGTCGGGTCACACAGGGATTTCTCTTTACTTTAAAAGAACTTCTTAAGTGGATAACATCACATTTCTTATTCATCTGCACCTGAGAGGAAAACTGAGAAAAGTTAATTCATTGCCGAAAAAGCACCTGGATTCACTGGGCAAGCTCAAAAAGGGATATTTACTTGTGCGCGGAAATCGAAAAAGTCTGTCAACTCCTAGCTGTCGAAAGAACTGCTGCCTACCGAACATGATCTCTACCCATGGCGATTGCCAGCCAAGAAAGCACTTTCCCCTTTATCCCCGCCCTCAGAGGAAGATTCTAGCTCTGTCCCTGATTCCATCCAAACGAGCTAAATAGTGACCGGCCCGGTCTTTCAAAAGAATTTGACCCGACAGCTTCTTTTTTTGATGACACTTGGGATAAAATCATTTGAGCCGGGTCCAGGGATTGACTGGCTGGCGCTTCTTCTCCCTAGAATTCTCCGTGGTAAAGCCGAATCTCTCCCCTTTCAGTCGAGGTTTTACAGCTCCTCGGGAGTGGACCTGAGACCCGATCCCGTTAGTCTGGTATATGAGATCTCCAATCCGGAATGAAAAAGCATTTCTATTAGCATGGCTGGTTGTCCAGTCCACCCAATATAAGCCGGCACCGGGTTGAGCAGGCAGGCATTTCTGATTATCTCCTTACCCGCCGAGCAAGCGGAGAAACAACCTATATTAAAAAGCTATTTCATCCCTTTCAAAGATATGGCAAGCAAGATCGCTACGTAGCTACAGCTAGGAACCAAGCACTGAGAACACCAACGGAAAACTCTCTTACCCCTACTGACCTGCTAGTGTGCAATGACGCAAGCTACTCTATTTTATTAGCTGCACTATTCTAGATGCTACTTACTTACCTTACAAAGTTTTCTTTCACAAGGTAGCGCATCTATATAGCATAGCGGAAAGCGGTTCCCATAGCGTGTAGTAGGCTTAGCCTCCTCTATCTATATAAAAAATAATATCACCAGTGGACAGCGAACAAGCCACACTAATAAAGCAATCAGGAACAGGGAGTTAGGGTCTAATGCCATCATTTAGTGGTAGAACCCAGAAGAGCTTCCTATTAAGTTTCGGGGGCCTCTGGAACAAGGATGCTAGCTAGATTGATTGGTAGATTAGAGGTCTTCCGTCTAGCCTCTTGCTCCTTCTCTAAGACAGGGCACAACGGGTAAGGAAAGTGCTGTTAGGCCGGAGTGTCTTTTCGGGGTCGAGTAGCATTTGGTGATTTCATTATCCGAGAGTGGGACGAAGTCTTTCTTTTCCTTTTTCGTTCTTCAAAAAAGTATCCGCATTCAGTCTCTCAACTGAGATCTACGACATTTCCTCTAACCTTTGGTAATTTAAGCTAATCCAATAATGGAACTACGGGGTGAAGGAAGCCCTCTTCCTAACGGGATCAGCCCTACGCTTGCTTGAACTCGCCGCTGCTGTCTACAATGACCGCTATTATAAAGATAGAAGTTCCCAAATTGGTATCTGGTCAAAGCTCGTAAGAGATGATCGAACCTGCTTCAGTTTGCCCGGGATATCCAGTCGTATCGTACAACTTTTTATATTTCTTTATATAAGGTCTAAACACATATTCAATACCAACGTTGTACACAATCAGTTGTGGAGCTCCTACTCTGGCTAGTACTATTTACCTCGCCTCGGAGGGAGAGCATTAAAGAATATTGCAGGTAGGGGTAGGCTAGTTATGGGCCTCCTAGTGTTGTTGGTTTGGAATGGAGGACCTATATAGATGTAAGATAATGAATGCTAGGTATACTGGCTTTCGTAAGTAAGCGAATCTGAACACACGCTGAATCCATAAGAAAGAAGCTGAAGCGAAGCCGGTTGATACACAGATATAATACCAAGTGCGATAGGGGTAAAGTACTTCTTCTCTCTTACGCTGCTGCATACCATCTTGTCACTTTCCTCTCATGCATGCATTATTACCATAGGTGAGGTGTTGTAAGGTTCCATAGGTGAGGTGTTCTAAGGTTTCCTGAAGGTAATGATAAAAAGGGTTTTGAACTGCTTTGTTTGCCACAAGAAAGTTCAGTAATCCACGGATTTAACACAAACAATTAGGTTGGTCGTGGGAAAAGGGATCGAGCGAGCGGCTCTCTCTTTAAGCAATGTTATACAGCAAAAGTGGAATAAGTGATCAGGGTAGTCTTTTTGTCAGCAGTTTTAGGAGTTTATCCTTGGTGCAAATGCTGAAGAAGGAAGGAGGGAGTTTGGGCTTATCACATGGTTTATTCCATATAGGATAGGCGCTCATAAAGTACCGTTCTAAAAGACAGGTAGGTCTTCTTCTTATATCGGTTCTTACTTAAACCCAGGTGTTCTTGTCTCATTAAGATGCCGGCTGGAGTCAAACTTGCTGGTCATGTAGGTAGGACGGCCTTGATTGTTGCGCTTGACAAATGCGAGTAAGAGATGGTTAACCTCAAGGAAGGGAATAGGTAGGCTTCCTTGTTGATGTATTAGCCAATGTGCTATGCTCTATCTAGTCTCAAAGATCTACTTAGTAAGAAGTTCCTATATATAGATGTCTATTAGCTTGTTATCTCTCTCATTGGTGGTTGTAAGTTCGTATACTCGGTACTGGTTAATTGGACAGCCTCGGGACCAAGGAAGAAATAAAGAGGGAGCGTGCAGGGTAATCTTTTCTTTGTTGAAGGATACGTAGTTGAACAGGCTACTTTGCTAGCTAAAATGCTATTCTGAGGAGTTAGTTTGCCAAGAAGCAAGAAGGATTGATTGGGATATTATCTTAAAAGCGTGGGAATAACTAACTAAGGAGATATCGTCGAAATTAAGAGATCTAGTCTCGGGAGAGTGCACCAAGCAAATAAAATAAGGCGTAGTGGAATTTCTAGCTTTGGAGAATAGGTTTATAAATAAATAAGTAAGGTCCAGACATGGTGTATGCAGGCGGAGAACCTAGTACATATAACTAGGTGGTCTTTTGACTTACTAATAGGCGCCCCCCGTAGATGATCGTGGTCTTTTGACTTACTAATAGGCGCCCCTCATAGAAGGAAGGAAAAAAGCTTGACCCCCAATGTTGATGTCTGTGAAGAAGAAGATCGATTGAGGTGGATGGTGCTGATTAGTCTGGTACCAGTTGGTCAGAGGCCTGGTAGGGAACAAGCAAGTGCAGGAAGGGAATTTTCTGTAGTGGTCTGATTTGCTTTGCATTCTGGATGTCATAATAAGGAGTTTTGAGGGGCTAGTTTGTAATTTTGAAGAGCTGCCAGTGTATTTGTTTCTGTATTCAGAAAGTCAGCTGTGGCTAGCACCTGAATTGTGGTTATTGCCTTTTTTTAGTTGGCTTGTGGGTGGGTAGGGGGTCTATTTCCTTTCAAACTTGATTGAAGTTCGTTTAGTCGACTCTACTAGTTTTTGGAATGTAAGAAGAAAAAAACCCAACCTCAGATCTTTTCACGATGAATTTGGAGAACCCAGATAAAGCTTCTTCACTAGACTTAGAAGAATTCCACTTCTGTGGAAAACCCATGACCAACCCAATCTGAAACCAAGCTAGAGGCTAAACGCGTCCCTTTTTAGTAGGAAACCTGCGTCGGATTACTTGACGAAGGAGAGGAGGGTAAGACGTAATATACCTAGGCAGCACTGGCATTAGAACTGGATCTTGATGAATGAATTGAAATAACTGCCTTTTATGCGGAACTAACTGTAAAAGCTATAAGGTCGGCTAAGCAATTTACGTATATAAAGATTAGAAAGTGATAGTGCCTTCCCTAATCAAATCTCTTTTAAGGTCTTTAGTAGGTTGGTCGGTAAATATTTCTCCGGCTGGAAAGGACTGCCTTTTTTCTGATGATGATCTATTTGCTTTCACCCGAGGGTAGACTGGTGGGACAAGAAGCTACAGCCCGGAAGTCGGTCCATAGGATATCAGAATACGGCTGATTGGGGGAAGGTAATTCCTTCTTCTTGGGCAAGAGAAGGACTAACACAAGGGCGGAATCAATATCAGGACAGACGGAGGGGTAGGATTTATAACCTAATAGATAGGCAGACTCTCAGGAAGGGAATCAACAGGAAGAAGAAGGATATTCCAAACTCAATTCCTCTAGGAGATCGGATCGAGAAAGAGCAACCGCGGGAAGAATCCGGAGGGATGGATCCCGCTTATTAACTGGAAGAAAGTGGTTTGAAATCTTTGCTCGCCTTTCGATCGAACACTTTACCAAGGAAGGTCTTCACAGGACTCCGTGCTTTGACCTTCCTTTTTGCTTTGACCTTTTCACTTGGTTGGCTACACCAATTGAAGCTGGTGGGTTCACCGCTTCGCGCCTGTGACACATTGGTGAAATGACCTGCAGGCAATGAAGGCTGATGAAGAGGCTGCAGAGCTTCCAGAGAGAACCTCTTTTTGTCCACTTTTATGATGAATAAAATGATTCAGGGGACCCACTTTGCTTTGGTCTTTTCTTGCCCACGTCTACTTTACGACAGCGAGTGCTCAGGCAGTACTGAATGCGTTGTGCTCCAGGCTTATTTATTAGCAGCCCGGGTTCAAGAATTCTTATTAATCTTTATCAATATAAGAACTGCTATCCCAGATATCTCATCTTTGCCTTACTTAGAGGCTACTATGACTACTTTTTGATCCTGGCCTTGGTTCATTTCAGAAAGTCAGGGCGTGGTCAACATTCTATTAGTAAGGTCAGGTTCGTTTGATTGACTCTTTATCTTATTACAGTGGGAGTTTCCAATTCTTTGCTCCTGCTGATCTCTTCTTTTGTGTGAACAATCAAGATATATATAACAAGGTCAAGCCACTATTTTGCTCTTTTTGATGAGTACTCTCTTATGCATACAATAACCGTATAGCCTACAGTGTTTTTCTATACCATTTGTTGGCATGTCTGAGCTTGTAAGTTCATTTCATAGTTGGGTTGATTTAGTTCGTTCCTCCTTCTTACTTTAGAGTAGAGCCATCTGTAATTCCTCTCATTGGCATTATGGAGTGAGTTCCGTAAGTCAGTTTACTAAGTCAAGTTCAATAAAAAAAGCAAATACTGTTCTGACCGGAGTTGATGCTGGAGGTTTGAACCAAGTAATATTAAAATGACAATTAACCAAAGCAAATCCTAGCAAATCTTCTTTTCCACCACCAAAAATAACTGACCCAAAGAAGCACTTCCCTTTGTATCAGTGTTGTCCTTATCGCAAGTAATGTTTGAAAGTGATTCCTATGTCACTATACTTTATTGACAATGATATAAGAAATTATTCTCTTTCTATTCAAATAAATTACCATAGCTTTCGGAAGGACTGCACCTGATATTCAATCTCTTTGTCCCATCATCGGAACTACCTTCCTATAGCCGCCTAATCCCTTCGCTTTCGCTCACTCCTACTTGCTTTGCGATAGGAGCTTACTTCACATCACAGGAATGACTACTACTTTCAAACTTTCCTACCTACTTGATTCAGAAGAGAAAAAGCCCTATCTTCAACGAGCTGAGTCAGAGTGAACTGGTTCGACTGAAATTTGCACAAGCTACAGGAGAAAGCTCAATCATAGATCCAGTAGTTCTTGTAACTGGTTGTTAGCTCCAGTAGTGAAAGAAGTAGGTAACTATTCTGTGCGTGCCCGGGGCTTGTCAATGATTGATGGGGTAGGCAAGTCATCTAGCTATCAACCCAGAGAGGAATTAGGGAATGCAGAAGACTTACTTTGAGTTCTAGAAAAAATAAGAATCTCTTCGCAAGAAGAAGAGTAACTAAACTAGCGAATGCTGACTGACTAGAGAGCGAAGGAGAGCAGATTATCCGTGAGAAGGGAGAGAGGAGGACAGAGTAGTTTCCACAGAATCACTGGACTTTTCCTGCTGAGGCTTGCCCGAGCCAAGGACAAGGTCTTCAATAGCAGCTGCTACGTTGTTTGAAGCTCTCTATTCTGCCCTTCTTCCAAGATGAGCCGCCCAACGCAGAATAGTTTGTATTTTGTGGAATGTGCCAAGAGCACTGGATCCATCTGTGGTGTGCCTTGTAGAGAGTGGATGATTCGGAAAAGAAGTGAACTGCTCAGTAAAGATTGCTTTCTTTGAGCTCCGGATCAAAGAGATTAACTTAACCCTAGATAAGGAGACTGCCTAGCTAAATGCTGCATACGGCTTGTAAGCCATTTGCCTTCAATGCAGTTCTAGCTTGGAAGCCTACCTTTTCCCGGGTTTATCACTTTTGTCACTATATGAGCTAAAAAATCTGTCATTTGGAAGGAAATAAAATCACCATTATGACTTTTTACACTATAGTAGAGGTATTGGATTCGAAAAGAATGTTCATCAGGATCTGTGCTTTTTGAACATCGATCCAGCTAGGAATATTTAAACGTTTAGTGGCGAGACAGGAAGTTGAGAGCGAGGCCATGAAAGTGTTTCTTTCCCCTGAAAGCGAGATAGGAAGGGATAGCAAAGCACTCAGCACCAGATCTTCTTTCTCTTACTGACTGGAAAGGAGAGGACTTTCTCAATAAGTAGAGAGCACAGCGATAGCAGAGTGATTGATGCTCCCATCCAAGCGAAATCAGCCTGTCTTTTGTCAAAGCTGGCCTACGCCATGATACTCTTGAAAAATGAGAAAGCTTACCAAAGAAATACCAACTTGTCGCTCCACTTCTCCGCCTAAGACGAATCTCTTTGATGCTTATCCAGTGTGCTTTCCTCTATGCCAGCAAGCTTCTTTTAGTACTCCATTGTCTTTCCTTGTCGATAAGTCGAAGTCCCTGATGATCAAGCATCGAACCTTTCAATATCCTTTCTCGCACTTTCTTTTAGTGTGTTTTATACGGGTCACTGTCACACTACCTAACCTTTTCAAGTGGTGGGTACTTTCCAATCCAATAGTCAAGTAGCCACACAAGCAAGGGACCCGGAAAAGCCAGCAAGTTTCACTAAATAAACTCCATTCTTACTTATAAGTATCAGCAAAGCAAGCTGAAGAAGCAAGGCCGCCAGGTTGAACGTTACGCATTTCCTGCTAGCCTATATCCAGGATGAGAAGAAGCAAGCTAGCGAGCCTATTCAAGAAAGTTTTTTTTGAGAGCTAGGCAACGACAAGCATATTTCCTCTGGAGCAAAACAGTAGGCGTAGCAAAATTTCCAGCACTTACCGCTAACGTGTCTCAGTTTGTGTCACTTCCTCTAGTTCAAAAGTCTGGCCTTAGTAATCCTACCTATGAGGACCAACCTTTCCAGTAATGTCGTATGATGAGCTTGGTGTAATGTGACGAGCCTAGCTGTTTTTAGCGTCAATTCCATTGTCTTGCCCGGGGCGGAAGGGCAAACTTCAGAGCCTTACTGGCAATATTTTCCTTCACTTAATAGGTAGTAAATATAGACTTGACTTTAGAAAGGCCCGCCCCTAAGAAATCTACTCCTACCGGACACAAAGAGAGATAAAAGTGCTAAAAGCTTATAACCTCTGTGCTTTCACGCATGAGTCGCCACCTCAAATCTTCGTTTGGCCCGTCTAAAAGAGCTGTATGTGTGGACACGGTCACCACGAAGAAGGCAGTAAAAGCAGATGTCTGGTCTCGGTCGGGCCCGATGATTCGCTGGACAAAGAAGAAGATAAGATGTGGGCTGTTGGTCTTGATCTGCTGGTGTACTCGATCAACTGGGCACTCCTATAGGTTCTCTACAACCAAACGTGTGTCGAGACTAAAAAAGAAAGCACCTATCAAAACCGATATTGCAAAAGCGGTCGACAACCGAGCGAGACGTTGCTTTAGGTCTTGTCTTATCCATGTATTCTTTGGTATGCAACAAAACTATGTTGTGATCACATAAAGAATTTGTATACTTAGCCATTCATGCGTACTTTAGAGGTTTGACTCGATCTATAATATACTGATAGAGATTCTGTTGACATCTTTATGCTGTTGTACAATGCAAGGAGTTGTCCTCGCCCACTGCCAATATTAATAGGTTCTCGTGTGTGCCCCATTTTTATTGACATACAAGATAGACGTCAGCTCAATTGCATCGACCCTCATCCTGTTAAGCTGCTCCTCTCTTAGCCTACCCTCCTCCTCTACCAGCTGCTCCTTAGTGCTGTAGACGTAAGGTAGACAAACAGCTTTCGGTTCCACACCACTGGATCTGATATAGAGGATAGTGGAAGTATCCATAGCTTTCTTACTGGTTCTTTTGAGCATTGATCTGTTGGTTATAAGCCTTGTGGAGATTCATCTCATGAAGTCAAACTCTTTGAAAGCGAATCTGCAACGTTCAAGCTATTTATTCCCACTCCCTTCTCCAAGCTAAGGCATTCAATGGATTCCACCATTCATCGACATGTTGGGTACACTCTCACGTGCTGGGCAGGTATATATATTCCTTGCCTTAAAGAGTTTTTAAAAAGAAAGAAGAGAAGGAGAAAGAAAAAAAGAGCTCTGTTCATGACAAAGAACATGGAATGGTAGAAGTGCATATTCAGTACGAAGAGCTTACCAAGGAAAGATGGAGACTCAGTGAGCATACATAGGTTGCGGTAGGAGAGCGAAGGAAGGAGTCTAATTATCACCTGGAGAGAAGAGAGTGAGTCGGAGAACTGGGTGGATGGTAAAGAAGAAAAAAGCATAACTTGCTTCATATCACTGAAGATTTCTTTCTATCTAGCATTATTGTGGTATTCCAACTCTCGCATAAGGCGCGGAGCGTACACTTTAACAACTTGGTAAGCTTGACCGCACGCGCCTTTACCTGATCTTTTGCTTTCTTCTCTTTGTTTACAGGTCCACCACAGAAGCTGATCTATTCATTACGCCCCAGGTCTATAACTCTCAATTCCATAGCTTCCCTTCTGCTTTTCATTCGACTTGTCCGTCCAACTTCTTAGGCATTATGAGTATGAAGAGCAATTCAGTAGTGGTAGCGCTCGGCCTCGGTACTAGACGTAAGTTCTTTCTTGCTTTACACGATGAGATCCTATGTATACAAATACAAGTAATGAGACAGACGAAGCGTGAGACGAAGGCAGGGTGTTGACGCTGCGCGCCTTGCTTTGCCTTCTCTTTTAATTTCTTTGATTTCTGGTCGGCACTTACTTAAATGGCTTGTTACAGACCCGGGAGGACAGACTTGTACAAAAGCACAGACAGACATCAGATTATATTCATTGTATGTTTTGAAAATCGTAATTAGGTTCAGTGAAAGGCAGGTTAGGAGAAAGCTCTACTTATAAGTGGGTTCGTCCTTCCCACCCGACAAGTAGCTCGACAAAGGAGAGTGAAACGAAGGAAAAGCCTTATTTATAGGTTATCCTATTTACTTTATTTTTTTACTTTCTTTCATTTCAATAGTAAGTCTCTATCAGAGGAAGTTAGCGCGGGCACTTTATCCTTCTTTATTGACTTGGCAGTCTGTGGGCAGTAAAGAATGTAAGTTTTCAAGGAATCGAGTAGTAACCATTTGCAGCAAATAATCTAGATAAGACCTCTTCTTTTTTGCCGCCCCTGGAAAATTAGGCTGCCAAGGACAATAACTCCGAAAGCCTGACGTAATGTAATGGGTTCGCCCAGCAAAAGCTACATTCAATAAGACGGATTGCCACTTCCTCCATCTTAGACGTGAGTAACCCGCTTCGCGCCTCACTCCTCTTTCAGACCACTAAGAACAAGAATGTAGAGGAAGGAGTGTCGTCTAACCTATAACTAGAACTAAGGAAAAGCTCAGCAACTACATTCGCTCTTTTATATCGTGATATGGAATCACAAATCTGAGATTCCTAACTCCTTGGAAAGGAAATTACCTCTTCTCTCTTTGATTTGATACGAGATTGAAAGATATAGTCTTTACCCTGAAGGCATTCTTAACCCGCCCGCCCCGTGAATCACGAACTCTTGGCATGAGCCCTTCCTTAAGTGCTAATCACCCTTGCTACTGCAGCAATTCATTTCTCACTTTCTACCATCCAGGCAGTGAAGACGGGAAAGGAAGATGAACTCTGAGGAAAAGGAAGTGTTAACCAAGCAAGCAATTCAAATTAACTTATTACTTACGGAGAAGATAAATCCAATTCCTTTATATCGGAAAAGTAGGTGTGTACTTTTACGCTCTAGAGGATTTACGAAACGTATCACTCTTCCGAAACAAAGCACAAATTAAGCTTCCCTTGCCTACTGCTGCTATGACCTATCTTCCCTATGTTTGCTAGTCCTAAGGTTACCTCGTTATTCTTTTGAACTGAAGAAACGCATTTTCTAAGCAAATCCATGGCCTAATGAGAAGACATTCACAGAGAAGAGAGATGATAAGCACACTATGATACTATTCTTCCAATCAATAAACATTTTTTACTACTTTTGTGAAGGTACGTCCATATACCTATCATGCCTAACCTATTAGATTTCCTATGGAGGAAGCCTATCTAGCCTATCCCAATTCCTTACGTACAAGAAAGCAGGTAGTTTACGCCATTCCTTAGTCGTCCCATGTTTACTAGTCCGAATGCTAGTCCTATGTTTCCTAATACGGCAGTTGAAACTGCTACTCTTGACTATTAAACGGCGTGCTACCCCCCTACTGTACTTGGCTAACTGTTCTTTCCTAATTACACCTACTTCACTACTTGACTAAGACCAAGCTTACCAAGATGCTTACCCAAGGCAATAAGACCCAAGCAAAGCTCATTTATAGTCCCAAGCAATCCCAATGATGAGAACCCTGCCTGCGTAGTCAGAAAGTCATGAGAACTAGAAGATCAACTCATTCTTTGACACATTTCCTCAATAGTAGATCCCTATACCCCAGTGACCTGCTGTACCTAGTTAGTAGTCCTCTCTACCCAATGCTTGTACTCATCCGGCAGCTTCTTTGTGCACTACCACTCTCTCTGGGGTCTAGCCCTGGCATTTCTTTCTAAGTCCTCCATGCAAGAAAAGAGTAGACCATCTAGTAGTAGCTGAGTTGTTTGTTAGTGTAGTCAAATGAATAAAAGTAGGAGTCTATTATAAGTTCATTCAGGTAGTGTTATCAAGTTCATATCAAATGAAAGAAAAGCGAAGTGAGAACCAACTATGACTTTGCAAATTCAGTAAAGTAGGAAAATCAAGTGAATATCAAAGCGTTGTCTTAATCAGCAAGTTACCTAATGTCTTGCTAAAGAAAAAGAATAACCTCCTCCGTCCTTCCCGGTGGTTTTCTATTTTCTTCTTGTCACATAGTGAAATATCTAGTAGAGTTTTCTTTCAGAACCTTACCTTTCATTACTTTAGTTGCGTTCTTCTTTGAATAGATTGGAATGAGGTTGCCCTTACCTTGTCCTTCCTTTGGTTTTTTGCATAGGGTTTTTCTTCTCTTTTCCTTGTACTTTTTGCTCTAACTATTAGTCTTTTCCTTGTGCTTTTTGCTCTTTTTTCATAGGAAATTCACAAATTATTTGCTAATGAACAAATGTCTTGTCTTGAGTCTTATCTTGTAGTTGTCTCTTTCTTTTCGTTGTCTCGTCAGTCAATAGTGTAGTTGTCCTTCCTTTCGTTCTACTAGTTACCTTTCTTTTGATCTTTGCTGTAGTTTTATGTTATGGTAAATAGTGGAGTTTGTGTTATCTACTATAATGAATTTGGTTTGAACTGAAATAGTTTGACCGATTTGTCTGTGCTTTTGCATTCACCTTTTCGTTAAGCAATCTTGACTTAGACTTTGAGCATTGAGAAAGCTCAGGACCAATGTGCTCCACAGTAGTGCCCTGCGGGGTGGTAGAGCCGGTAACCAAGAGTAACTGCGATGTCTTTGATTTCGAAAGCAGAAAGTGCAAGAAAGAGAGTCCATAGATGGCTTTTGACTCACTCTTTTTGGTGATTACATTCTCCGATAGTATATGCTTAACACACGCAAGTCGAACCGGAAAATCGATGCTCTTTAAAGAAAGGTCGATAGAAAAGTGGACGGACGTATGGTTTATGAGGGTATGGAGAAGGTCTCCTCTTTCTCCCTTGATGAATGTCCTGTGCCACTGTGCCTTTGTTCCATTGTCAGAGAGTATATGTGGTCTACCTTACTCTCCTCTTCATCTTGGTAGCGACTCAAAACATCCTTACAAGAAAGAGGGAGAAAACTCATAGTATCAATATCATATATAGTGTCTTGCGTGTTTGTGTGCGGAGAGTTTTCCTTAACGATTTGTTGTAGTGTAGATTGGGTCGGTGTCAAGGCTCTCATGTGAGCGCTCCCATTTCATTTCCTTGGCAAAACCAAGGCCGAGAAGTTTCAAAAAGTCTCCTAGCAAGAAAACGGGGCAAGAAAATGGATGCGCGTGCTAACGCGCAACGGCTTTCGCGCAGTGCAGCCGTTGCTTGTTTGCGCGTGCTAACGGCTTTCGCGCTAGCGCTAGTGTGCTCAATCCGTTGCTTTTTGGAGCAGAGTCAAAAATGAATAGAAATAGAAATGATATTTCTTCTTGAAAGAATTTTTATTAGATTATTAGGTCGATCTTTCATTATGCTAACGCGTAAGCCTTTTTAAGAGGTTGACTTAAGTGTTAAGTATACAGACATCTTAAATTCAGATGTCTTCAATTATGAAAACATCATCTTTTATTTATATATTTTTTGAATATTAGTTTTTTTGAGTTTCAGTATTTGGCTATGGCTTAAAGTGTTACAACAAAGAAATAAGGTTAATAAAGATAGTCATTATTTAAAGCTATTTAAGTTAAGGTAGTGAAGTTTTTGCTTTTTGTGCTAAGAAAATCTTTTTTCATGCTATGCAGACTACCAGCAGCTGCTCCTTATATTGCCTCTGTAATATGCTTTTTTGGAGGCAGTCTTATGGTAGGTCATGCAGTTATTATAGAAGAGATATGTCTGGATTGTGAGAGCTCCAAGGTTAACCCTCAGGGTGCCATTGTTATTACACCAGCACATACATTTGAAGCTTTATTAGAACCTAGAGTTGTTTTTGAACATGGTACTCCCATGAATAACTATGTTAAGTCGATTATGCATGAATGCGGGGTAACCATTTGTGATATTAGAAGAGATCAAATCTCATACGATCCTATTCGTATAAAAACAATATTAGACGAGAAAATAGAGTATGTAGTTAACTCATTTCTTCTACGTAAGATTCAACATCCAGATACAAGTAGCCGTTCAACGATAGTGCAAATGTGTATGCTAAGGGATGACCTTATTGAGAATAGGAGGCAATCCACCCTTTATAAGGAATTTGCGGCAGGCCTACCTCAGCCGCCTAGGAATTCCCCTAGCATGCCTGCTGCTAGTTTGATAGGATCAGGTGCTGTACCGTAGTATGAGAGGATATGTTATAGAGTGGGGAGCAAACATCGGAAACTGGTTTTGAAAACTCTTCCGCCCGGATAATGGGGCTCGAACCCGGCGTGACAGACCAGCACTCTAACCAACTGAGCTATACCCCCCATCTTATATAAAAAAATCCTTTGTTTATTCATTTTATGTTATGTTCCTTCTTCTGGTTTAGCATAATACCTTAAAGCCATCAGAGGCCTTAGGAAGCTTATTTAGAAATGTTCCGATTCTAGTTCACCAGAGATATAGGGTACTTTTTTATCATTGTTGTTCGCTTTTCCAGTGTAGATTACGCTAGCAACTTTTAGTAAAGAAAGGGTTCTCTCTCATTTCATTGAGTGAAAGGACTAGTAAAAAAGAATAGGAAAGATAAGACTATAAGAAGAAAATGTTAAGTAAAAATAGCATACAACCAGGCTAGCATTGAAAGAGATAGGTTTTTCTTTGCTTGGATAGAACAGCTTCCAAAACACTACAATATACTACTGGCAAACACATTCTACTCTCTCTTCCTCTCCGCACCGAAATCAAAACTATGCCTCGCCACCCAGCGAGCGAAAGGATGTAGCGAGCCAACCAACAGGAAGGGTCTCTTTCAACATCTGAAAGTTCCCTATTAATCCTATAGACTGAATCAGGTAAGGTTTTTTGTAAATATTCATAAACTACTTCAATTATAGTTTTACCAGGCTCCCCACTGGATGAACATCCAGTGCGATCCACAAATTCATAGGCCCTTTCTATGATGAGATTCAGGAAGAATCTGGAAAGCTTCACAAACGTTTCATTATTATAGTGCAATTGCAAAGCGTACCTAAGGTATTCCTCTACGTAATCATTTATAGCTGTTAGGAAGCTGGCCATAGTGATATGCTTGTTTCTGCTAGGCATAATATTTAGGATTTTTTCCAAAGTTAGCAATGGGGGTAGACCCTAACTATCCCCTCATCAGTTAACGACACGACAAGCCCTAGTACATGCAATTTTTCCGGTCTATTCCAAGAGCAGCTGAGAATAGAAAACCTACTAATTTCATCCCAGGAGAACTCGAGCTTTAATTTACAGCGTTGTTTTGATAGTATTTGTTTTGTTTTGACCTTAGCAGCAGCACTATGATGTGCTAGTTTCATGCTCGGAAAACCAAACAAAATAATGTCCTTGAAACGTGCATAGTGTATCTTCATCATCCTCTTAATACCGTCAGACTCCTTAACCAATATATCAAATGAGCAAAACTTCTTGTCAAGTTGGTTCAGAAAGAAAATAAAAAGAAGCAGGGAGATTGGGCTTCCTTGTGGGATGCCCATATATTTGCGTCTGTAGTTAGCCCCCTGGTTGTCAGTTTTGACAAAACGAATAACCAAATGAACAAAGGCAGAGTTTTCTTTCCCACTTCAGAAGGTAATGACGCAGTAGCTTGTGCTCAATCCTATCATAGCAGTGAACGATAGAACAGTGCACCACCCAATCCATATCAGGCCAGTGAGAAACTTCATCAAAGAAGCCCTTTGCTCCGCCGCGTGCTACCAGAAATCCTTTTGACTCAGGAAGGCAGATAGGCTCAAATTCCTCTTGCAGCAAGCTTTCCATTGCCAAACTATCCCTAGGTAAGTGCTCCGCTACGGGGTGAACTTACCTCTGTTATTAGGGTTTTATATAAACGTTATAGACTTGGGCGAGAAGGAGTAATGGCCCTTCAGCAAAGATCTTGTAATATCGCAAATAACATCCTTACTGACTAATACTGAGTGCTGCCGCCCTTCGTTTAGGCTTTGCCTCTCTCCCCCTTCAGATTCCTCTACAGGTGCTGGTATCAGAGCAAGAGACTTAGAGGGAGTGTGAACTGGACGGCTGTGGGAGGTTGACCCGATCTCATACATCACTTTATTGAGTTCCTGCCTCGCCCCTCTATTCTGAGCCTTTTTTTCTTAGTTGATTCCCCGTTCCGATTGTATGACCAAAAGTCTGAAACCCACAGGCATACTGGCTTTTTCACTATCACTAAAGAAATTGATTCAAAAAAGTAAAAAAACTAGGACTTTTGCCACTATATGATCCTAACTTGATGCCCATTTCTGATCTGCTTCTTGAAGGAAAAGAGGCTTTCTTACTTTTGCCCGAGTAGTAAGTTGGGAAATCATAACTTGATGCGGTCAAACTCCAACCGCCCACACACGTCTTCGAACTCATTCATGCCGACAAAACAAACCTCTTCTTGCCTGCCGACATGGTCGTTGTACTTCTCTACCTTATTCCCAAAAAGCGAGTGTTACAAGCTATACCTATGTCTCCAGTGCTATTGACTTTCGAGAATATACTAGTTGGACAGGTTGAACGAATGGCTTGTGCAAGTGAAGCAGAACTCACTCTTTCTTACCCGAACAACCATAGTGACTGTCAAAAGCAGAATACTCATTCCCCTGCACCCAACCAATGGAACGACTAGTTGGACAGAGCTAAGGGATAAAAAGAGTATCTTAATTTATCCTTTGTTATTTATTCTTTTATTATGGAAATTTTCTTAGGTAAAGACTAAACTAAACGCTCGTTAGGCCTAACGTGTTATTTCCTTGTAAGATATTGATTGCGCCACTTAGTCCCAACAATACTTTTGAAAAGCCCACAGATACTGACCCAAGCCCAATAGGCTACACAGGCTCTTGGCTTGTACTTCTTTCTTGAAGAGGTCTTTTTAGCAGGGTGGAAATTAGAGCTTTGAAATGTAGTGTGATCGTGATATTTATGTAGACATGTCTATCCAATATCCACTTGGAATATATCATCCGATCATGGGCTTAATAGGAGGACATTCTTTGGTCCACATGAGAACTGCTAGAGAGCTACAAGAAATCTAACAGTGCTTTCTATTTAAGTGCTTGTTATATCACGTTACTTTACCACTTGATTTTGCATGAAGCATGTCGCTTTTCTCGTGTCCCATGCATCGGTTCTTGTCACGGTTTCTTTTTGGTTTTGAGCAATACAGAAAGTTTGACTTTGCAACAAAAAGAAATGAAAAGCCAAATGGGTGTATTAAAATGGAAAGCAGCTTAATTTGCTTCTTTAAAAAAAGCTTCTCTGGCTATTTATGAATCCGCCATTCATGAATAAATACATGCATTTTGAATGGAAAAAGAACAGCAGCTTGAAGCATATATCATAAAGAATTTTTCACGCAATACGCCAACCAATGAAAGAAAAAAAACAAGTGTTGCTTTCCCGCTCGCTTGAACTTGCCCGAGCCGAAAGCTTTCTAGTTTCAATGGCCATGGGCATTCCCCCGCTTCTTCATCCTACTTCTCGTCCTACCAGGTTTTTATCCATCCCTATCGGATCAAAGGAAAGCCAACGTTATGTGGATGGGCTAGTAGAGTGATCATAGCTTTCCTTCTTTTCTGACTTGGATTCTACTCACTCTCTCAAAGAAGGAATTAACTAAAGCCGATTCTACACTAGAAAGACTCTAGATGAGTAAAACAATGAGAAAAAGTCCTTCTTCCTTCGGGTGTGACTACAGTTATATACGAGCTTAGGAGTGAGTTATATACGAGCTTAGGAGTTGACCACAATACCAATATGAGTTGAACGATTCTCTTGACTACTTTCTTTATTTACTACATAAACTAAAAACTATTACTATCGTATGGGGTTGCTCATATCGGGTCGGGTTGCTTGAGTTTTTCGATTCTCTTGACGATATGAGGTTCACGCTAGCTAGGACAAAGAGTTCCGAGTTGAAGAGTTTCAGCTGCTATGTTCCCGCCACTACGGCAAACTACTCAACAACAAGAGCGAGGGAGTATGGAAGATGAGTCTGGGAGGGAATTCACTCTCAAGGTTAAGTTGCGGGTTAAGTTTCCTTCTAAATACAATGCAAGATAATGTGTTTGGGTTTACAGACACAAGGCAACTACGTACTTCTTTACTGTGGAATTCTTTTGAGAGTTTACACTCCACAACAAAATGGTGTATCCAGCGGCACATAGCTGAAACCTGACTCTTCTCCACTGGCGTGCCTCACCTCTCCCCTCATTTGCCCTTCCTCTTTCTCTTAATTCCCTTGTGTGAGTTAGGTGTGTGCTTGCCCAGTAGGGAGCTCTTGGCTGGGATAAGCTAGAACCTGGATCGATTGGTAATTCTATTGCTCGCTTCGCCCGCATCTCGAGTCTTAATTTTCGGGTATTATCTGCTATTTACTCGGATTGCTCTTGAGGCCGCCCTTGATGGTTGGTCCTTGAGTCTTCCTTGAGGCTCTAGAGGTCTTTGGCTTGCCCCGAGTTGGTTTAATGCGTTTATGGCCGTTTCTTACTCTTCACCTTTGTCCTTTCTCTCAGTTGGAGCTCTAAACCGCCATTACAAAACTGTAGGCCTGATAATGGATTTTTAGTTGGAATTTTGGTAAATATGGCGAAATCTGTTGGAAGAGCTCAAGACACATCTTTTTTTCTACGCAAATGGTAATACTACCTTCTCCCTTTTTTGTTCCCTTTTACTCTTTCTTGTTGATTCTCTTCAAGTTTTGCAGATTTTAATTTAGCTGAGTTCAGCCTCTTCTATTCTTTTTTTTCTTTCCCATACGTTCTTAAACCTTTCAGTCTGTTCCAATTTTGAGCCCATAATCTGTCTGTTTAAATGCTTAAATAAATTGGAAACATCTGAGAGTTGTTTACATAGTAAAAATTAGCAAGTGTTGTGTTAATTTAGCTTCCTTTTCATATGTAAGTAATTTCATATCGTTCCAACTGTTTTTTTTTATTAAAAATTGATCTCGACTTATGCAGATGATTTTACCCCGACCGGTACTGCCAGTTCATACAAGACCGCTACTTACATATTGTTCCATATTGTCCCAACCCCGGCTGCCCCGTGCGGACCCAACTCGCCAAATTTGAACCTGCTGCCACCATAGCAAATACTACCTAATCCGGAATGGACTGTACGTCTTGGTTACTGTGCTTGGATGGGCTATTTTGGTTATTCTAGTTTCCGTTTCACGCAATTCTTTGAGTATTCTTGTGTTGTGTTTTTTAGTATGCAGTTAAAGGAATCAATGATCTAACCGGTACATAGTAAGACTGGTTGGTACCTGTTCACTAGCAACACGTACCCCGTCTCATTGTATCATCATAAATAATCAACCCATTTTAGCTTTGAGTGGGTTTTCTTGATTGTTGGTTTGCTTCTCCAGACCTTCTCTTCAATCTTCTCTCTATATGTCAATTTCATTTTTCATTTGTACTTTAATATTTACATTAAAAGGGCTTTTGCCCATTAAATACCTATCAGTAATCTTTCAAGCCACATTGGGATTTGGAATTAAGCTTCTTTTCCTTTGAATTTTGGTGTCTTCCTTTTTAATTAAGCCATTTCTTGAACCAGTTGATTGCTCAATTTGATGAGCTTCTCTTGCATATCTGTTGCAGACAACATCCTCACGCCGCTCTCAGTTCTAGAGTTGATGTCAAACCGAACATGAGCTGATTGAGATATTATGAAGGCAGCAGCAAGCACTCTCAAATGCTTATCCCTATCACCTTACACTGCTCACCTGATTGGGGCGAATCCTGTCTTCGTGCGAGAGTATACCTCCTTTTCTCTGGGGACAATGCGGCAATGCTTTTGGCTGCTGGAATTCTCAGAGACATCTCAGCTGCTCTGCCAAAGAAACAACGGCAGTTGATGGCTGATGCTAGAGTATCCCAGCCATGGTTGAGATTCTCTCTTTTCGCAATATAGCATGCTGTCGGAGGAGGGAATGTTGGATAACTTTGCATTGTATTCTAGCATGTACGAGTCAATTTAACTTGACATTGTGGTATGGAATAGATGGTATCCTCTGTCCTTATTCTTACTCTTAATCTCCCTGTAATGGAGTACATGTATACTTAGAAATTGGAAATAAATGCACACTATAATCTTTTCTCTGCTCTGTATGAGTACCCGCAGTAAATAGTAGCAGTTCTCTCTTCTTTTCAAAAAATGCAGGTGCGGGATGTATTGGTAATATTTCACAAATTTAGTAGAATATATGATATATAGTAGTTTCAAGATGCAAGTGAGAAGTTCCTTGTTTTCTTCTTTTTTTTTATATTTTGCAAAAGTGAGAACAAGATGTGTATATTTGTATGGTTTTTTTTCTATTATTATTTAATGATTGTTGAGATAGGGTTCTATAAAACTACTTACTGGTTAGACTCAATTTTGGGGAACGTGTTACTTTTCACGGAAGAAAAGTCTGGTATTAGATTTTTTCTTGTACATTCTGGTATGATATGGGACCTAATCAGCGTTTAAATCAATCCAGCACGCACAATTGTTAACTTGAAACCACAACAACTTCACCCACATTAAAACATAGCAGCACAGCACAATTTGTTAACTTGAAACCATAAAAATAAAAAGCTTCAACAAAAAAAATTAAAACATGGCAGTTGCTTTTTAATATAAAGCTTAAAAACAAGTGGTTCGGTACCAACCAACTCATATAAAATCTATCATATCATATAAAAGAGTACATGGAATTACTACTTAGAGTTCAGCTACTATTGATGGACAGAAAATCTAGATTCAGATCTACGCAGGAAGTAAAGCCTACGCAGGAAGTACAGCAAAGTAACATGATTTTTTGCTGAATTTTTAATGTGTTTTGTTTAAATCATTTGATATTAAGTTTCATGCCAAAGCAGCATATGCTGATTGCTAACTGAAATTCTTTTGGGTGGTGATAGTAAACTCTGATTATGTTTGCGCAAGTATTATATTTGGTAGTTTCTATAGCCATGACCTGGATTTATTTGGTCTTCCTTTGTTCTACATGTACATTTCATCCACATGTGCTGCTGCATGATAATATTATTTCACTTTATCTATTTCATTTCTTATTTATGGGTCATTTTCCTTCCTAGAAAACACTCTAATACCATGCATGAGCTGTATTGGGCGGGTATTTTGACTAGTATTATTATAACCATCTAGTTGGTACAAGTGAGTGAAACCGGTATGATACCGAGATAGTTCGTGCTACATGTACCTTTTATTGATTATATTTTCATATATGGCATCTTTTATTTGACGATTTCAGTTTTCTCTCCGCTCAAAACTTGAGTTGTATTAATTCATATTGATTGGTAGATATGATTGGTACAGAAAAGAAAAACAAAGGAAACAGAAAATCAGCCAGCCATAACAGATGACCATCCCAGCACAACAGAGAAAAAATGAAAAGTTATTATATGCAAAAATAACGATACAAGCAGTCACAACCTCAGCCATGTACCAATCTGCACCAAACCGATCGGTACGAACCCAAACTGGATATATAAAAACAAAGGTACGTAGTTCTCCAGCCCCCTCATTTGACTTCCAATTTATCCCTAATCCTCCAGCAGCAGAAAAGTAGCAATGACCGGCTGCAGCAGTTGTACCACTCCGTACCTAATTCATACCAGCAAAATCGAGATTTTGGCCCAGTGAATACAAGAGAGTGCAGGTGCATTCCGGTCCAGACCCAACAGCAATATTGGCAAAAAATAGGGAGCAACCTGTTTGGCCTCAATAAAAGCTACGCCCTTTCCCCTGCCCCTTATCCTCTGCAAACACCATATGGACTCTCTTTTCACCTGAAATTTAACTAAAGACCCCAGTACCTTACCATTGCGGCTCTTACCTTATCAAAGAAACTTTTTTAACAGAAGAGTCATCCGAGTTAGCAGCAGTATTGAATTTTCTTCGTTGCTTCCTACTGTGCTACCTGGAAATTAAAGCCTAAATAAGATCAGATTCTTTTTAATTGTTGAACACCTTTTTTAATTTAACTTGTCAAAAAAATGCAAAATGTTCTACTTATCTTTCTCGTAACTAAATTACAATGATATAGTATAGCCAGATGAATTTCATCCCGAGCGAGTAACTACTAACGTTACGAGCCAGGAAGAAGTAAATATTTCTTTATTTGAGCCACTATTTCCATCTCCACATTCTCATATTTCACATTTAGCACCTTCAAATTGTGGGCATTTCAAGCCATCGAAACCCCAAGGGCTTGGTTACATGAAGTGAAAAAAGAAAAAAAAAGCCAAAATAATAACTCACATCATTAGCAATTCCAGCTTCAAGCAATTGTTATGATCATGACCCCGCTTCATTATGTTCATTGCTTGTAGTATCAACAGGTCCAGGTCGACCTGCCTTGTTCATTCTATGAACTTCCTGCAACTTGACGTAATTTATGCATCAATAAATTTGAAATAACCTCATTTAGCAAGAGGAGGTGGTAGTCATTGGCAATTTGACATGGGATTCTACAATCACCCTTGAAGCGATTAAAAAAATATATGACTCCATCCATATTTGTAATTGGAATTTTTGATTCATTAAAACTGAATCAATTAAATGAAGTGGAAGCTGCTGGATAAAAGGTATCGTAAGTCCATTCAGCATTTCAATCTTTTCTTTCCCGAGTAATACAAACAAAAATAAGAATTTAACTAGCAGATTCAAATAGCTACCAAAAAAAAGAAAAACGAATGGTTGAGTTATTCAAACAGATGAAATAGGGGGCAGAGAGAGATTGCACGTACCGGACAATTGATTTCTTTTTGAAACTTTGAACCATCTTGAACTTCTTTGCGTTGTGCCACTTGATTCTCCACGGTCCAACGATAAAGAGAAAAGAAACGATGCTCGATCTCCGTATCAGTAGCAAGAGAATCCGAGCAGCAGTAAATGGGAGAGGGAGAAGGATAGGGCGAGAGAGACTCGAGAGGAGCAGGGGGTGAAGCAACGGAGAGAAGGAGGTGGTTACGATACGAAGAAGGGCGAGGAAATTCCTCCTTACGACCCTGATTTTCCCAGTTTCGGGCCGAAGCCAACAGAGAACTCCGAATCCCCCATCTCAGGAATAGGGAGATCTTTCCAGAAAGAAAAACTGATAGATACGATCATAGGGGGAATCGCCCACGAACCCTTTTCTTTCAAGAGACAGATTTATTATGAGTTGGCTGATAGGGCTGTGGAATTCCCGATCCTCTTCACCAAGGATGATAGTTTGGGAGTTCATAAGCCCCATATCCTCTCATGATGCCTGGATAGGAAGTCACCCAGTGACCAAGATCCTAGTGGACACAGGGAGTTCTGTGGACGTGCTATATGCCCCAGCCTTCGACAAGATGGGGTATGAGAGGAAGCACCTCAGACCCTCCGACAGCCCCTTATCAGGTTTCACAGGAAACTCTATAATCCCGCTGGGGGGATACACACCCTTGCCTCTTAAATTCGTTCAGAGTAACGAAGAGGTGGGTCTCATGTGATGTAAATTTTCTGGTAGTAGGCGTGCCATCCCCTTACAATGCGATCCTTGGTAGGCCATCCCTGAATAAGTTAGGGGCTATCGTGTCTACCGCTCACCCGGCGATGAAGATTCCAACCCGGGAAGATATTCACCATATGGGGTGGTGATCAGTACGGGGCAGTAGTCATTGCCAAAGAGAAATGACTGCCCAAAGGTGCTTTCTTGAAAGCCGGTCTTTCTGGTCAATAAGCTTGAGTCACTCTAGAAACTTTCCAAAAACCATCCACTTAATTTTATTTTTCGGCAATTAATTCACATCACTTCAATTCATTTGCTTTTTTTGAGTTGCCCGGAAAAGAGTAGAGATCGGAAGACAGCACGGCAATGTGCAATCGCTAAACAAGACCAAAAAAACGTTAAAGCAAAGATAAGTCTAGCTCATCATCCTAGGGCGTCTATAGTGCCGAAAAAAATTACTATCTCTCGTTAGGAAAGTATATGAGAACTTCGTATTTTGCAGCAGAGCCACTTTTCTAGGCAAGAAGCAAGGGCGGGCGCTAGCGCGATATCTATATCTAAATAGTAGGCCCCGACGTTGCAAGCCATAATATCATAGCCAAGCTGCTGGAGTTCTTCTTCGAGTGAGCTGAGTAAGTAAACAGGTACGCGGCCCTAGGTATGGTAACGTTCTACTACGTTTCTGTCTTCTCATATCTCAGCCCTTTCTTTAATACAATTGCGTTGCTTGCTTTCCCATTGCATCGGTTTGAACTACTTCCTCCCGGTGAATCCATCCGCTCAACTTGCCACCGGAACTGAACTTCCCAGAAAGCAAAATTTAATAGGAAAGCCGATCATTCAACAAAAAGACGTTGAACTGGAGAGAACGAAGAAGAGGAATTGATAGCATAGATTCTGTGTAAAGCTTTTCACTCTGGCATGCCTGTGTTAAGCATATTTAGATTAAGGATTTTCAAAATGATAGCCTCTCTTTTTCTGTGGTGGTTCCCTGGTCAAAACATAAAATCCTAACCAATTTGTTATGTAGTTTTGGTCTTTTTGTATTTGGAATTGGTTTTTTTCGTAAATAGTGTATTTTTTCGTCTTTCATTTCAGTTACTCGTAAATAGTTTTTTCGTTTTGAAGGGTGGGTTGGTTGGCCCCGCCCTCATGAAGCTTCGATTGCTCCTTTTTCAAGTCATGTGGCACTCGAAGTTTTGGTGTTCCGATGATGGTGGTTTTTTCTTCTTTATGCTTAACAAGGTATCAAGGAACCAAAATTCTCTAATTTTTTTCTTCCTATTCCTGCTGAAAAAAAATAACTAAGATATTGATTCTGAGGTCCCATATCCAGTAGTTCCGCAAGTTGTAGATTCTCCGAACTACTAGAATTTTTGGAGTGATAATGCCTTTTTTGACCTTATTCAATTCTCATTTTGCACTTAGGTCTTTCCGAAGTACTATTCCGTAAAGTGACTAGTGTCCCCGATTGTGCTTGGATGAACGGAGCTCTCTTCTCTCCGGGCCAATATGCTTTAATAGATGTAGATGATCGTAAGTCCGTCCTCCGTCTTTCTAGTTTTCTATCTAGTTATCTTCTTTATAGTATCTAGTTATCTATGCACGAGTTCTCTAGAGAGAGATTGCATGCGTAATCGTGAATCACTTTATGGGGATCATCCTTAGGTTACCGGATGATGGGAATTATTAAGCATGAAATTGGAAATGAACACGAAATGTCTATAAATGAATTCTCTCATTATTCATTTTTTCTGGGTCTTTTCGTTGCATTCACTTACAACAAGAAACAACCACCAGCGTTTGGTGCAACACTCGCATTTTGGTGCATTCTTTTTCCTTTCCTTGGTCTTTTGTTCTGTCATATTCCAAATAACTTATCCAATTACAACGTATTAACCGCGAATGCACCTTTCTTTTATCAAATCTCAGGGACATGGTCTAATCATGAGGGTAGTATTTTATTATGGTGTTGGATCTCAAGTTTTTATGGATTCCTTCTTTCTTACCGGGGTCGACCCCAAAGCCATAATGTCTCAAAACTCAGAGGCTATAGAGAAACTTTTCTTTTGTCCTTTGTCTCGAACTTCGTGAAGAACCCCTTTCTATCTCTCCAACAAAAAGGAGGGGCTGCGCCCCACCTGTTGTACACTTCCTTCGTTCGCTACGCCCTTGTGGATTCATCACTTCGTTCGCGGAGGATGCGCCCTTTTCACGGGCCAGCCCTTTTTAATGCGCCGCTTGACCCTTTGAAGAAAATGAGCTTTGCTCTTCTGGGCGCTGGGGACTCCCGTGGTTCGCGAGAAGGAAAAAGGACTAATCTTTTGTTGCATCTGGCACGAGATGAAAAAGGGAGAGCTTCGTCGTCTATCGATGAAAAGCGGATTGACGGAGCTCTTGGCATTGCTTTGTTTTTCTCTCTTTTCCTATTAGCGAGTTCCGATCCTTTTGTGCGAAATTTCTTCGTTTGTACCGAAGCGCTTGCTGAATTAAATCCTGTTCTACAAGATCCTATATTAGCTATACATCCTCCTTGCATTTATGCCGGAGACGTCGCCAGTGCTATGGGCTTTGGCTTATGTAGATCAAAAATGATGAATGGGATTGTGGAACTCCACTCGCCGCCAATGCGGAAGGATGCCGCCGAAAAGAATGGAACGCTGCTTTGCTCTGCTGGATGCGTCGTATCCCATATAAGAAGCTCGCTCTTGACTCGATCATTCAAACTTTTTGTGGGTGGCGCACCTGGTCTTTTGTTGCGTAGCAATAGAAGCCTGCTCATGCTGCTTCGGCGGCGTGTTTTTTCCTTCTCTTCGCTCTGGGCAGGAGCGCTAATGGACACGGGTAGGGAGCAGGCGAAGCGTGTCCTTCGTAATGGAAAGAAAGAGACCACTACTTCGCCTCTTTGTTGGACCGCCGGCGCGAACACCGTGGTCTCCGGCCAGGACCAGGAAGCAATTCGAATTTGGATCTTGACATGTTGGTTGTTTTTAACCGTAGGCATCTCGCTAGGAAGTTGGTGGGCTTATCATGAATTAGGTTGGGGTGGCTGGTGGTTTTGGGATCCCGTCGAAAATGCGTCTTTTATGCCTTGGGTATTAGCCACAGCTTGTATTCATTCAGTCATTCTACCCCTTCTTCATTCTTGGACCTTGCTTCTTAATATTTTGACTTTTCTATGCTGTGTCTTAGGAACCTTTTCAATACGGTCCGGATTGCTAGCTTCCGTTCATAGTTTTGCTACAGATGATACACGAGGCAAATTGTTATGGTGGTTCTTCCTTCTCATTACAGGCATATCTATGATTCTTTTCTACCAGATGAAGCGGCAGGCATCGGTCCGTAGAACCTATAAAAAAGAGATGATTGTGGCGCGAAGTACTATTGTGCACTTACGTCACTCGGCTCGCGCGCAACCCCGCCCTCCCGTTATGTTATGGAAGAGTGGAGCTTCTGGCTGGGTTGATTATTAAGAGCCAGCAATTGGTTGCCGGATTTCGTCCCATCCGTAGCACTTCGGAAGTAACTGTAGCGTGGCTGAATGTAGAGCAGTCCGCAACGGAAGCCTTTGATCAGTAAATTATTGAAAACGTTCGGCAGGTCCAAAATTGTTGTCTACCCAAGCCAAAACGCGAGTTCTTTCACGCTTCGCCCTCCGCCCACCCCGCCTATAAAAGCGAGCGAAAGGAGCGAGCCTAGGAAACAGGTCTTTAGTCATTAATGGTCGGATTGCAACATGGGTACCCTTTTTTCGGTATGCGTTGCGAACACTTTTATTTATTTTTAGCGTCTCATCTTCTTTGGAGAAGCTCAAATAGAACGGATAGAGCAGATGGTCCAACTACAGAACTTCTTCTTTTTCATTACTTCCATGGTCGTGCCTTGTGGCACGGCAGCACCCCTACTATTGAAATGGTTTTTTAGTAGAGATGTTTCCACTGGTGCCTCTTTTTTCAATGGTACTATAATTCCTATTCCTATCTCTTCATTCCCTTTTTTGGTCTACCTACATTCCAGGAAATTCATACGCTCCATGGACAGAGCAAAAAGTGGAGTGTTGGTCAAAGCAAGCCGCCCTATTCTATTACCAGAAAAAATTGGTAGAAGCAGAAATGCTTTATTTTTTTTCGTTCCCCTTCTGCATTTCCTTCTTCTCGAATCCATGGGGGACTTTTCATATTTAGAATCTTTATGCGGTCTGCTCTGTTTACAATTCTTTCGTACTCTTTTCTCTTTACCACGCAATAGGTCAGCGGAGCGTGAGCGGGCGCGGAAAAGGAAAGGCCTAACACTTCGGCCGGAAGAGAATGAGCAAGGGCTCCACGAGTTTATTAATATGGAAAGAAGGGTCGAAGGTTTGGGGCCTGTAGCTTTCCCCGTCTTCCCCTCGTCGAGTGGTGCTTCTTTGGGGGGTGTGCCACCTGAAATCGGGCGGCTTGAAGCTTTCACCTTACCAACGAGCCGACTGCTGATGGCTGTTGGTCACGACTACTACAAAAAAGTTCAGATGAATATTCCTATTTCACATGTAGGAGCGTGCATCTTTATGTTGGGTGTTCTTCTGTCGTGCGACCCGGTGGCTTATGTGCGACCTGTGGCCTACGCCTCCTCTATTTGTTCAGGGCGGGCGGCGTGAACTCTGATTCGATCCGGGTATTCAATCCCGCCGCTGAGATGCTCAGTTGACTCCTTAACCTTGATAGGAAGATGGCTTATCCCAAAATTCGTGCATAAGGGTAAGGAACTTTGGATGAACTAATGCAAATGGGTGTAAGCCTCGCTGCTCGTAAACACCCAGTGCTGACCACACTGAGAGACACGAAAGCGCAGGTAATGCCAGTTGGCGAAGTGGCGTTAAGCATCCCTAGCGGTACGCAAAGATAGGTCGTGATGATATCATCTACGTCCGTACCGCTCCTCGTGGGGTAGATCCCGCATCCAACCAACCCTTTTTTTGACCAGGGAACGGGGGAATTTCCACTACCGCAGGTAGGCCAGCCGGGCCGGGAGCACGGTGGGAACGGGCTTCCCAAAAAGCCAGCCCCGGAAAACCCGTGGCAGCATAGAATGAGGGGGACGACCTTCAAGTTGTGTTGGACGGGTTGCGGGCGGATAAAAGCAGACGTGGGAACTCGGGTCGGGGCACAGCGTAACTAAGAGAGCCATTCCATTTGGGGCGAGACATAATGGGCGTGCACAAGTGGTCTGGTGCCCGAGCCGAACAAAGCGACCGGCAGCGGTTGGGTCCCCCCATCTCTCCTCAACTTCCCCCGGTCTTCGGTCCGAGCTGTATGAGGCAGAAACTCGTCCCACGTACGGTTCGGAGGCCGAGCCCCACCCCAGCAATCATGGTGCGGCTTAGGTCAACTAATACGAATAAAATACAGTTCACTCAACGATTGCCTTTGGGTCCCGAACTCCATATGGGGGGGGAACGTTGTTGTTTGCGAGGTCTCGATCATTTACATGGACCCACTTCTCATTCCATTTGTGGTAATTTGATTATTTATAAACCGTCCCCAACGAGCGAAAGGTTCATTTTGGAACATGATGAATCACTTCGTGCCGACCTCTCGCCCATAAACTTTCCTGCCTCATATGAGAATGGAAAACTGGAACATTTTCTGCATCGGTGGATGAAGAATCACGAACATAAGAATTTCTGGTTTACCATGTTCCCAGAAAGAAGATACTTTTTTTCCATTCGAGAAACGAGGAGCACAACTGAAGTGGCTATACATACAAATCTATTTACGGATCTATATGCTCCGATTGGAACTGGAAGTTCAAGAACTGGCGGCTGGTATACTACCATAATGAAATTGCCTTTTATTTTTAGTATTCGGATAGGATTTATGTTGGCTTCATTGGGAGGCTCGCGTAGTTTGTTACGTCAGCTCCAAAAGGATAAGTTGCATTGGAATCGAGAAAGTTCCGTTCTCTTCATAATTGCATAAAAGGAAATAAACTATGAAAGAAATAGAAATAGAAGATGATAAATTTAAATAAGTTATCGTAGTAGACGTAATTAAGAGATTCAATTAATTTCTTATCTTAGTAAGTCACTATACCTAACATCTCTTGTGATATAATCTTGACTTTTTTCATTTTAGAAGTAACTTTTAAAAAAGTAATCAAACCCAGGAGCCAAGAAGGAGGCGTCAAATTGTTCACCCCAGCGAGCGAAAGGATGTAGCGAGCTTATGGGTCCTCCAAAAATTATTTTGTTGCATGCTATAAATTTTAGAATCAAATAATTATGGGAATGCGTAGGCAAAGAACCAACCAAGAGCAATCAATTATGAGCATGCTTTGTTAATGAAAATCCTATATGAACATGATATCATTAGCGGCCCCCTTTGTAAATCTTTGGAGGGCTCATGTGACCTAAAAAAAGCAAATTCCAGAAATGCTTAAGCTTAAGGGGATCGCAAGAACTCCAAACCCATTTCACTTGGACTGGAAAGATCGAATGGGTCGCACCGAGGATAGAACCATTTCCACTTGGGAGAGAAGGTAGCGAAACGTTTTCTTATAATTGATGCCATGGGATGTGTTAAAGGAGATCCATTGAAGCGTCAAAATGGAGGCATTAGGCACCAGAATCCAAAATACTCAATTAACTCCTAATTAAGCAAAAAAGTGGCCTTATCTAGTTGTTAGATTACTATGTTGTAGCCGTACCAGGGCTTTAATCCCAGCAGCCACACGCTTGCACGTGCTTTTCCCACTAAATAACTCATGATCTATTTATTTCTCCGGCGGAACGACAACCGGAACCTATATTTGCCATTGCCATAAGAGCGCAGAGGCAACTGGTCTTACGAAAGGTCTGCCAATTCCCTGTACTTTCGAATCAGAAGTCAGGTATGAGGGGGCAGGGCCCTAGGTCAGTCACACAGCCTAGAAAACGGAGCCTGTGCTCGAACCAATACGCTTCGCACTTTCCAACCCAGGGAAAAAAATTCTGGTGATAGAAGGAAAGAAGGAGGTAATTGACTAATGGAACGCGAAGATTTGCTTAAAGGAGGGGTTGAGGAGGTACTTGAAGGTGATTGTTCGTATACGAGCTCAGATTGACACGATCTGGGAGAAGAAGAACTGGAGGAATATGGAACTGGTACATATCTATCTGTTACACAGGGATCTGGTACATTGCCAGCAATGGCGAAGCAGAGTAGAGGTCAAGATATGATTTTGGCGGTTCCTCCTCTGGCTCGCCCCATCGCCTGAACCAAGACGTAGTCTGAGACTCAAGCTGCAAGCTGGTGAGGAATCAATTCAAATCAAGGCGATTCAAGGTGCTAAAAAGAAATAAGTATAGGAGTCAGGTTCGGCAGGTACGAATCCTATTGTTGAGAAGTGCCCCCATGTGGTTAAAATGTTAGAGATTTGTGGAACTAAGAAGAAATTGGCCTTGCTTTTCAGAATTCCGATGCAGATCCATCGATTACTAAGCTTTCCTTTCCCACCCATGCTAGCAAATGCATAGCCCATTCCAGAGAAGGGTTTGCAGCTCTTGTAGCTACTCAAAGTGAGCTTTACTCTAATTGATAGATTGAAACGAACTCCCTGGATCAGTTAGTCATGAACATACTCCACTCCTATGGTGCCGACTAGCCCCAATCAATGATCATTACACCCAATAAATGATCTACTTGACTCATTAAGTAAGCTGATTTCTTAACTTCCTCTTTAGATAGATAACAGTTTCGTTAGACTTGAACTATTGCGTATCTTTACTACAAGAGAAAAGAGGAGTACATTTGATAAGCCCAGTCAGAAAGAGAGGTCATTTTTAACGTTTTACAAAAAAGGGTCAGCCTCTAGGGCGCTAAGCAGGATTACTAAAACAGTCCTAAAGCAAGTCCCCAGAACGAGGAGAAAAAGAACAAGAAAGATTCTTTCCCTAAGAGGCCTACAACTCCCGGAATGCAAGAGGCCCGATCGAGAAGGCGGACAAGACTTATGATCCGCCGCCCCTACCATCGCATTCGTCGGCCACCCCATAGAGGACTGTTGGGTCTTCGACGGATTGGGTAGAAAATAAGTAAAAGGATGGCGAGATCACGCTATCCTAAAAGGTGCTGGTTACGACTCCTACGGAAGAAGCAAATGTAGCTCAGGCAGTTCCCGCCGATGAATTATTCTGGGGAGAAGAGCCCTACCCGACTTCTGACGTAGACTGTCCAGCCGTCATCTTCCTTATTATTGCCCATGCCCGATTGGGCTACCTCTTATTTACCGCTTAGCTCATTTACCGCTGGAACTTGGAATGATTGGTCCGTTTCTCTTTACTGCTTGCCCCGCTTGCGAACCCTGACACGATGCTGCTTGCTGATCTCAAGCTGACTCTGCTCACACGGATTCCTCTTAGTTAGCCTGAGTTTGCTGCTTGCCTGGTCGCACTAAAACTAATATCTAACGGTCGACTATATCTATAGGGTATTGGCAAACTGTCCAAACACTTGTTCTTTGTTAATTCTTTTCCACCCCCCGGAAACAAGCAGAAGCCAACGTGCCAAACCAATATGGAAAGTAACCCTACTACATGCTCGTTTAATGGGAGAAATCTCGATCCAATACCCTCAGATTCAACCAAATCAATTGAAGTTTCACTCCCCTGTCTCCCAGCATTTTTTGATGGAATTGGAACTGACAAGCGGTCCTACCAACCCGCTATACTCATCTGTCACCAGTTACCCACCCGAGCTGCACGACCCGTTTTTTCCTGTCAATGAACAACTTGTGAACGTGGACAGCTCTCTGCCGCATCCTGTTTCTGGCAATTTACTATGGGGCTATGATCTGTCCAACCAGACAGATTTGTCGGGGTTCTTACTCTACTCTAATCTGTACTCATTTCTTTTCTAAAGAAAATAACGACCTCCATTCTTTTTTAGAAAATTACACTATACTGGGTAGTAAAAATCTCTATTCTATCTAAAAAGAAGTAGGTTTGGTACGCATTTCCTACTGTCTGTTTTTCCCGGATATTTAAATGGGAAGTATTTCTTTCTTGATTCCCCGGCTAGCATCCTGGACTTCCTCTTATTCCTACCTGCTACGATATGGACTTATTGGAACCTGCTACGATAAGTCAAGACTTTATTTCACTTCTGCCCCTCACCTCTCCTAACCTTTGCTTCTCTGATCTCTAATTCTCCCACTAGTTCTCTCTATTCCTCTGAGGAAGAATCAGCCTCACTTTCTTCTCCCCCTATCTCCTCTCCCCCACAGGCCCCTTGAACCCCATACCAGCCTGTTTCAGTGCCATCAGTATCAATACCACCAGTGGGCAAGGCATTTTCCATGTCAGAATCATGTTTGACATCTCCAGCTCAGTTTCTACTTTCTTTTTTCCTTTATCTTTGCGTTACTTAGACCCCTCTCCCTTCTCTAAAAAGACGATGACTGGAGCGCTGATAGTTCATATCGGGCCTATCAATCACTAGAGGAAAAGGGCTAGGAAAGGCAGGACTATGGGAATGTAATGTAGGAAGATAGAGAGACCTCACCAAGAAAGGGGGACATGGAAGAAGATAGGAAAGTCCATTTGGTTCATTGGAAAAATGTGTGTCTCCCTAAGCTTAAAGGCGGCCTGGGCATTAAGAAGTGGCAAAACACTGAGGTTGGAAAATGCTGAACATGAAGGGTTCAAGTGATGGAGAGCTAGTATCTAAGGGGTAGTAGCTTGCTTACTCATCAATTTCAGCAAGGTTTCAAATTCATTCCAGTGGCGTAGTGTTTTGCTTGGGGTTCCAACCGGAAGCACCTGAGATGGAAGGTGGGCAGGGCTCTGGAGGTGAAGCCAACTTTCAGTCCGATTGATCATGACGAGCGGGGGAAGTGAACTGACAGTCGACTAGACTTAGCGAGAGAGGGACTGATTAAAGCTCACTATCTGCCTGCTCTTTCAGTCAATAGTCCAAGGTAATAGGCTCGGGCCCATGGTATTATAAGTAGGGTAGTACGTTCCGTAGTCGAACCCTTGGAGAGATCCGTCCTCTTCCTGGCTCGTAACGTTAGTAGTTACTCGCTGGTAGCTTTTCTCACTCAATCAAGGTGTCTGAGGTCTAGGTACGAAAAGTAAGGGAGTATGTTTTTAGATGTTTAGGTTACACTAGACTTCTACTTAACTTAAATCCTTAACTTCCAGTAGGGGGGTACGGGTTAATTGAAGGATTCCCTTCATAACCGGACTAGATTGTATGGTTATGTAACCACAGTTTTAGTTGTTTGAACATTTAGAACAAGAACATAAATTCTGCTTGACTACCCTGAGCTTAGTGCTCTGTTTTCTAGACCGAACTTCAGTACTTGACCTGTGATATCTAGTTTCGTTAGCTAGTGACGTTCAGTTTACACCTATTTCCCTACTTTATACACCTATGCCAGCCAATCCGGGGCAGCTTCCCCCCTAAGTCCCACTGTCAATACCCTACCAATGCCCTATTCAAGCACTCTTTACTGCTTTCTGCCTCATTAGATAAGAGTAGGTTACCAGTTTTCCTCCCATATTGCATATCTTGACTATTCCAATCCATAACTTAATGAACTGTAGATGCATCTTCTCACTCATATTCTCAGAGTAGAGTAGCTTCTTATATAGTAGTATTACCTGTACCGACATCGGGAAGTGCCTCGGCATCATCTAACTCTAATACAAGAGATAACCCATTTTTCTCTACCCCAGGTAGCTTACTTAGTGCCACCAAGCCTTATGTTTACTTTTCCTATTGCGTAATTTCTTACTTAGAATGATATGAATTAACTTCACATTATATACGATAAGCCTGCCTATTCCAGGTAATTAATGCCCTACCTAGCCCGATTTGACTACTAACTGTACACTACCTCATCCACTCAATTGACTATTTACTACTTTTGTTTCCTTCTCCTTGCCGCCCTACGTAGATAGTCTTTAGTAAAAACTACTATTCCTATTTACCTACTGCAAAGCACGAAGCCAGGAGCGGAGGGACTTTTTCTAAGGTCTGATTTCCCTGCGTGATATAACTGACTCTCCTAACTGTCCCACCAAGCCGCCCTACTCTTTACTAGTTTCGGTCTGCTTATGGTTGTGTAGCACTACAAATGTTGCTTGCCCACGCGCGTGTTTCCTCCCCAGCGAGTGATTTCACGAGCCAGCGATCAAACTACAAGCGCGCGTTAGCGCTCCTTCGAGCCTCCGCTTGTTGGAGCTTGTTCCCGTTTGCTTCTTCCTCCGCTTGTTTGCAGGGAAATAATATGTTTTGGTGATTGTGAACTAGTCGCTATACTTGGGTTAAGCATCGGAATTGTGAAGAGCAATGAAAAGCTTAGAGAAGTTATACTTTCTTCCGAAAGAGCGGAACAAAAGAACAAAGAAAACAAAGCTATAGCACACACTCCTCCTCAACAAGTGCTAGCGCATAGCGCGATGCTAGGATTTCATTTTGATTTCCTAAACTTATAAAGCATACACATAAGCACCCGAGGATGCCGAATCATCCACTTTGGAGTAATCTAACTCTCTTTCATCCGAACCCACCGAAACATCCAAACCAAAAGCTCCTGTTTCCCCTAATCTTAAGAATCCAAAGCTTAAGCCAAATTTGCAGCTAGAATAGAGGGGAATAAAAGATTCCAGTAGCCAAGCGGGTCTATAACCACAATAGGGATACCCCCGGAAATTCAGCAGTTGAAGTTGATGATTTGTTTGAACATTTTGCGTCTGTGTTCAAAGTATGTAGGATCCGATCCACCTTAAGCTATGGGGCCTGAGCCTATTCCTAAAGCATAGTCCCTCAAAATATAACGTATAAAGAAGCCTAGGCCGACGCCGAAGCCTAAACTGAGGCATCCGAGTCCGCGGAATCAAAAGCAGAACAAAATGCTGTTTCATACGACACATCATAAGAAGCTAGAGATAGCTTTTCAGACGCTAAATTAAACCGGAGATTTGAGAATGAAAAAATTCCAAATCCACCGAGTAAGGATATATGGCATCCGAATACGTTGTTTAAGACGCCGAATCCGCACCTGCAGAATAGAAAAAATCTTCCAAATCAGAAAATGAAACTTGCAGCGATCTTACTCACACAATCAATCAGAGAGAACACATCAACAATTCCAAATGAGAATGAGAACAAATTTGCTGGTAATTGTAACTCAGTGTATAAACGATACAAAAGTCTCAGAAGAGAAATTTCCCAATTCTATCTATAATGTTTTTCGATAAAAAAGAAATCACAGAAACAAAGGCCTTATATAGGCGATGTAAGGTAAAAAGGAATTAAGATAAAACCATCTTTATTTACTCTTAATCACTGTACGGTTGCTATCTCAGTAGTGCGGCCATCAAAGAGCTGATGTGGCTAAACCGATTTCTAACGGCCTGACACTATAGGCGGACAGAACTCCTCCAGTAACCCCCTTCGCATCCTCTCCATTACTGTTGCTTTGGGTCCCTTTGTCAGTCTCAACGCTAATTCTAGCGTCCCCATCTGTGTTGGCCCCCTTGTCAGCGAACCATTCAATTAATACGGGCTGCCCTTCACTCCTGCCCCTTTCTTCTCCTCCCTCCGTTCTTCCTTCAAATTCTGACCACCCAACAGCTATCCCCAAATCAACTGGCCACGCTGCAATCCTTAGCAAAATTCGTGTCCTCACGAATAAAATCTGGCCATTCCCTAGCAATACGATCATAATCCTCCCATGTAGCCTCGTCTTCCGACTGATTGTGCCATTTTACCAGTACCTGCGGTGTCGCCGCATTCCGCCTTTTGATCATCCTTCTCGCAAGAATCAACTGAGGGCTAGGCTGCATAGCAACCCCTGGTCCCAGCACCGGTAAAACCGGGTTAATTGACTGGTTGCTACCCACCTTCTTCTTAAGTTGTGAGATGTGGAAGACGGGGTGAATTGTAGAGTTTGGAGGGAGGTTTAACTTGTAAGCTACCATGCCGATTTTCTGAATCACCTCAAACGGACCATAGTACCTTGAACTAAGTTTTTGATTGCGCAATCCTGCCACTGTGACTTGCCTATAAGGCTGCAATTTAAGGTAGACCCAATCACCAACTTCTAATTTCCGCTCGCTTCTATGTTTATCTTCATATTGCTTCATCCTTGCTTGTGCTCTCATCAAATTAGCTTTTAATTGAGCTAATGTCGCTTGTCGGTCTCTCAGGATTGAGTTAACTGACTCCACTTGACTTCTAGGTTGGCTGCCCAAGGACAATTGAGGGGGTGCGTAGCCATATAGCGCCTCAAAAGGGGTCATCTTGATTGCACTGTGAAAACTCGAGTTATACCAGAATTCTGCTAAACTCAGGTATTGGGCCCACTTGTTTTGCTTGTCAAACACCATGCTTCTCAAATAGCTCTCTAGACACTGGTTAACCTTCTCGGTTTGTCCATCTGTCTGTGGGTGGTATGAAGTGCTCATTCTGAGTTGAATTCCCAATTGTTTCATTAATTCTCTCCAAAACTTGCTTGTGAATATCGGATCCCTATCTGAAATGATATTGAGAGGCAATCCGTGTAGCTTGTATACATTTTCCATGAACACCTGAGCTACATCACTTGCTGAAAATGGGTGAGATAGAGGGATAAAATGGGCATATTTAGTTAACCGGTCTACCACCACTAAGATCACTTCCCTCCCTTTCGATTTGGGTAAACCCGTTATGAAATCCATACCAACACTCTCCCAAGCTTCCTCAGGTATTGGCAAAGGTTGCAAAAGACCTGAAGGAGCTATATATTCAGACTTATTAATTTGGCAATTTTCACAATGCTTAACAAACTGATACACTTCTTCTCTCATTTTCTGCCAGTAAAACATTCTTTTAACTCTTAGGTATGTTGCATTAATACCTGAATGACCACCCAAGCTTGAATCATGTAACTCCTTCAGTATTGCTTGTCTCAATTCCCCTTTTGCCCCTATACATATTCTTCCTTTGAATCTCAATACACCTTGATATTCAGTTAAGTGGTGACTACTTTCTGACCCAGCGAGTGACTACTAACGTTACGAGCGAGGAGGCAACTTCTTCTTCAGTGCAACAATCCACTCATCTCCTTCATAGCTTTTCACTACATCATGCACCCAGTGTGGCACTAGTTCACTCAACATAACCAATTTTGCACTCATTTCTCCTTCTTCTTCATCATGCCCTTCCCTTCTGGACAAGGCATCTGCAACTCTATTTTAAACACCCTTTTTGTACTCTATAGTGTAATTCAGACCCAACAGCTTGCTTAGGCCCTTGTGCTGCATAGGTGTGTTCACCTTTTGTTCTAGTAAGTACTTGAGGCTAACCTGATCAGTTCTTATCAAAAATTCGGTTCCCAACAGATAATGTCTCCATTTGGTCACTGCTGTAAATAAGGCCATCAACTCCTTCTCATAGGTGGAGAGAGACTGGTTCCTTGCCCCCAATTTCTTGCTAAAATAGGCAACAGGTCTCTTATCTTGCATTAGAACAGCTCCAATTCCATGTTGGCATGCATCAGTTTCAAGGATGAAGGGTTTATGAAAATCTGGTAACTTAAGAACAGGAGCACTCACCATGGCCTGTTTGAGCTCCTCAAAAGCTTGTTGAGCTGCTGGATTCCAGCCAAACCCACTCTTCTTGAGCAAATCAGTGAGAGGGTGAGAAATGACACTATACCCCTTGATGAATTTCCTGTAATAGCCTGTCAAACCCAAAAATCCTCTAAGTGCCTTGATGTTCTTAGGAACTGGCCAATTCACCATTGCTGCAACTTTAGATGGATCAGTTGCCACTCCTTCTCTTGATATTATGTGCCCCAAATAATCAATCTGGTTAACACCAAAAGCACACTTGGATTTCTTTACATACAACTGGTTTTCTTCCAAAACTTCTAAAGCCTTTTAGAGATGCCCTATGTGTGCTTCAATACTCTTGCTATACACCAGAATATCATCAAAAAAAACCAGAATAAACTTCTATTCCTGGCTCGTAACGTTAGTAGTTACTCGCTGGTTTAAAGATGAGGTTCATTAGGGCCTGAAAAGTTGCAGGAGCATTGGTTAGCCCAAATGGCATAACCTTAAATTCATACAAGCCCTCATGTGTGCTGAATGCTGTTTTGTGCACATCTTCATCTCTCATTCTTATCTGGTGATATCCACTTCTCAGGTCTAATTTGGAAAAATACTGTGCACCATCAAGCTCATCCAACAAATCATCAATCAAAGGAATTGGGAACTTATTCTTGACTGTATTCTCATTCAACTTCCTGTAATCAATGCACATACGCCAGGTTTCATCTTTCTTTTTCACTAGAAGCACTGGAGAGGAATATGAACTGGTACTGTTTTGGATTAGGTTATTTTTAAGGAGTTCCTGTATGATTTTCTCTATTTCCAACTTCTTAAAATAATAAAATCTATAAGGTCTTAGGGTGATTGGAGTAGAGTTAGGCTTGAGGGTAATGTGGTGATCAATATCTCTTTTAGGTGGTAAATTTTTAGGTTCTTCAAAGAGGGATTGGAATTGATTCAGGACTGGTAAAAGAATGGGATTGATTTCTGGTTTAGGGGTGTTTGTAATTCCCTCTACCCTGAATACTTGTGCATAAATGACTTCATTACCCTTTTTCATCTCCTTCTCAGGATTTACAATCTTTTCACAGATTATCACCTCAGCTACCTCCTTTCTCTGCACCAGTTTGACTGTTTTACCCTCCTTCTTCATTGCCATCATTCCTTCTCCATAATTCACTGCCATTGTTCCCCATAGTGATAACCAATCAATGCCTAAGAGGATATCATAGCCAGGGACTGCTAAAACCCTCAAATCATACTCAAAAGGGTGCTCATTCAAGTCAAACCTGACCTTTGGGCATATGGCTGTAGAACTCATTTTGCTTCCATCTGCAATTTTCACCTTGAGGGGGCTGGTTGCAACAACAGGAATCTCTAGGTTCTGTAGTAAGGAAGGGTTTATGAAAGAATGGGTGCTCCCAGAATCAATGAAGGCACAAATGGGAACTTAATTGATGGATCCCTTATAGGTTATAGTTTTGTTGTTGGAACTTTTAGGACCATTCAGGGAAATTACGACACTCTCTTCTTGCTCATCCTCAACCTCCTCTTTGGTTTTATCTTCATAGTTCAGAATTTCATCAATCTCAACATCCTCATCTTCCCCCTCTACTGCACCCATAGTATGTAATCCCTTGTTACACCTATGACCTTGGAACCACTTTTCATTGCATCTAAAACACAAGCCCAGGTTTCTCTTTTGATCAATTGTCAGATTTTGCTGAGGGTTTTGTTGAGGTCTTGGTGGTGGCCTAGACTGGTTGTGAGTCTGAGGTCCTGGTGGCCATCTTCTGGCTGTTGAATCAGGAGGTTTGATAGGTCTAACTGGAATGGTATTTTGGGGTCTGAGGAACAAAGGTTTCTTATCTGACGGCCCAACTGCCATCTCAACCTCTTGGGCCACATTGAATGCCTCATTCAGATTTTGCGGTTTGAAAAGGTTGATAGTGGTTTGCAACTCCTCTTTGAGCCCACTGATGAAACTCCATGTATAAAAGTAATCATTCTTAATACTAGTCTCAGCCATCAGCCTCGATTTGGCCCTTTTAAATTCAGTAATGTACTCTTCTAGCATATGCTCAGCAGCTCCTACCAAAGGCAAAAGGATGCTTATATGGATCAGCCTACTTTTTATATGTTACGTCCTTCCCCTTTCTTTTGTTGTATTAAGTGGGTCAGGGAGCCCGTGCTTTTTCTTACCGGGAAACACGTCGCTAGCCTAAGGCAGGCTTCGCTATCTTCCCGAAGCTGGCATTTTCCAATGGTTTGGTTTTTGCCCACTCACTTATATGGGTACAAGGGGCTTGACTATATTTGACTTTTGGTAATGAAGTTTAGCTGGAGTTAGAGTGGGTTGATCTAGCCGCCCTAATTAACCCGGTTGAAGATCACATTACTAAAATCCGAATGATGATTTAATAATCCGGTGTGAAATGGCATCTTTTCAGAAGTCAGATAGACCGTTGGAAGGTGTTAGCGCACATCATTTTTCTATAATAGAAATTGAGCTCCGAAGGCAACCCACTTTGCCCCTCCCCTCTTAGCACGCCCCTTAAAGGCCACTCCACTAAAGAATTTCTTTATATAGTAGTCGGCACGAATACCTTCGTTTAAGATAAGATGAATGGAGTCACTTTAAGTATCTTCCTCTCCAAGTTGATTCTATGGGTCGGGTGGGCAAAATGGAGATAAAAGATAGATTGATCCGGGTGGAAATCCCACTCAAGGGCTGGTGGGAAATGTAGGACGCGGGTAGGACTCATTCTTTACCGTAGAAAGGAAGTCAAGATGAACATATGAATTCATCAGCTGTGGAATCAGGTGGAAAGGTATTATTTATTCCTATGGTGACTTTAGTAATATGAAAACTCAGTTTTTTATCAATATAAAAATTAGATACAATATATAAATTCTATAATAATAAAATTATGTAATGTAGGAGAGATGGCCGAGTGGTTGAAGGCGTAGCATTGGAACTGCTATGTAGGCTTTTGTTTACCGAGGGTTCGAATCCCTCTCTTTCCGTTTCTTTGAATTCTCCAATGTTCTTGGTCACAATGTATC
>Ga0265324_10000177_pt1 | contig 48595 bp, 37 predicted proteins | sample 41419metaG_FD_198634 | JGI IMG/M metagenome (GOLD analysis project Ga0265324, IMG submission 198634) | Rhizosphere microbial communities from Carex aquatilis grown in University of Washington, Seatle, WA, United States - 4-14-19 metaG | ecosystem: Host-associated > Plants > Roots > Rhizosphere...
ACACTAGCGCTAGCGCGAAAGCCGTTAGCACGCGCAAACAAGCAACGGCTGCACTGCGCGAAAGCCGTTGCGCGTTAGCACGCGCATCCATTTTCTTGCCCCGTTTTCTTGCTAGGAGACTTTTTGTTTAGAAGGCCTTGGTTTTGCCAAGGAAATCAAATGGGAGGAAAGGATAAAGGTAGCGCTCACAAAACGATCCCGTGTCGAAATAAATGTGTTAAGCATATAACATCAGATAAGAAAATCACTCTTATTCATCAATAAAGCAGCCCTCATAAGGAAGCAAGCCAAGCAAAGGTGCCCAGAGGGCTTGGTTTAGCATAGCAGCAAGTCAGGGCGGAATAAGAAATGGCTACTCACTTTTGGTAGGAGTGATGTTATTGAACCTTTACGTAATTCTTGGTTGCAACAGATTGTACTGAACAGACCTGGAATTATTAGGAAACATTTCAATAAAGTAGGAGTAAGACTGACTTCAAAATGCAAACATAAACTGGTATAGGTATACGTACCACAATAAGATACCCACCCAAATCCAACTGTTCAAAACAGAACTGGTGTAGGAAAACAGGTATTGGGTCCCAAACTGTAAGGTACCTGGTACTTGACCATTTGTGAATCAATTATGAACCGGAACAATATAGTTTGGAATGCCCTAATTTGGTGGGTACAAGGACAAGATATCAACTCCTCTGACTTCCAATCTCACTTTGAATTGAATTAATTCTTATAGCAGCACAATGTTGAAATGAGAGGAAGAATTACCCAAAACGAATTTCCTCGTTGGTAAGGTGGGAACCCAAAACCCTAATAGTGCTATTTTCTTGAAAGAACAGTGACAATTCGTAGAATCAAAGATTTTCTTAATAAAACAAAAGCGATGGAAATAAGGAAGAAGAAGGAAAAAGAAGGGCATAAGGAATCGTCTTTTCTTTCACGACAGACCAATCCGACGCTATCCACCTACCCAGCAGCCCGCGGAGGACCATGTGCAGCAAGACCCGGGCAAGGAGGCTGCAGAGAAGAACTTTCACTCTAGAGGAAATTTCCTTGCACTGGAACCTCAAACTTCTGTCTGATGCCAAACTTAGACCCTGGCCTCATGTTAAGGAAAGAGAGCTTAGATCCGTATGGAAGATAAGCATCCTATTTTATGCTTAATCTTAATTAGACGGGACAATTTCTTGCAATCGACGAAGGCAAGAGAGAATAGCAGAAAAAAAACATAAAGAAATATATATATTCTAAAGAAAGCAAAGAATAGGTTTTTCATTAGCTCTGACATGAAACTGAATGAAGCCGATTATGTCCATTCCTCAGGGAGGGCCTAATAGATATGCCACACCGTGGCCGATAGTACTAATCCTAGGTGCGGGTCTTTGGCTGGCTGTTTGATCTTCTATAGAAGAAGCGGTTCATCAGCCACTATATCTGTGGATCCCTTCTTATCATTAAACCTGGCGGCTGCTCGCTCTTTGATCAATGATTCACCGGCCACTAGAGAAAGTCACCTACTAGAATCAGTCTATCTACACATAATTGTAGAGATACGTTCAACTCCACGTGTCCGCTAAACAGTTCTAAAGTGGCAAGACAAGTAAATGACATGTAAGCAGTAGTGAATACTTTTTCCATGGAGAAAAACTTGCCATTATCCCCATAGTAAGTTAGTAAGTCTAATAAAGTATTTTTCGGTACTCTCTTCACCAGATAGCTAGGTAATGAAGAGGCTTTTGCTTTCTATTGGGGTGTTCTCAAAAAAAAGCGTACCCTGAAAGGATTTCATATAGCCAAAGGAAAAAAACTTTCTTAGTTTGGGGTTGAATAAGCCAATGTAGTCACTCGTGAAAGGAGAACTGCGGATATAGGCGTAGACGCTGGTGTATCACACGAAACCACAACTGTACGAATGAACGAAGCACGCACGTGTCAAAGCGGGAACCGTGTATTGGCTGTTATACGTGTAGCGGCTGTACCAGGTATTTCAGATAGAAAGCAAGTCTCGATGTCTTTTAGATTACGAGATGGGGGTAGAGGCCTTTCAAAGCAATGCATATAGTCAAGATTAGAGTGCCAGTACCTCTTTCGTCTTTCTTTACATTCTAACATGTGAGTCTCTTTGCTTGCTTCTTTCTCCCACCCCCCTAGGTATTCTGTTGTTTTGTCTGAGGGAGGGAACATGGTAGCCCAGATCTAGCTCAAACTTTCGATCCAATTCTATCTCATTCTGATCTCGTTATGAGGAAAATAGGTGAGGCGAGGCATAGAATATGGGACTTCCCGCGCGTTGTTGTTAAAATCTCTTTACTCAGTAACAAAACTCGGCAGTGCTGCTATTAGCTAGATTTGTGCAAGGGGCGTTGCGAAGCGAGCAGGGCTTGCTTTTAAGCGGCGAGCCAGGCATGCTAATATATATTTATTTATTTAGGGTTATTTCTAAGCCTTTTTTCTCATAAGCAAGTAAGCGGCAGGATGATGATGAGTATATAACTCAAAAAAGACCAAAGAAATGGTCAGATAAATTTGATATCGATGGAGGACGATGTGGAATAAAGAGCAGGGATTCTATAAAATGAATGACACTTTAAAAGAAAAGGAATTCCTCGGAGCTAACCCGCCACACCGCATGCATTTACATAGCGAGTGACTTCCTCCTTCTTGGCTCAACGAAGAATCCTCAACTCAAAGCCAGTAGTTGAATTCAGAGGAAATGAAATGACTGCCCGAAGGGACTGGAATGAATGGAAAGTTTATAGGCAGGGGAATCTAGAGGTATAACTTGAAGTTCATGAAGTGGGCGGCTGACCAGAATAGCCCTGAGACTCATGTGCATGGCCAGGTCTAATCTCTATTAGCAAAATAGAAGCACGTAAAGCTTCAAACTCAGAAATGTTCCTAATTGAATTTCTTTGTTGACGGCAGGGAGATTCACAATAACAACACATGCTCTCTATTTTGAGTCATTCCGGATAGGTAAGAACAATGCTAGGTTAGTGAAAGAAAGATAATAAGAATAATGTTGTTTTTTATACACACACCATATAGTGAAAATACACGTATTAGCAAGCATTCATACTACTTTTGAAGCTCTAGTCATTCCCGTCTTTGGATCTTGTCTTTTTCTAGTTATGGTTACCAGCAAGCACATACCGTAGTCTATCTCCAGACGGTTAGGAGAGGTGCGCTTCGAGTTGGTGGGCGTGTAGATTCAACAAACGTGAAAGCAACCGTTTCGATTCAAAAGGCTTCCGTTGCAAGGTATAATGTTACCTTTTATTTATGATTCGAGTCAAACCAACAGTGGTATCAGAGCCGTTGCTTTTCGTTTCAATTTCTTTTTTGTGCTATTTCTGGTTTGTTTGTTTTGATTTTTGATCAAGGAGAGAAATTTTTGGAGAAATACTTATTTTTCCGAATTGGACGTTTGTTTTTTACTTCTCTGGCTTTGTAACTGTTTTTTCGTCTATTATCTTAGTCTGGATCGATCTGAGGTCTTCATAACTGTTGAAGAGCTTTTTGTATGTAAGCTTTCCGTGTAAGAACTCGATGATTGGATGAGTATAGAGAAAGATATGGCAGTTTTAAGCAGAGAATTTAAATCTGTCCAGATTCTGGATACGGTATGATTCCACCACGTCAAATTTTTTCCAGAAATTGCACAGTAATGGAGTTATCTAGACGATAATTCTGAAAATTAGGTTGTATGAACCTAGTTATTAGTTGTATGGCTATAAGTTTTTCGGTAGTAGGGGACAAGCGGTCCTTTTATTCGGTTGAAGGGCTTGTGTGATGCTTTCCCAAATCATTTAATAGTACATGAATTGGATTGGGAGGCTGAGACGGTCTCATCTAAATTTATGTTGTTATTGAATAAATTGCACTTAGTGGGTGAATGTGGATTTGAGAGGATCTATTAAGAACTGTTGCGATACTACGTACGAATAAAACAATGTCTAAGGAAAGTTCTGTCTAGGAAAGTAGGAATTCGTAGAGTGTCCCTAGTGGCCCCTGACTTTCCTGGGAACTTACCTGGTGGTGATTTCGTGTGTAAGAGTCACTGGTCCAAAAGGAAACCGTCTCATCCATATTCTAAATGAATTGGGCTTGGAGGCGGTCTCGTCCATATTCTAAATTTTGCTCCAATTAAGTTGGTTAGAGATGACATGTTTATATTTGTAGATTTGATTGATTGCCATAGGCTTTCTTTTGGTCATGCAGTAGAGATATTGTCATTTCTTAATTATCTTGAATTGTGATGTCAAATTAATGATTGTGCTAACATGCATACACTTTGTGCTTTTGTTTTTGTCTTTGAAGTGAAGATGTCGGCTAATAAAGGCATAATCGCTGACCGGAAGAGAAACTGGGTGACCATAACTATGATGTTTGGCACCGCAAGATTCAATATCTTTTAGAGGATCAGGAAATGCTCGAGCCCATCACTGAACAAATGACTGAAATCAAAGATTTGAAAGATCTCAAGTACAATGAGCTCCTTGAATGGAAAAAGAAAGGCTACAAAGACGAGTCTAAGGTGACTTGTTACAACTGTAATCAGTTGGGTCATTACGCTCGAGAATGCTCGATGCCTAAAGTAATGGACCTTTTGTCTAGATCTGCTATTTTTGTGTCAAGTTGTTGCATGGTTGCTGAAACTTGACCTGTTTGGACGGTAGATTCAGCCGTAACAGACCATATAGCACGAGATCGGACGGCCGGACTATCGCCGCCGTTGGCAGCAAGCGAATTTTCATGGGAAACAATAGCAGTGTTGACGTCCTGGGGATTGGCACCTGCGAATTGATGTTCAAAGATGGACACAAGTTGTTACTTCATGATGTTTTGTATGCTTCTTATGTTAGGCGTAGTCTTGTATCTGTACTTGTTCTTATTAAAAAAACTGGGTTTTCGAGTTGAATTTGTTAGTGATAGTGTCAACTTGTATCTTAATGAAAATTTCATTGGCAATGGACGATGGATTTATGATTTTAGATAAAGTTACAGTTTCTTCTTTCAATTATTCTTCTGCATTTAACGTTTCATGTGATGGAAATGTTAATTTGAAGTGGCATGCTAGACTATGCCATGTGGTACAAGACCGTATGAATCGATTGGGAATAAATGGATTCTCAAGATTAAGCGCAAGGCAGATGGTTCAATCGAGAGATACAAAGCTCGCAACGTAGCTAAGGGATTCACCCAAGTAGAGGGAGTGGATTACGAGGATACCTTCTCACCTGTTGTGAGGTTTGCCTCTATCCGGCTCATCCTAGCGCTTGTATCGTCCATGGACTTAGAGCTATATCAAATGGATGTGAAAACTGCATTTATCAATGGAGAATTAAATGAAGAGATATATATGAACCAACCTGAGGGGTTTGTGGTTCGCGGGGAGGAGCAAAAAGTTTGCAAACTCCGCCGTTCAATATATGGTCTCAAGCAGGCATTACACGACACTGCTCATCTAAGGACCACCCCGCCGATATGTAACCCTTCTTAGACGAATGATACAGAAAGTGTGCAAAAACAATGAAAGGCCTTCGGTCATTCAGGGATTTTACAACAGCAGAGCCATAACTGAAGAGAGTGACAACATCCATTTTCACATGCTTCTTAAGCCCATGACTTGCCCTTCTTTTCTTCGAGAAATCTTCAAGAGCTGCCCTTATATAAGTATAAAGCGTTCGAGGTATACAGAGGCATAAAGAAACAGTTGGAAGTATACGATCTCGGTTCCAGCTGATAAGCCATGATATGCAACTCTTCTAAGATGCAATGCATAATCTATCATTCCAAGTAGTTGCTCTAGATATGCTCCAGAAAGACAGGCTGCCATTTGAATCGACATACTTCAGTAGGGGAATGGACTCCAAGTTTGTACCGGCAAAGCAGGCGGACCCATTATCAGCAATTCAAGACAGAAGCTCCAGATCAACCTCTTCGTAAACCTCCTTCACAAGATGAGATCCTTCAATGCATTTCGCATACCATTCGGGATTCACATTCTTGACACCCAGAAACTCCAGCACGCTATCATACTCACTCGTGTCGAAGTAGTAGCTCAGAATATAGCTTCCATGAGATTAAAGATTCTGCAAGTCTACTCCCGACTGTTGCGCTTTCTTCATAATATTCAAGAAGTCAGCTTTGAGCCGGCCAACCTCGCTGAGCACATAATGCCGTGCGAGTCTTACAGGGGGGACTTGCAAATCAGCTCAGACCTCGATCTTAGTAGATGCTTTTGATTAGCTTTACCATCTTCACCAACAAGTTCAAGAGATAGTCCTACATTCAGAGCAATAATATGTTATTAGTTGGAAATGGGAAAATAGCCACCTCTTCACTTATAGGTCAGCATATCGATTTCTCTCCAACTCCCTTGCCGTCTCTACAACCACTGCAAAGATCTGGAAGCTCTCAGCACCTACAAGAGTAATGATTTGAACCTGGCTTATGCTCAACAACAAGATCCTCTTAAAACCTAATCAAATGAGGGTGGCAGCTAGTCAATCTTTGCTACATGTGTCGAAATGCATCCTCTTGCAATCTATCCACACAGGATTTACAAACCACATGCAACTCGTAAGTCGACTTCCACATGTTTGATGTAACTAAAGCGGCAAATAGAACATGTGGTGTTTCCTTGGAAATATCTCTACATGTACAATGTGATCAAGTACTATGTTTCTTTATGCTTAAAAGCAGATTGGTGGCAAATGAACGACAAATGGCGAAAGCTTTGGAAGTACCACTTTGAAATGATCTGGGGTACACTAAGAGATATGTGCGGTGCTAGATTATTCAGTTCAAAGTACTCATAGCTTGTAGTATTTCATTTTTTTTCTTCTTTGGCTTCAGTTTCAATGCCACTAAATTGGATAAAAAAGCAACTGTGCAGATATCATAGGTGGTAAATAGTATGAAGGATTTGATTGATTACAGCCGAATTGTACATTTCTGGACCTATGGGTCAAGTATTTCTCCTTCATATACTTTTTGCGAGTTCATTCTTGAAATATAAACTGGCTAGAGTTACTTAGAGCCAGCTTTCTCACTTTTCGTACTAGGGCAGGCATAAATAAACCAACGTAGGCGCAGCCGCAGGCAAATAGCACTTCTCATTATCGCTCACAGAAGAGCGGATCCAATACACTAAATACTTATTAACAAACCTGACTATATATAATAGAGCAAGAAAAAGCATTCTACTAAATTAGGCATAAAGAAGAGCAAGAAAAAAGCATTACCATTAGGGCAAGCATGGATAGCAGCTCGACCTTCAATTAGCGACTTGTCCGGTCCCACCTTTTTTTAGTATATAAGAAGAATCTTCTTCCCTTTTCTTTACTCCACTCCGTTGGTTCCAGCTTTGTCAAGTTCCATTCTCAGTCTTCTTCTTTCCTTTATTCTTAATAAGAGTCTCGAGCTTATATACTAGAGCTGGTGATAGGAAAGCAATTTGATCCTTCCCTAGCTTCTTTGCAGCTGCTCTAACTCCTTTATTTATTGGGTCACTTGCCTAAGGGACTAGCTAAGAAGAATTCACTTTCCTTCGCCAAAAGCACACAAATGCTTTTTGACTTGACTTTTCTCTTTCACACCTAGCAATAGCTTCTTTATCGGCTCACCTCCCCATGTGGGACTAGGATGGGAGTGGCTTCACCCGAGCAAATATTAGTTTTCTTCACCCATCCAAATCGATTTCTTGAAACTTAAAGTCAAGAAGAACTTCTTTCTGAAAGAGCAATACCTTGATTTAGTTTCATCGCCTTTATATATACCAAATAACCTTTCAAGTAAACTAGAGTCATCATTGATATCAACGTATATTGACTAGTGCGCAGATCCAAAACATAGATTCCTCTGTCGCCAGCTTATGAATTCTCAGTTGTAGGAACAAGATCAAGAAAAGGGGTAATATGTATATCCTCTTCTAGTATTGTAGTGATAGAATCATCATTGACGATTAGGGCTTGGCCGCCGGAGTGATCCTATTATTGAGTATAGGGCCGGAAGGCGAGGGGAGTAGATTCACCGATGCGAGTGCTCTATTCACCTGGACAAGACTAGAAAGCCCCTGGAGGGAAAGCTTACTTCAAAGCCATTAGTTTGATCGTATATGAAGAAAGAGAGGAGTTGTAGCTCCGGGTTATATATGATCATACTTAAGAGAGGATCTATTTATATCTCCCCTGGTGCACGAATCGAAGATAGATATAGCTCCTCGCCTTAAGGCTTGGCTTTCATAAGCACTACGAAATCAAGCCTGCGAAAGCAAGGATTGAAGCTTTCTTTGCCTATCATTGCCATATCTCGTAAGTTCAATTCCACTTACTCTTTCTCTGATTTTGCAATTTGATAGCAGATTTTCGTCGAAAAAAGAACACTTTTTTGGTTTCCGAATAAATAAATAATCGAATTTAATATTTCGAATTGACTTGCTCTTCGGGTCGGCAAAGCTACAAAACGAAACAAGAGTCTCGCTGCTCTACCCTCTTTCCTTTCATACCAGATACTTCCTTGTCTTATTCATCGGCTTCGCTTATAAAAGTGCATCATTGCTACGCTTTCCTAAAGACTTGACCTGACTTAGTGGATTCACTTGACTTTGGAGGTACTAACTGGAGACAAAGACGAATCTGCCCATTCTTTTTCTTTCCTTTTCTTTCATCGCTTCGCTAACTTCATGCGGATAGTCTAAGATGAGATGGACTGTTCATATGTTCGTCCAAGAACCTGAATAAAGGTGAAAGGGACGGAGTAAGGGATCAATCTGGAACGGTCCGATTTGCTTCCCGGAGCATACTTTCGCGCGGGATTTTCCATTAATTTCGTATATAAATAGTAATGAATTGACTTGCTCTTCGGGTCTTCGCATGAAGGTCAAGGTCTCAGGCAGAAAAAGGTCTTAAAGTTTTAGTTTCAAGATCCAATCAACTTGTTTAGTTGCACCAGGCTCTCACTTATACCATTTAAAGAAAGGGGAATGTTCAGAGAAAGATGGAATTTTTGGTTTTGAGGGAAGGCGGCTTATAGGTCTTTTCGTCAAGTAAAGTATGGCTAGGGAGGAAAGCTTAAGTGCATTTACTTTTATTAGTCAAAAAGTGCATTGGTAAATGAGAAAAACCCAATTCTCTAAGACCCTCAAAATATTCCGCTCTGATTCTTGTAGAGAATATCTTTCTTATAAGTTTCATGACTCTCTCAAATCCCAAGGAACAATTTCACAACTGTCATGTACCGAAACCCCTCAACAAAATGGCGTGTCTGAACGAAAAAATAGACATATTTTTGAAACAGCTCGCACTCTACTGCTATTCTCTTCTGCCCCAAAAGAGTTTTGGGGTGAAGCTGTGCATACATCTGTCTATCTAATCAATCGCCTTCCATCTCCTATAATTGGAAACATATCACCATATGAATGTCTTTATGGAACTCCACCAACTTATAGCCACCTATAAGTAATGAAGCAGGAGTTTTTAATTAAGAGGCTCCTTATATTGAGAAAGTTTCCAACTATAGCTCAATCTCAAACTTATTAGTAAAAGACTACATAACTTTAATAGTAACTTGTTTCTTCAGTCGTGCTATTCAGTCAGCATCAATTTACTCCTAGTAATAGTTTCCTTTTGATTCCTTAATAATGCAATGAAATTCCAAATATCCTCAAAATAACCCAAATTAGACTAAATTTACGCTAGTTATGCAATTAAATGCAACAATCCAAGAGCTATTGCATTCTTAACCAAGACAGTACCAAAAGCAGGTACTTTATCCAATTTCTACGAGAAAGCAAAATGTAAACCGAACTTCCAACTTCCAATGAATTTATTTATTCGTAGTAGTAACCCATTTTATGAATTCTTAGCATGTCGCAACCTAAAGTATTGAACTTAAGACATATAAAGCCATCTTACAAACCTTCCAAAATATAGGTTATTTCTAATATATGCACTAAGCAACCCAGCCTGGAAAAGAGAGAATTGCAACTGTGAGTAACTATGTTGCAGCCCACAAAAAGGCAAATTGTTGCCTAAAAATAAACTTACCAGTCAGGCAAATGAGCAACCATTTCAGCTAGGCTTTCCCTTATTCACAAGAGTGACTGACCTGGTGCTTCACCACTACTTAATTTAAGTTTCTTCATTTATTTATTATAGGAAGCCCTAAATCATATAGAGATAGCAAATCATTTCCACTATTAATTCTTTCTAATAAGAGAAAGAAGAGAAACTTTCAGTCTAGTCAATTCACATTCCTCCTCACGACAAAGATTTTTTATACCCATTCCCTGATCTAAGTGATTGTACCTGCAATAGTAGATTCGGAAGTGACACTCATACTAGACTCTTAATTAGTTAGTACTATTTCGATTAATCTCAGATGACAGACGATTGTCAACCCGATAATTCGTCTCAGCCTGTTGTTCCTCTTGAGGTGTTTGAGGAATACCATGTCCCTCTTCCATTTGAGGTTGTACAGGTTGCTCTTGTCCGATCGTATCACTAACTTCTGTCTCCTACTTTATTAACACCTAGACTACGAATATGTGTAAATAGAGAGAATTTAACCGAAGGAAGTTGAATATTTAGAACATTCTTACTATTAAAAAAACTTGTAACACTAAGAATACTATCACACAGGTTAGGGAGGGGTTACAGCGCCATTCCCTAGCTTTAGACTAGTAGCAATTCCTAGAGTTAGACCTACGGTTGCAAAGCTCATAAATGCAAATTGTGTCATTTTAGCTAATAGGTTATAACGAAGGGGAAAATAGAACTAGCTACCCCACCAATATACTGACACGAATAGGAATAGCCCAACTACATCTTAGAAATGCCAATCAATATAGAATAGAAGCTGAGAATCCTAGATGATGATGGTCAGTAAGGTGATTACTAATCATTCGGAAAAACGCTACTGCGATAAAGGCTGTACCGAAAAGTAAATGTACTCCATGGAAACCAGTTGAGAAGAAGAATGTGGATCCATATACACCATCAGCAACGAGGCTTTGATTGACTTATTGTTGGAAAAGCTCTATACTAAGCTCCGCCCTGGCAGACAAATAGGAAGGAGCATTTGGGCATTTTAGGGAATGGAAAGTCTATTATATTCTGGACTTATAGATGGTTAGGGACCTGTGCATTAAGTAGTTCATTTCCTAATCTTTTTTCTATAGCTCTTGATACTCATATTACTGTGGCAGAGGTATTGACAGGTGGTAGTATTACTAAAGAATTTAGAAGACAACTTACTGGCTTGTATAGATTAGAATGGCAACAACTTTTGGTTTCTTTGGCTACTGTTACTATTGATAATACTAAAGTAGATTTTTGACAAAGGAGATGGGCTCCCAACAAGAAATTTTCTGTTAATTCTCTGTATAAATGGCTGGAGTTTGGAGGAGTTTCTAATGTAGAGTTGACAACAATCTGGACTAGAATCCCTTTCAAAGTTAGGATTTTGATGTGGTTAGTAAAACAAAATCAAATTCTTACTAGGGTGGTTGGCAGGGTGATGTTGCTTGCTTATTTTGTGGATTACCTTAAACAACTGATCACTTGTTTGTTGTTCTTTTGTAAGATGTATATGGGAATGGATAGCTAATTTCAATAATTTTCATTTTCATTGTAATTCTATTGAGGACCTTTGGCTCATTGATGCTGCAATTCCTCTACTCTATCTAAAAGAAAGATTTTGATTAGAACTTCTTAGAGGGGCTGTATTATGGTCAGTATGGTTAGCTAGGAATAATTTGTTAAGGGGATTGTTTCATCCCCTAGGAAGGTTGGGTCTCAAATTATAGCCTTAGCTTCTTTTTGGTGTAAATCTAGGAATGATAAATCTTATTTGAAATTATCTTTGATTTTACCTAGTGATGTATTCCATATTCCAGTTCAGTCTGCTTATTTGCTGGTACAGGAGGGAGATACCGGGGTGCATATGGAAGAAAATGGCCTTCTCCCTTTGTGTGGAATAGACGTAGGTGAAGACTGATACTGCTGTTCTTGGAGATGATTAGTTGCTGGTGTCTGTGAAAGAACTACTGTATTTTGGTTATTCTAAGTGTTTGCTACTGTTGTTTGGTTTATTTTGTGGGTTTAGTAAGATACAGTAAGTGTTAGGCTTTATTGTTTTGGTGATGGATGTAATAGCTAAGGTCTCTATGTACATTGGGGAGTGGTACCAGTGGTTTGGTACCAGTTCCCCTTATGCTTTTGTGGTTTCAGTTTAATGAAATCGGTGGGGTGTACCCACTTTTATAAAAAAATAAGAACATATTATAAGATACTAGCATACTCTTTTATTTATTTAATGATAAAATTATATCAGTAAGAACAATGGAGGAGCATTGTTCTTACTCTAAAGTTCAATTATCTGACTTATACCTTGTTTTATCAAATGTAGAGCACAGGATCCTCCGGAAGAAGCTGGACAAAGAAGCCCAACTTTACTAACCCACATCCGTTTATGCTTAAAACTGAGGTAACACCAGTAACCCTGTACCCATTTCGAAGAGCATATGGTACTGCACAAAATTAGGACGGTGCTTATTGTCAAGTTTTCCTTTTTTATATGAATAACTTATCAGTCAAAAGTGGCAAATTTTATTATAGGAAAGAGGAAGGATGAAAGAGGAACATTTTCTAGAGAAAATGAAGGAGATGCTTGTAGAGAAAGAGAGGCTTCGAGTACCAGTGGCACAAGGTCTCCCTTGGACCACTGACGAGCCAGAGGTATCACTTTCTCTTACTCTCATACTGCTTAGGTCAAGAAATCTATTACCAGATTTTTAGTACTGTGTCAATCAGGGCTATATGAGCTCTGTCTCGGCCAGTGATATATACTATTGTTTCTTGCTTTCCAGTTCTTCTAGCCATAATTTATTGCGCTATTGTTGTATTAGTGTTTGAGATCAATCTATGTAGCTTGATCAAAATACTTTTTTTTATGGAACCCCATATAAAAGCTCACTAGGTGTACATCATGTGCAATTTGCAAATTGTAAATGTAGTGCTTTAACATCGTAAATTAGCACACCCACAACAAAGATTAGTGACTAACAAAATGCCTAATGACTCCTTCCTAACTTCTTACTCTCTCCACGACACAAGGAAATGGGGCTGCGAGGGAGGGATATTCTATTTTGTAGGGGTAAGACATCCTTCCTCATATACAAAATATTAAGAAGCATATGTATTCAGGAAGAATTGATGTGAGACAATGTAGTGTCAAAATGGAAAACTTTATGTTTGTACTATTTCAGTACCCTTTCAAGCCTCCAATTAAAGAGCCAACAGAGCCTCTCGATCTCATCCTTCACACTGATCTCCGTGCAATTGACCGTGCAGAGTTTTATCTCCAGGTAAACCCTAAATGTTGACTCGGTACTTCCGTTCTCAAACTGCCTGGTAAGGTGCATCAGGATGGGATGCTGTATCTGCTTAGAATGTAAAAGGCCCTTGACTTCTGTTTGGAACCTCTTTAATTAGGTCTTATATAGTGGTATGTACTGGTTTAAACAAAATCAATCCTCCCCGATTATTTTGTTTTATCTTTTGGTTGCTTAGTGTTTAATGCTCAAAATTTGCCTCGCCTAGTAGAAAGGACGGGGTGTCCAAAGAGAATCTCTAAATCCAGGATGGACCTTTTCAACAAATTGTGGAGTGGTTCTGACCAAAGAGTCATGGGTCTGGACGGAAACCTAAGATATACCCGAGGATTGGGGTATGAGGGCGAAGGTATTTTATAAAATTCAAGCCTTGCTTAATACCGTTCACAGTCCAGGCAGTTTCACAAAAAACCCCAAATTAACTTGAGGAAAAGCCCAATTAAGGAAACACAAAGCGAAGATGATCTCTGTGATAACTTGGCGAGAATGACTTTCAAAAAGCCAGCCAATGATGCGGGCCCCGGAAGCAGAGGCCAAACCGATGACCGAATAGTTCGTCCTTCTGGGTCAAGCTCAAACACCCTTAATACTCCCGACGCCATAAATTTCATGATGATGTATTGGAAACAATGCCTGTGAGGCGTCAGAAGATACGTGGGAGACAGAAGATCACAGTACTTCACGACGCTATACATACCGCAAGAGTCCTTCCACGACCTTCTTAAACGAATATTTGGGGGAACTCACTGGTGAATTAGTGAGGGGCAAGAAACCCTTCGAAGTATCAAATGCCACGTGCAGCATGGTGATAGAGAAACAAAAGGTTGAAAGTCAGGTCGAAACCAGTAATGAGATGAGGCATACCAACCAATGAGTCAGATTATGATTCTTACTTTGAAAGCCTGACCACGTTCATTACCTTAAGAACTTTGGGTTTGGCGGCTGTTCCCATTACCCGTCGCGATTTCAGGTGCTCGGCACGCGTTGAACGTCAATACCAGGAGTGAAAGAATATATGGATGAATTCATTGACCGATTGATATATGGCAAAGAACCCCTGTATGAGTCCGATGATAGTGACGAACCAGAAGCCACATGCAATGTGACAAATGCTGGGTCAGAAGCAAGCTACGCCATAAACTCATATGTAGTTCTTCCGTTTTCTGCTTCACTCCACAATTATTCTTCTGGTGCTCTACCGAGACCAGGTTCTATTTTGTTTATGTGCTTGCTCCTTCCAATTCTTTCTTGGTTTTCGATGGTAAACCCATCGCCAAAGCGGATTTTAGAGCCTAATGGATGGCCTAATTGTCATTATTAGAGTCTCCTTGGCCCTATTATTGCCTTGGGGCGCACGAACCCATCCCTTACTTGATCGAGACTCTTATTCTCTATTCCACTCTCTTTTCATTTTGCCTCCTGAAGCTCCGATCGTGCGGTGCGAACCTCACTATTGTCTTTTTGATCTTGACGGAATGAATCTGATGGCAAGGAATCTCGCACCCGCTTTGCATTTGACTCTGATTATTTTTGTATCAGCGCCTGTAATCAAGACTTTTCCTTATCCTTCTCTTTTTTATTCTTTTTGATCTTATTTGGCCATTCCTCTTTCTGCATCTCCTTTTTTCTTAGGCCGATGGGCCTAGACTGATCTACCTCTTTTGCTCTCCTCCCTCGCTTTCACCCCACAGCTCCCTCCCGATTCTGATCACTTTGTCTGACAGTGTGAGCAGATAGTGGTCTCTTACCTCCCGGACACTTTTTCCGGGCACTCCACTAGCTTGACACCCAGTTTGGACCACGAATTCCTTTGACCGCTTTATGATCAGATTCTTAAAAACCCAAGGACGACTTTGATCTTTATTAGTATACAGGAAAGCATAGCGAAAGTAGGCTTCGATATAGGAGTAGAGGACGCGAAGGAAATTGCTCATGTTGCGTGGGTAGCCCATGGCGTCCATCTGGTTTCTGGTTAATGACTTTATCGCAAGTAGGAGTGGAAGAGTGCGGGATTGGCTTACCGAAGCAATTCTTATTCAAGAGCAGATAGGATCACACCTCATCAAGAGAGACAAGACCACTTTGCCAATTTGAATGGTGAAATGAAAAGGGGCATGGGTTTTGGTTGGTACAGGTCTTAGCCGCCGGTCTCTTGTTGGTTCGGCCTGGTGACAATATAACCCCCCATACTACTATTGATACCTATTTCTCAGAGGATCATAAATTTTTACTTGAGAACTTTTCTGCCGGTTTTCCATGACTTTTTGACACGATTAGCCGTTCTTGTCAAAAAGGAAAAACTATGGTTAAAAGTTTACTTCCACAACTTATCTAGATTCGATGGTATATTAATTATTAAATTCCTTGTTAAACATAAAAACTACGCGGTAAAACCCCTTATACGTGATGGTAGAGTGTTTCAATATAAAGTATACGAGGGTAGCTTTTATTTTTCTTTAGGGATTCTATGTTACTACTACCTTCGTCATTAATGGAGCTAGCTAGTAATATGTGCCCAGAACTAGGCACAAAAGGTTATATGCCACATAAAGATATAACTGTGGATATGGTATGGGAAACTAAAAAAAAGAGTATTTGTCGCAGGACGTACGTCTACTTGCCGCTATAATGCTAAAAGGACAAGAGATCTTTTGGAATATGTGCCAAATTTACTTTTGTAACCTGTTAACTCTCTCATCACTTGTACAATCTTTCGAATGGAACCTACGATGTACAGCGTGTGAAAATTCACATACCTAACGAAGGTGAAGATAAATTTATCAGGCGTGCTTACTTTGGTGGGCGTACTTATGTTTTTCAACCATATGGCGAGGACCTTTACTATTATGATGTGAACTCTCTATATCCTTACATTATGAAAGAATATCCAATGCCAGCTTCAAAACCTGAGTGGATGGATAATCTCCAAGCCAAGATACTCCAATAGAAAATCTATTATGGTTTCATCTTAGCCTATGTTCTATTTCCGAGTACTCTTAATATACCTTCTCTTCCTTATAAAGATCCAAAAACTGGTACTCTTCTCTTTCCTACGGGTGATTGGGAGGAGGACGTGTACTTTAGCGAGGAACTTAAATTGGCGAAAAGTCTTGGCTACACAATCATACCACTCATCAAAGGTTATTTATTTGAGAAAATGAAAAGCCCGTTCGTGAAATTTTTTAATACTATGTATGGGAAGAGACAGGAAGCAAAGAACCAAGGTAATAAAACATTGTTTTATGTGTCAAAAATCCTTATGAATTCACTATACGGTCGATTTGGAATGGAAGAAATCCACTAAGTAGGATGACTTTTATTGCTTCTTCTTTAGAAGAAAGAGATCTACTTGTAAAAGAAAGAGGGTTCATTTCGGCAGATGAAATTAGTGATAACCCCCACATTGTTGTCTATTTTCCAAATATGTTTTAGGCCCAGCATTTTACAACTATAGCTGCTGTACAAATATAAGCCACTATTAAAGCTTGTGCACGGATTCATATGTATTAAACTATTAAAAGGGAGGACTTTTTATACACCGATACTTACTCTGCAGTCACCAAATACACACTACCACCGGAATTACTTTCTGAAACAGAACTTGGTAAGTTCAAACTAGTAGATCAAATCCAACTAGGTATCTTTTTAGCGCCCAAGTCTTCTTACTACTATCTCACAAAAGACGACAAAGAGATAATAAATTTGAAAGGACCACTTAAGGGCCATGTAGATCATGAATGGTGTTTATCTCAGTATCACAATCTTAATAAAAAAGAAAACGTTTCAATAAAACGTAACTTCAACATAGATTGGAAAAAAACACTAAACATTAAGATTGTGGAACAAACGCATACACTTGGTATTAACCCAGCACAAAAAAGGGTACCCGTTTATGATAGTGAGGGTCGTTGGATTGATACTAAACCAATTCATATTGAAGCCCCTGCAAGCTTTGATAGTCCTCTAGCTATCATTACTCATCTTAAACAAAAAGTTGAACAACAAAGTCAAATAATTAAAGAACTCCAGAGAAAAATAAATGAGGGTCCTGCCGTCAAGGATCCTTTGATTGAGTATTCCAGGCCTGAAGGTCAAGTCACTCATAGTGACATACCAAACGATGTAAGCACGGAAATACCTAAGGATGTAAGCACAGATAACAGTGATGATTATGATGACAGTAATCTATATTACCTATCTGATTCTGATAAAGATAAAGATGAACCCTCTGATCCAAGCAATGATACACCTCCATCCATAGCTGAACGATAGGAATGAAGGACTATAATAAAGAAAGAAAAAAAGACACTTACCATCAAAAGGCGAGGCAATAGGTTCAAATCCTATTGGTGAGACTAGGTACCCACTGCTATATTTACCAAGTAATAGAATTACTAGTTGAGCGGACAGGAACACATAGTTGTTACAAACTTATATATACTGAATTGAGGTTCTATATTAACAAGCAATAGAATTTGTCTAGTCAGTTTAGCGTTATACTTTTGTACCACATGAAAAAACTATCTTACTTTTAATTAAGCGTACTCCCTGTTCTTACATATGTATTGCATGTGCTACTCCGATATCCGTTTGGGAGCCTTGTGACTAGCTATTTAGAGCACTAAATTGTTCGAATACAACACTATTTACTATTGTTAGAAAAAAACCTACATACACTATTTTTTTCCTCTTCAATGAAAGACACATAACGACAGAAACCCATCCTCCCTACCACTTCTCTGTCACCCCTTCACTCGTATTATCCTGACACACAAAGAAAGATGCCCTTCCTCCCACCTCTCATCTGTCCCCCTCGTCTTTTTATAACATAGAGATTAATAAATTTGCCGTATGGATATCCCCTTTTTTCGCTACGTGTCTTCTATGAATCTTCTCCAACCAAGGTAACAGTAAGACTCACCTTTATTGGTCAGCAGCTCATCCTTTTCGGCCCGAATATCGTTCAACGACGCATGCTGCCAACGGTTAATTAAAAAATTGCAAATATGATTTTCTATAGAAATCCCTCGAGTTGCAGGTTGTAGCATCCTTTTAGTTATACGAGGCTCTCTTTGCCAACTTCTAAACATCTGCTCCTTACACTGCTTAATGATCTGATCTTTTTCAATTTGGTCTGGTATGGGGTTTATGGAGGCGCTGGTACCTGCCTCCAATCCAGCAGCGCTACCCGTTGGTGGCCGAAGGGATAGCTCCGGGGCCGTGGAGCCATCTTCTAAAAGGGGCGGATTTCGATACCGCGGGTGGTTATCTTCCGGCCCGGCGCAATGAGACTCGGTGACGCCGTCGTCCATCTGTATAAAGAAAATCAAACTTATACCAAAAGCCATTACCCTTTGCGGGATTTTCTTAGTTTTTTCTTGGGAATGACATAAAACCCGAACCCAAATTCCTAATACGCAAACCAAAATGAGGATGAAGAGCAAGAGATTAACATAGATTTGAACGGTGTCCCACCACGTCCAAATGAAGTCCCCGTCCCCCTGAAAAAGGAACTGGCCTACCCATCGGGAGCACAAGCGCTCCATTTTTTGAAGAATTAACTGTCTCATTTTCCTAATCTCAAACAATCTTTCTTTTTTCCCCAAAACTGCCCTTTACTTTCCTACAATGCAAGAGTCCCGATTCTATGCTTTAGCATCTAGTCCCAAGAGATTCATTGCGGATAAGGAGTCGACGGTTGATGTATCAGACTCGACCCGTCTTTTCTTTTTTTTTCTTCCTTTTTGCTGATTCCGGACGCTTATCATAAACCTAGCCGAATGAAAGGAGAGAAGTAATAAAGCATTAAACAGCCTAGTGCTGCTTGTTATCTTTGTTTTCTCTTGCACCTCTCGGCGTGGAAAGTTACTTTACAAGGCACCAAACTTCTCTTTACTCCAGCTTAGTCTTCTTTGTGGATTTCCTCTTGGGTGAGCTCAGTCCAGGTTCAGAGGCGAATGCAAGAGATAGATCTTATACGAAAATAGCTCAATTCTTTTTGGCTATCCTAACATTCCACTCAAGCATACTTCTTCTATTATGAACTCTGTTTGAAGGGCCGATGCATCAAAACCAGCTTCCATTCAAACGAAGGAAAAACCTCTACTCGAACTACAGCAACTGGGCACGCCCCTGCTGACTGGACCATTGCTAGTTATAGGCAGTGCTTTAATGGAGCTTGAGTCCGAGCTTCTCATTCTCAAAAAACTCTTTCGAAAAGAGGCTCGTTCAAAGTGTGTTTCTATCTTTGATGAGGCTTTTCCATGCACCACATTTTCCACCATCGAAGCATCAGACATGACAGTGCTATTTTATGCCCCTATTTAGCAAATCTATTGATTACCACTAAAATCTCTGACTTACCCCCAGCGAGTGTAACTACAGTGGAACGAGCGAGAACAGAGTGAATGTTCCTTAGTGTAGATTTGGAATGGAATGCTTTGGAATTGGAATGAAATGGGAGGACTTTGGAGGTGCTTCCCGCTCATCTTTTTTCTCCAGGCAAGCTGTGCCGATAAGCATAATCGTTGGGCTAAAAAAATTATAAAAAAGGAAAGAAAAAAGCAAAAAGAAAGCAGCAAGCGTGAATAAATCAAGTAGAAGTGAAGTCAAGCCAACGTTCGTTACCGGTACTCCCTTACTTGCCTACTTGACATGAAGGCCTATTCTTGAAACCTACTCATCACATGCCTTGTTTTCCCGGGCTCGAAAGTGATCAAAAAGTCTGGTTTTTGCAGCGAAACACAACTTGTCTCTTTCCGGAACCTACTGCTTAAGGTAAAATGCCATTGACAGGTTTTCCATATATACGAGGAGAAACTTGTCTCATTGTGTACCGCTCTGCTTAGGTCAAGTCAAAACGCAGGTATAATTTCCGGGAATCATACATACAAGGGGAATGCATAGTGCGTAAAAGTGAGTGATTTCACGTAAGGACAGGTTAAGTAATTATATATATTGTTCGAGCGAATTACCTCGCTCCAGGTTGGTAATATACCCAACCATATAAAGCAGAGGTCAAAGCAGATAGATTCTATTTTGTGTACATGCTAAGGAAGGCGGCAGCCCCAGAATCCATGTCTAGATTTGGAAGGCGAGGTACCCCAACTCATAAAAAGAGAAAGTCATCTCCAGGGGAAAAAACTCTGTTTGCTCTATATGCTTTTTCGATAGCAGAGCTTACGGTATTAATTACCCACCAATCCGCCCCGGATGAACAAAAAACATAGTCTCTGGGTTTTACAAAACCCTAGGCACTCTCACAAACTAGATACTAAAATGGGTACTCAACAGCTGCCACAGGCGAATAAGCACCAATTCTATAGAAAATCCTATAAGAGAATATGAACTTATTTAATGCACGCTATTTATAAGATAATAAGCCAATTTCCACTTAAGAAGATAGATCAGAGTTTTGTGATGCCCGATAAGGTCTTTCCGATCAAACTGGTGGACAGGACAGGAGAGCAGATCGAAGTAGGTATACTTTATTAAAACAAAGACTTTCCTTACACGGATGTCAGTTCAGCATTTGACACGGATGTGTCAGCAAGAAAATAAGTAAATGACCCAACCTCGCTACAGACCCAAGAGCTCCTGCCTATAAGACAGCAGCTCCCTCTCTCTCATGATTACCACTCCAGACAAGAAGCCCTTTCCAAGGAAATATTTGGATAAGCAGGCGTACCTAATAAACCCACAGCCCCACTAACTGATTGATCCTCCTACGCGTGCGTGGAGACTTGGACACCATGGTGATCTTCTTGATGTCCCTGCGATTACTAAATAAACTGAATGGTCGGGCGGGTACCTAGCTGTGCAGGCAGATCAAAGGCATTTGAAACTCTTCTTTCTTTGACTTCCTTATAATGGCTAAAGTCGAGGTGCATACCCTCCCTACAAATGAAGAGCCGCAGACTCATCCAGCTAAACACACTGGATCGATATCCTATTTTTATAACTCATCTATCTAAGAAGCTAGTAGCTCATATCTCAGAAAAGAACTAAGGGAAGAGAAGACCCATGACCTATAGGAAAATAAGCCAACTTATTACGCCATAATCCAAATAGGAACAGAGCTTAACTTACTAACACTAATAATAGGGTAGGGACCAGACTGCCCGGCCTACCTATCATATTTCCCAGCGTAATAGGATCTGGGGATGATCCTCTATATTTTAGTCAAGCACCTTGCCTCTTATTTCACTCTTTTGAGGTACACTAACTAGACTAAGAAGACTAAGTGGTGAGGGGGGAAGGTAGGCAGGTTGTTCAAGAAGGTTATTTTTCCCTGCTCCTGTTTTGCCAACAACTAGCTATCCGGATGCCTGTCCTTAATAATCACAACTACTACATCAGAGTGAAAGAAATAGAGAAGACTGCTGTCCTCCGTTATTAATAGAGGAAGTGCTCGCTGAAGACCGACCAACTTCCCCTTTCTGTAGAGTTCTTATTATAAAAATAGACACGGAATACTCCATCGGGGTCGAGTGTGGCATGTTTCTAGTAGTATTATGGTGGGTTTTTACTGATAAACAATAGATAACTACTATTTGCAAGCTCATAGTAAAGCGAGCCAGATAGGTCAAACACGAGCCTCGCCGCCATTTCCAATTTGTTTTAGAGAAATTGAATAGGTCCCTGCATTCTAAATAATAGATTGCAGATGACCCCTCTGTTTGTAACCAAATATCCATGTAGAGGCATAATTCGAATTGCAGGATAAAGCCAGCCGCGAATTCCCAAACGTTGAGATGATTAAAGCCTATAACATCTATCTATTCGACACAAAAGAAGCTTCAAAATACCAAAAAGATAAAAAACAAGAAATGAAAGATAAAACCCTTAAAAACCTGGTACCGTAATATCCTAACAAAACCATTGGAGGAAACTGGGTGAAACCACGTAAACTGTGGTGATGTGAGGTCAACAAAGGGAGTATGGGTGGGAGTAGTTCCTTTAGATGTTTTATTTGAAGAGCCAACTCCTTCCAGTGGAGTAGAGCATTTGCCGCTATGAACACATATGAAGACAATGCCTGGACAATATTATTGCAATTGATAAGAAGCCAAATCATATATCCAATAGAGTATTAGCATATCATCAAACATTGGCTGGCTGGAAGTCACTCCGGAAATGCCTCTTTGATTGAACGCACTGTTTCGTCTATAATATAATTCGAATTATCATTTCTAAGAATATCTTTTTGAACATCATCATCAATACCGCCCAGGTAAATCAAGAAACGTTGTAAAGTCATGTATGTTGTCGCCTTTTCACAATGTGCTGGTACAAAAAAGATAAAATGAGGCCGGTTAAATTAAGGTAAATTTCAACTGCAAGGGAGGAACTTCTTCGCAGGTACCTTTCGGCGGGCGGTGGATATTGTCACGTTGCGTTGATTAAAGGTAAGTTTCTAGGTGTCCTATGGAAGGTAAGTAACTAGTTCTTGGGTAGGTCGGTATGGGGTGTAAACTAGTAGTTGGCATGGGTGATTTAGTCCTACTTGATTTTTAATCTTTTCCTTCGGAACCTTCTTTTTCCAATAATATCATAGATAGATGAATGAAATGATTTTCACATACGATTTGACTCAATACCCAGCGCTTTACATCTTTCAAAAGATTTAGAAAATCTAGCTGCTTTCGATTGCATTTGCTCAGTCCAGCCAATATAAGTCTTTTTTGCCCCAGTAAAGAAGAGTTTATGGTCTGCCACACCCTACGTCTCTTCTTTTCTTCTTCTGTTTTCTTATCGCGGGGGCGTTTTTCAGAGGAAGGATGATAGTAAGTAGATTGAATTCGTTCCACCATGCCCACGCTAACAAAGAAAAATCACATAAATAATAAATATGCTTCTTTTGAAAAGATTACAACCTTACCCCCTCCCTATCTATCTCGATCCTATACTAGCTCTCAAGGCAAAGAAATAGATCACATGTCATGAACATGGCTTTTCTACTCCAAGCAAATAGGATAAAGTTTTCTTCCTTACACCGGGTGGCTACTCTATCTTTTGATATTGTCAGAGCCAGGAGTTGAGTTGAAGAGCTAATCATAGGCAGTCCTTATGCCGACAAGAAAGTGGAATCTTACTCACTAGGAAAGAAGAGTTCTTTGGTTAACAGCGGTGGTAATTCCCCCTCGTAAGGCTGTAGCTCTAGTTCGACTAGCGTGATTGATGAAGATGGACCAGCAAGCGACTCCCCAACCGCAGAGACTAGCTACCGACCTGAGCCGCTTCCAGGATGGACTTTCCTTCTCCAACTACAGTGCATAAGTATGGTTAGAGAAAGAATCGGCGTGGGATAAATGGGAGAAGCGGAGGGTAAAATCAATAAGAGTTGAGGGGTACATGAGAAAATAAGCCTATTATTAAAAAGCTTCGTTCAAAAGATAGGAAAATAACTAGAACTAAGGGCGTAGGGATGGAATTTAACCTAGCGAAAAATCACAAAGCAGAGCATACTCATCTGAATGTGACAAGCCGTAGATTCCTGGAGAGGAAGAGATCTAAACATCAATAGACAAAGCGGACCTTAGGAACCTAGGGTCCGGCCTATCTATTGGATTGGAAGTTCGCTTGCAACCCTTGGGATAAAGGTGAACATGTTACAGATACGTTGTATTCATTATATATTATATTGTATAATATATTTCTTTATTTTTTATGCAGTGTGCTCCTGCTGACTGAGGCATCTATGGAGAAGGGCATACGTGAGGATGATAAGTTAACTAGTGCCACTCCTGCTCCATTTCCAGGCTCAGTGTATTCATAATAAAGGATAAAGTACTTTATATTTAGTCTAAACTTTGGTGGTTCTGTAGGGAATGCTTTTTTAGTAACTGTTCTTTTTAGGGTGTTGGGATTTTTATTAGTAATTTTACTTCATTGGGCTAATTAAACTGTTTATTGGGCTTTGTTGTATTGGGCCCATATTGCTATTCATACATACTGTAGACTGGAGCCTTGGTCTAAACTGCACATTTACATCTACTGTGATGAAACTCAACATGTGCTTTAAGGATTCAACCATTTGTACCTGCGTGTTCTTTATTTCATTGACTATATTTTGTGATTGTCTTTTAAGTGTATGCTTATGTGGAGTATGGATGCACGTTGAAGGGAGTGTGGATAGAGAGTAGGGGGAGTATGGATGCATGAAGAGGGGAGTTTTAATGTAGAATGAATACATATATATTGGATTAGTTCTTCCCTGTCTATAGCATGAACATATATAGCCTGGAATTCTATTTAGTTTAGTTGTTTCCTGCTTTAGTTAGTTTGTACTTCCTTGAGTGTGGGTGCATAGCTTCTTTGAATGCCCCGCGGATTTACTACTACATCTAGGGGCAGGACTGATCCCAAAAGAGAGGTCTTTCTGGTTATGAAATCGCTTAGGTTGAAAAGAAAGTCGAAGATGCTATAAGTCAAACGGGCGGGTGGGCCTACCCTCTTGGTAACGGCGGTGTGAGGCGAGAGTCCTTCACTGCACTCACTGGAGAGAAGGAATCGATCATCTCCAATCTAGTTGTAAGGTTTTTCCCCCAGTAGCCAAAGTGTAAGCAAATGAGGACTTCAAAGCTACACACGAAGTTGATCATCTTTGTCGAGGTGATTGTTGCCTGGGGTTCAGCCTCGACCCATTTGGTGAAGTAGTCGATGGCCACGACAAGGTACTTCAGCTGCCTTTTCGCAATGGTGAAGGGCCCTGCATGCATGTGTAGACTTGAGGTGGCCGAGCTTTATTAAAATAGAATGCAAATGCGTGGCATGCAGTGTGAGTGAAGGAACAAGAGGCACTCAAGCTTCGCAAGCCTCCCCTACTTTGAAGTTCTAAGACTGGTAGAGTGCCTTCCCATGAACAAAGAGAGATCTACTACCAATCCTGTTGTTGCTTGAATTTTCATGCAATAATGCATCAGCCAAATCACTCGCCAGCGAAGCTTCCAGTGGAAGTAGGATACTGTTAGCCTGCCCAGATATGTTAAAAACCAAGTTCAAATTCGAAATGAAACTGGCACTTCTTTTTCCTTGAGATGCTAGTCCTAGTGGTATCAGACAAAAGTGGATAAAGATAAAAGACCTGAAAGAGATCAGTCATGAGTGCACTATGTATGTGCTTTAGAAGCTTCCTTTCCGTTGCTTTATATGTCATGCAAACCCGAGTCGCAACTAGAAATTGTGGGTAGCAGGAAGAGTTGGAAAACTTGCAAGTCTCCTGAGTTTTTGAAGAAGAAGAGCTCGCAATTGGAGAAAAAACGTTCGCTTTTGAAGTGGGAAAGCGAGAATTAGATGAATGTTGGCAAACACTTAGTCCAAAAGTGGACAAACTGGCCTATTCTTCTTGTTCAGTTACAGGAGTTTTCTCACACACTTCTAGGTTAGACAATCAATCAACTCATCGCTTCCGCATTTCCAGAAGTTCTTAGGCCATAGTAGCGATATGACTCTGCCCCGTCCCATCCGGGATACAGGGGTCAAGTCAAGATTAACAGAAAGATTAGAGCATAAGCAATTCGAATTTGGCCGGAAGAAGCGCAGGTACTCAACGAACACTTTTTCTTCTTTCTTGGCTTCACTTAGCAGATTCTTTGGAGTTCTCATGCTTGTGACAGAGAACTATTACTCAAGTTACATTTAGGTTGGCAAATACCGTATGAATGAACTATGACTTTGATCCGTGACTGACTGGTTTTTACTACTGCCTATACTACTCCTAAACCAACTAATTGGATTTCCGTTCACAAGAAAGACGAAGATCAGTGCTTTTCCTATCGAGAGTTGTGTTTGATCTCGTCAAAACTAGGTAAATAGAATCTTTTCTCGTCTCACCAGAGAGCAAATCCTATACCAGCATTCCTACGTTATTACTTTTTATAGAGAAGTTTGCCCATTCAATCTTTCTCCTGCCGCTTTACCTTACTTATACTCCTAGCTCTGGAGCTGATTGAATTTCTTCTTTTTAGGCTTCGCTCCTGCTCCTGTTCAGTCGAGTAGCTTTTCGCTCCTCGCTCACTCTCCCAAGTCTCAGGTCAAGAGAGAAGAGCGATGGCATACCTTGAGTCACTCGCTTCTTTTGGGCGAACTTTCATCTGTTCTCTTTCCTTCTTTCTTCTTCAATTCTTGGACACCAAAACATGGCGAGGCAAGTGAGTAGTCCCCGAATTAGGACCCGTAGTTCACTCCAAAATGACATGTTTGCAAAGCACTTTCTTGTCTCCTTTTTTATCGAAACCAAACTATTGATCTCTTTTTTGAACGCTTTCCCCTTATTTCAACCGTTCCACTCTCAGATTCATCCCCGATAAGGCCAACGGCTTTGTTTGCTTTCTTTCACAACTCAAAAATGGAAAATTCATTTCTTTTCTTTTTTTTTCTTCCTTTACACCAACACACATGCGAAATCATACAAGAGCCTGGCGATTCGTAACTTATCTGCCCTCGTACTGAGCCATATATATTATCAGAATTCTACTCGTAAACTGTCATTTCTGCTGTTTTCTCTCTCTTGTCCGTCCAGAAAAGATGCTTTCTCTCATAATACCTAATTTCTTAGACCTGGGGTGTGGTCTTAGGTTGTACAGGGAAGCTCACAATGGGCCAAAGACATTGCACAAATAGTGGAGTGGTTCTGTTTATCCAAATCTCGATATGGCACGAGTGGAGTAAACTGCCCAGCATGCACAAGCTACAAAGAAACAGAAGTTACCCACAAAGAAAACACTTATGAGCCTTAGCTTTTTTACAGTCATGGCATAAAGAAAGAGAACTTGAAAGAAGAAACTGTCCATTTATTTGTGTGTTTGCAAAACAGTTATCAAAATTCTATCATTTGGATGACTCAGGCGGGAGAGACCTCTAGGCCAGTTCACCAAGGTAGGCTTTATTTAGTAGGAGAAGAGAAAGTAATAGGAATCTTGTAGAGGCCGCCTTCAAGCTGGTGAGAAGGATTTGCTGTGTTGCCCCATCCTTGATTGATTCCACAAAAAGAAGGAAAGAATACAACAAGAACGTCATTCTCTATAGTAAGTTGAGAAATGCTCAGAAGGTTCTTGGCACATGAAGTACATTGGTCAGGTTTAGAGTGCTGCTTGAGAGGGAATAGAGGGATGGACAAGGTTATGGATAGAAAGACCTCGTCACCAACCCTGATCTGATCGGCACCAGTATATGCCTAGTGTCTCGTGGATAGTAAGCTTGTTGAGATAGGGAGATGATTGGTTTTCCCAGAGTCGAGAAAGCTGCTGTCAGGGGAGGGGGTGGCATAGAGAGGTAAAGATATGTGAAAAGAGAAACATCAAGCAAGAGTTAAAAGAGGGTAGTAAGCGTATATATGTTCCATATGTTTGACGCAAGTGGAGCAGTTCAGGGTCTAGCTCAAGGAAGTGTAAATAGTTTGACAACAATATGCTTACGTGTTTTAGGAGTACACTACTACCCGACCAACCAATGCCTCTAATCTCAACTCAAAGCCAGTTAATGAACATAAAGATCTAGCTCTTTTTAGAAAATATTGATTGATAAAATCGTGTAAGAGCTGCTGAAACCGGGTGTGATCCAGCCCTAAACTAGTCCCTTTCACCCGCCTGCCTTACTTGTCAAGGATGGAAGTAGGCCTTTCTTTGTGTGTTGACGACAGACAGTTAAACAAGCAAACAGTGAAGAAGAAGTACCCAATTCCTGTTAGTGAGGCTTGGATGAGGAGCTCCCTATTTTCTTCCTAACAAAAGATCTAAGGGCGGGCGGAAGTGCGAGAGGAATCAATAGCTCAAGTCTTCTAATGCGAGTAGTCCGACGCAAGATCCTGAATCTTTTGCCTTTGCAACTCTATTTGAGAAAAAGCAAGCACCAGTTCCTTTTCTGCTGTTTAACGAGAAGTAAACTGAGCCTTTCTTTGGACTTCGGAGTATAAATAGGTCACTATAGATAGAAAGATGCGTCTCCTTTTTCTTATCTTATTCTTATATAAGAGTAGAACAGCTGCTTTTTTAGACAGAGTGAGTGTTAGCATTCCATTTTCATAGAAAGAAAACGCTTTGACCCCAAGGGAACTTACATATAGAATCTCACATGAATGAATGCACTCCGACTCTCGAGTAGCGTTAGAAGGGCAGGATTCAGACACCGAATGACATAAGTCAAGAAAGAGGGCAGACCAAGCAAGCCTAAGAGCAGGAGGAAGTAATAAAGGATTTGAAACCCTGGAATTTCTTACGAGAGCTTACTAGAACTAGAAAAGAGGAACGCACGCACTCTTCGAATATAGAATAGATAGAGCGAGGCTGGGCCTAAGGACTGCATTTGCGGCGGGCCTTCCTATTCATTCTTTCACAGGTAGAGTTTACGCAGCTCAGTTAGACTCTGACTAGTACAGGAAGTAAGTGCTTAGTTGGAAAAGAGTAGTCTATGTCGTTCAAACTAATGCTCGACTTCAAATCCTATAACATTCAATCAATTAATCTATCTCACCTAGGAAGCAATGAATCTATCCCACCTATATTATGAAGCTGCTGCTAGGCCTGATAGCGAAGTGAGCTTTGTGACTTTTAGTTGGGTTGTATCGTCCGTCTTCAACATTCTTCCATAAGACTTATTTATTCGATTCATTGTATCTCGAACAGAGGTAAGTCCCGCTTCCTCCTCTTTCTTATAGTTAGTGGCTTTCTCTTTTTAGAAGTAGAACTCTAGACCAGGCAAAGTCCTTTCCTTTCTTGTAGCAGGGCTCCGTCCTAATTGATTGCTTCATGCTCTTTCGGGTCGAGGCGCCTCTAATGTAATCTTTGTCCAGAGGAAGGAGGACTTTCACAGAAAAGGAAAGCGGGCGGGCTGGCATCATGTTGGTCAAACTTTACCTTGGCCTATGATAAGCTGTAGTGGAAGCGGCACAGGCTTGTCCCTTCGATCAATCTTGTGGAATTGACCTTAGTCTCTCTGCTCCAAAAGCCCCCTACATATTGGGATGAATAGATTCAATAGCACAGGATAAAGCTGAGAAAGAGCGGTATTGATTGAGTAGGGAGAAATTGCAAAGCAGCCATAGGTTAGTTAGTAAACTCAGAAGCAAGCATAGGCGCGCAGCGACAAAGAAGTCATGTATGATATAAAAGGAGGGCATGCCTTTCTGTAGTTGTTGCTTGCATGGGACCGAGCCCAACCGTTTATGTAGGTATTTCCGTTCAAGGGCACTCCGACTCTCCTCTATGTTTTTCTACGGCATAAAAACACGTATCTACTAACCATGGCCTTTCCTGCAGAAACATCCACATGTTTTTCTTTCTTTCCTTTCTTTCAGATCTTCCTGGTAGCGAAGCTGCAGCTTGATAATTCATAGGGGCCATGGTGTCAAAACCGGGTGACCTAACTAGGGAAACACTGTTCCGAAGCTCTTCCAAAGCGTGGCAGGCAGGGCAGCTTTTACCGAAGCGGACCCCTCGCCCATAGCAAATGTTTGTTGGCATATTTCAACCTAGGGGGCTGCGGCACAACCTGGGTGTGGAGACATGAATGAGTCGAACCCTATTCATCATGACGTAATGTCAAAGAAGTGGCTCGGTGAGGGGCTTTATGCTGATTCAAGGGGGTAGCCCTAAAGCTCTTTCTCTTGGTAAGCAGGGGCGCATCTCGTTATCTCTTTTTGAATAGCCATATTACGGTAGCGGCGGGATGGGTAGAGAAGTGGGTAGGACACTTCTTGTTTGCGGACGGCATTGTGGAGTTGAATAGGCTATCCTAGAGAATTATCTTTTTAAGACACTGGTTGGCAGGGAATCATAAAAGAAGCAATCGGAGTTTCCATGATTCAAATATGAACTCTTACTTCCTTCCATAGGCAGATGAGAAAAGAAGGGCTGGATCGCTTTCTTCTACCACTGCTCGCTCCTTCTCTTGCTTGAACACGGTACACTCAACTCCATCCACTTTGATTGAGCATTCATTCCTGCGGGGCAGGCAGGTTCTTATGTTGTTTAGTTGGTTTCTCATGGTAGAGTTGTAGGTAATTGTATAGTGGTATGAAATTGGATTGCGGGGAGAAAAAGTTTGTGAATGGTGGATCTCTTGTGGTTACTAATAACCTCCTTATTTTAGGAAAGGACCAATCTTTAAGCAAGCAAAGCGAAGAAAAACTTGACTAGCAGACAAACTCATATTATTTCCTCCTGAAACATGATCCTTCCGCAGGCGCTGCTCCCACACGAAAAAGGAGGGAGAGAGGAAGGCAGGCAAGTGACCTCCCGGGGGAGTCACCCCATATATAAAGAGAGAGTCTATCTGCTCTGCATCTTTACATAACGAAATGCTCGCAGCAAAGTCTCAATCAGATAATATGACGAAAAAAGGCAGTCCTTTCTCATTGTTTTTTATCATGAACTTGTAAGAAAAAAGACATATTCTTGTGCAGTTTCAAGTATTCAATGGTTCACTTGTTTGTAATACCCTGTTTTTCTTTCTTTTATGTATGTATGTGTGTTTTTTCTCGTTCAATCAAAGAAATGCTTGTAGTATTCAATCGTTCAATCCCTGCCCCCCTATCTATAAAAGTATTAGGGCTCATGCTTCACCACAAGGAGAGCCGTAGATCAAAACTCTAGAAGAAATGGGTCGTCTTGCGTTGCAATTGTAGAGTGCACTGAGCAAAAGGCTTGTTTTGTTTTTCCTTAGCTAGCAGACCTTATGCTATCTATGAAACTTAGAATTTGGTTATATTCGCTGGAGAAAGAAGAGGCTGCTCTGATTAATCCTTGGAACACGCATTTTCTTTTATCTCTCTTTTCTATTGAGAAGTTAAAAACTATGCGTTGACTTCTTTAATTGGTTGACCTGCTTGCTTTTGTTAGAATTTCTTAACGGTTTATCCCCTTTTTTGTATTCTTTTTGGAATGAAGTATTTTAGTTTATAACGAGAGAAGGTATCTGTTCCCTCTTTTGGCAGATGCATTCAAAGGGGCAAATTGGTTGGTGTGCTCAGTGCAATATAAGGTAAATTTCCTTTCTTTATTCAATTATGTATGCTGCTTTCTAATTTGAGAAGTTATTTTGAAGCAATACCAGCACTAGAACAAACCGTGCGTAGCCTTTCGGCAGTAACCTACCTCTTTCAGTAATGTATGAGTTTTTTAGAATATGAAAAGAGTGGAAAGCCAACCTCGAGAAATCCCCCGGTAAATAGCTAATAAGAAGTACCCGTCGTCAGTCCCATGTCCAGCCGGAGGGCAGCCTCTTCGTATCAGAGTGGAGTTCCGGGTGTAGACCCTTGTCTTGCAAAGCCTAAAAGAAAGAAAGGCTTTCCAGGTAATAAGCTCTATAAGGGCGGGCTGGAGCTGACTGACTCTCCTTGCTATAGTGGAAATAACAATAAAGAGGACGGTCCTCCTCACAGCTTCAAAAAAGAATTAAGGTAGGGTGTTCTTAGCGCAGAACCATTGTTTGTTTGAATCTTTCCCTTGGTCACGATAGATTGTATAGAATTCGAATATGGGTGGGTCGTTTTTGAATATGTACCAAATGAAAAAAGAGCAAGAAAGTCTAAAGTAGTGATTGAATGGACTAGACTAGTCGTGAATATCTAAGTGAGCATCGGAAAAGGCGAGTAGCCATACATATTGATGAAACCTTGTTGCTGACCTCCCTCCGTCCGCTTGCCCACGTAGTATGGATTCAAGTTGTTGGATGCTTTTTCCATACTCCTCTTCGTCTTGACCTGCCCCCCGGTAACCGCTATCTCCTGGCTACAAAGGTATCGGGTATTGTGAATGTACAATATATGTTTTGAGATTTTCCACAATCTCCTTCTGATGCACTGACTTCATTGGAACCCTACCAATTGAGTAAAGCGTTCTTCACGTATGAAGCAAAACCCTTTCTTTTTTCATTGAGTGAAACACTTTCTTTGTGTTGCCTTCTGTAGTGTCTTTGAGTAGTCTTTGAGAAGTGGGTTCCACAAAGTCTTTATATTATATTGTGAAAGCCTCGGCAATTGCCTACCTATATATAGCCACCCAGGGCCTGCCTAAGATACTAAGAGATAAGGTGCCCGCCCATCCATAGGCCTCTATGCATTCATTCATAGGGTGTACTCGCCTTGAGCCTTTTGCCAAACGAGGGGGAATACCTTTCCAAATATCTGGTAGGTGGAAATCCGCAGGTTCATATCCATACTCTATAAGAGCCAAATTAGGAGAATAAAAGATTTAAGGAGAGATAAAGCTTTGCCCTGAATCACTGTCTTCATATATTTCTTTGCATTAAGCACTTCTCCCTCCGGCAGCGCTTCCCAGGAGCAGTAAGTATGGAATTGAAATCATCACGAAAAGTCTCACCGAAGCAAGCCCTTACTCTGAGAAGTCTGTAGTCAATAGCGATCCTGAAGCTGGAACAAGAAAAGCTTATCATCCAGATAGGAAAGAGGGTGGAAGGGAATGATCGAAGTCGGGTGCAATGAAAATGAGATCCTTACTATCTATTTGTAACTATGCGAATGTGCACGAGGAAATGGATATGGGACACTGACTTACTTTTAACTTCGTCCCTTGGTTCGGGCTTTCTTGCTCACCTTGGAATTGTTTGCTTTCCTTCTTAGAAAGTGTCAGCTCTTCTCCTATCATTGGTTGTGAATAATTCCAATAAAACTATCTCTCGTTGAGTATGTGAGACTACCTTCTCATTTCCCTATACTTCTATTTATTGGCTCTAAATAAGAAAGAGCTCACCGGCTTTCAGTCAATGGTAAAAGTCAATTAATCTATAAAGCCAGATAGATTGAACGTATGGCGCTTGCTTACAAGACAGCTACTTCAAAAGGCTACCTCCTCAAACTCCTTACTTAATGCTACGCTTACTCATATTCTATATGATAGACAGTCTAGCTTCCCCTTCTTCAAGTGAAACAGCGTTTACTTTAGTGATATTCCATACTTATATTGCCATGACAGAGAGCATCGGGCAGTCTTCTACCTTGGGATTTACTTTCATTCAAGATTGGTTGCGGAGAATCAAATCAATCTAGATAGAGTACGTGCGTGCTTCGATCATGCTTATCTTATTTATGATTCAATGGAGGTCACTAGAGTTTTTGATGCGGGTTTCATTCGTCTCTGCTTACCGATTTCTTTTTGAGCGAATTCTTTTAGGTAAAACCACTAGCCGGAGAAAGTAAACTCATTTAGGCAAATCAGAACACCTTGCTTTACTGGATAGAGTTTTTATTAGCTCTGATCTGGTCACTCTCTTCCCTAATTTTCACTTCAACATTTTAACAAGAACCTTATCTGATCACTCTCCACTTATCTTTAGCAAAGGAGGTTCAAATCATTACAAAAAGCCGGTTTAATAAAAAACTCTGGCTGAAGCATGAGGCCGCTAAGGAAACCCCTTATTACTAAATGGTGGGGAGAGATTCAATTGGGTTAAAATGTGGTTAGCAAAACAAATTAAAACATCTTTGAAAGGTGGTCCAATAAAAAGAAAGATGCAAGTGTTATCAAAGATGTATGCTTATCAAAGGTAAATTCTCTTGAGCTAATCCAAGATGACAGAGACCTCACTCTAGATGAACTCAATGATTTCATTGCTTCTAAAGTAAACTATTATGATGCTCTTCAGTCTGAAGAAAGTAAAGGAAAGCTTACTTCTAAAGTGAAATGGTTAAAGGAAGGGAAACACCAAATATTTTCACAATTTTTCTAAGAAAAAAGAAAAGTCGAATTGACTCTCTTGAAATTTAAGGCACTGCAAATGCTCATTTACCTGACCTGCTGAAACACTCCTTTGATTATTTTAAGGAGCTGTTTGGCAAAGGGGGCACTAACTGGTGCAACCTAAACTCTATTGATTGGGATTCTTCTTAACTAGTTACTCATGATGAAAACAACTTAATTAATCAAGCCTTTACTCAAGAGGAAGTACTTTCTGCTATTAATTCTATGAATACAGATGGGGCCCCAGGTCCTGATGGTTTTCCTCTTTCTTTTTACACATCTTGTTGGGTGGGTAGGCTCAGATTTCATGACTCTTATACAAAACTAGAATCAAGGTACTCTTCAAATTAATAAACTAAACAGGGCGCGGCCTCATTCCTAAGACAGTGGAAGCTAAGAGGCTAAATCAATACAGACCTCCTCAATGTAAGTTATCAAATTATTACTAAAATCATTGCCCAGAATTGAGCCTATCCTGAGCATAATTAGAAGTAGAAACCAAAGTGCTTTTCTAAAGGGAAGATCAATCCTTGATAGCATTCTCTCTGCTCATGAAATAATTTATTACTCTCATAAACACAAAGAACAAGGGTTTATTTTCCAAATAGATTATGAGAAAGCCTTTTTTTTACAAAGTAAATTGGCATTTACTCTTTTCTACTTTGGAACACAGAGGGTTCAACACCTCATGGATTAATTCACTTAAAACCTTTTTTGGAGGAGGTAGAATTGCAATAAATAGAAATGGTTCACTAAGCAATTATCTGGAATGTAGAAGAGGAGTCAAGCAAGGGGATCCCTTGTCTCCTCTTCTATTTATCCTTGTTGCTGATAGTCTAAGTAAATTAATTAAAAAAAGCATAACTGCTGGACAGGTCTTGGTCCAAATCTACTTAACAACACCAAAGTGTGTCATCTGCAATATGCAGATTAAACTATCCTTTTTCTCAAAAACGAACAACAATTCATTGATAAAACCAAATGGATTCTAAAGAAAGGCATTTGAAGGTAGCTCTGGCTTATCAATAAATTATGCTAAGTCAGAACTAATTCCCATCAATGTTCCCTCTAATATAGCTAATTCTATGGCTGAGATGCTTGGTGGCAAACTAGGCAAGCTTCCATTCAAATATCTAGGTATTCCTCTCCACTATAAAGGACCAAGTAAAGCAAATTGGATGGAATTAATTAACAAATGTAAAGCTAAACTTCAAACCTGGCAGAAGCCTTTACTTTCCAGGGGAGGAAGAGTTACTCTAATTAACTCTGTATTAACTGCCTTCTCTCTTTATTTAATTTCTGTATTTAGGTTTTAAATGAAATTGACAAACTTAGAAGAAACTTTTTCTGGTCAGGGAAAGCTAATAAATCCTTTGCCTTGGCCAGCTGGAAATCTATTTGTCAAAAGAAACATTTTGGAGGTCTTGGTATTTCCTTAAGGATATTAATAATGCTTTGCTAGGCAAGTGAATTTTAAACTAGTAGAATAAAGATTACCATGGTTTGTGGAAGGATTTAATTAAAGCAAACTAAAAAGACATATACTCTACAAACACTTTCTTCATATATGTGGTTTAATATAATGAAGTAAGTTAATATAATTCAAACAGGTTCTACTAGATCAGTAGGGAATGGACACTTTATTAGATTTTGGCTAGATCAGTGGTATGGGGATGACTTACTAGCTAATTCTTTTCCTGCTACATTTGCTGCAACTTCTAACAAGTCCATCTCCCTGGCAAATGGTTTTTCTAAATAAAGGTAATGTAAGATGTAATGGCTACTTAACTTCTACTCTGAGACAGTAGAGAAGGAAAATTAAGGACATAAGAAAATCCACTCATTTAAATTCTTCCACTGAGGATGAAATTGCATGGCTATGGGAAAAATCTGGCAATTACACTGTGAAATCCTGCTAAAAAATGCTTAATTACAGAGTTATTACATTAGACAAATTGAAACCTTTATGGAAACTTAAAGTCCCTCTGAAAGTTCAGATTCTCCTATGGCTTACCCTTTCTGGAAAATTCGCCACTAAGGATAACATAAGTCAAAAAGGTTGGCAAGGTGACATGACTTGTTTGTAATGCACCAGAATCAATTGATCATCTTTTGGTTCAGTGCCCTTTAATTCAATCTATTTGGTCCTCTATTTCTTTAAAAAAATCTATTAACATTAGTTTCAATTACTCCTTCTAATTTGGCTTCTTTATGGGAATCCGGGTGTCAAAATAAGGCAATGAGCTCCTTAATTAATGCTTTTTGTTGGTTTTTAAATAAATGCATCTTTTACAACAATAATCCTGATATAAGGACTGCTCTTCTATGTATAAGTGCTATTTCACACACCAATTTTTAAGTGCATAAAATTCAAGTAGCTCCATTATCAACATAGGAGATCTTGTTGAGCTACACTCATCTGATGAAGAACAGGTGCCTGAAAGAAATGCAGAAGGGGGTCAGAGACAGCATTCAGCAGCTGATGGCATGGCACAAGACTCCACTAGAGGAAATGAAGAAGAACTGGATGAAGCTCAGAGACAGGAGGAAGCCCTATCTCACATTACAGTCTTAAATGCTATACCAATGGGATTTGCCCCACCTGATGTGCCAGCTGCAGAAGACCAAGAAGAGGTTCCAGCTGAGGAAGGGAGTGAGCTCCTTTTCATCCTCTGAGCAAGCAAGCTATGATATATGCCAAACGTTCTCCAGGTTAATGCAGAAGGAGGAAAGTACTGCCAATCTAATTCGTAGGTATAGGGAGAAGCCACCCGGAATGCCTGCCTTCCATATCTTATTATTAATTATGGGTATATAGACTCAAACCTTCTTGGATTAGAGCATAACGAACCTACATCCATTCTAGTACCTATCTAGAACGGGTAAAGCTATTTTTGAAAAGAAAAATACACTAGAGTTTGTTAAATGAGAAAAGCATACTCGCACTTCGGGTGGAATAGGTCTCACTACTAAATCTGTAAAATTATCTAGGTTTTGCTACGCCCTTTTTCAGCTTTTATGCTTGTTGGTATGGAAAGGTTTGAAAGGGTGGCTATAAGATAAATTGTTGGAACAAGGCAGAATTTAGACAATCTTTATGCGCTCTCACTCCAATGATAGTTATCTGGTGCCTGTAGACGACTTTTCCTTTAGACTGGAAGGCCACTAATTAGACCGGTATCTCACTTTGAACTACAATAGGGGTAATTATTAGCTCGGCTCAAGGGAGTTCTTCACTGAATTGGTGATTTTACCTTTTTTAACACAACGAGCAGCTAGAAGAGATGGCTTCTTTTTATCCAGGTTTTAAGCTTAGGTATTTTATTGATCCCGGCCAGCAGGTTCCGAAGGAAAAGCCTTTGATTTATATAGGCAATATAGCCTTTTGCTCGTCACTTTGCAGGATTCAAACAAAACTTTATGACCCGCTAAAAAACATGTTCTTGGTAGGTACCACTTGAATAATGGCAGCATTTAAATACTACCCTGCTCCTTTGTTGAAAACGGGCTCAGCTTCCACTGCTAGTTCTACCTCGGATTCGGACAACACCAAGTTGTGGCACATGAGGTTGGGGCATATGAGCGAACGTGGGATGGCAATCTTTAAGTCTATTGTGTGGCCAAAGTACTGGCAAGTTGGAATTTGGTGAGCATTGCGTGTTCGGCAAGCAAAAGAGGCTCAGTTTAAGCACGGCTGTTCATAGCACCAAGGGAACTTTGGACTACATCCATTCCTCCTTACTTTGGTAGCCCTTCCACAAAGTCTAGGCTAATGTGGGACCAATACCGGTCTGGTACCGGCAGGGGCTGTAGCAGTCCGGGGGAGGTTACATTTTCACTTTTCTTTAATTGGCATACCACACACTCCATCACAAACTATTGCACATCCCTTTTGAACTTAGGCCAATACCAGTTTCTCTTTATTCTTTGATAGGTGGCTAGTACGCCCGAGTGCCCCCCCATGTGGGGAGTTGTGCATTCTCTCCAGTATTTTCTGTCTCATTGCTGTTACAGCCCCCACATACACTCTATTTTCATACCGCCCGTACCCCATGAATGTCAATTTGGGAAGAGAGTTACCTTCAGCTTTCCAGCACGCACCTCTTTTACCTTGTTGTAGCTCAACCTCCTCTATCCAGCTGTTCACCAACTGTCAGCTTGTAGTGATCTGTGCTAAAGTACCACATCTTATTCTCGAAGAATGATAGAGCATCCCTAATCAACTCACTTTCTTAGTAATGAAATTTTGGTATTGGATAGAGGGACCCCATTAGTTTAGTTCTAACCTTGTATTGTTTGTAATGTCTGGTGAAGACAAATGCCTTAAACTCTTTTGTTCAGTTTCAATTACCCATTCGGCGGCTATAATGCCTCCACTTATCCACCACAATTAGAATGGCCATCCACTCCTGCAAGCCTAAGCTCCGAACACCCAAAGCTTATTGACTAAAATAGGCAATTGCTTTCCTCAACACCGCCGCACCAATTCCATACTCCAAGGCATCTGCTGGTGAAAGCTTTTTTGAACCTCAAACAATTGCTCGAAAGCATTGTCATTCCACTCCACTTTTTCCGGTCGTTAGGTACAAAGTTGTATGCCACTGATATGGTACCGATAGATTAACTACTTCAGTGCCGTTATCGGACATAGCAAGCTAAGCATCTATTTCTCGTATATTGATCCACACCAATAATAGGGTTTTTTCCTCCAGCAACAACAAGAATGGAACCTTAGATAGGCTCCTATGCTGGGAGCATTTCGGGGTATAGGTATAACCACCTCAACTCTCTGTTTCTGGCATGCTATAGTTATGAAAGTCTGCTCGATCGACACAGTAAGTATGTGGAGGCAGGGGAGGACAAGCTCTACTCACTGAAGTGGACCCAGCGAGTAACTACTAACGTTACGAGCCAGGAAGCGAGTAACTACTAACGTTACGAGCCAGGAAGCGAGTAACTACTAACGTTACGAGCCAGGAAGCGAGTAACTACTAACGTTACGAGCGAGCCAGGAAGCAGGGATCTGGGCTAGGGCAGACACAAGTTAAGAGCGAGGGGAAAGGATAAAGGGTGCGTAGTTCTTACCCGCTACTTTAGATAGTAGGTATAGTAGGGTTAACTAGAGATCTGTCCCTGGGAGTTCTGTTTACACCTATTCTATTTTAAATTCAATTTGTAAGCTAAGCTTATTCGACATAACATATCTAAACCGAATCAATATGTAGTGAAAATGTCCTAACCGTGGCTATCCTGCTTCATCTTGAGGTTGTGTTAGTGAGCTGGTTTATGCATAACGAAAACCTAACCGCTTCGCGCCTAAGAATGGAGTTGCTGTCGATTTCCCTAAGGGCTGTTCTCGCGATTGATTGAAGTATGCTTGCTTCTCTGCTAAATGATAAAGTGGGTGGATTCGAGGACCTGAAAGTCTGGTGGGCTTTGAAGAAGTCCGAGCATACCGTTAACTATGCTATAAGATAAGCCATATGCAAACCGAACTGCTCAAGGGGGCACGCCAGCGCTCCGTCTTTCAATGGAGTTCAGTCTATCTGGACTCTGACGTCATCTGGCGGGTTCACAAGTATCTGAACTATCCCCTGTTGGGTAGAAAGTTGATGACTCCAACCAAAAGTGCAACGCACTAAAGTCGCCATGTTTTTCACATGAACAGAGCTTCCCCTCCCACCACCCTCAGAGAGGGATTGCTATGCTGCTCACTTCTTTGGTGTGGATTTCTTCCCGCGTACAACGTTTTGAAACTATAGGTCGGAGTTTCCATACGATTCCTTCCCCGGTCCTCTTCTAGGGGTTGGTCTCAGACAGCAAGAGGAATGGGGCAAAGACAGATGAGAGTCAAAAGCCGGCGCCCCTTTCCCGCAAATACGTTGCCCCAGCTCTAGTCCCAAATGTCCTACTTTCCTTAGTTACAAGATAAGAGAAGAAAGGGGTAAGTCCCTTTACCCGCATTATAGAATTCGTTGACATTCAAAGCAAAAACGCTAGATATTCTAAGAGTAGAGAACGAGACTCTACTTATGCTTAATTCCCTATCAATGCCGTATTATTTTACTGAATTCCCTCTCAATGTCTATGTCCTAGTTCCACCAAGTAATACCCTTCTTTCCCAAGCTTCAAGTTGACCAGGAAGAAACATATTCTCTTTCCCCCCTAGCTGAAAGAACTCCTGAAACTACTTCATAAACAAAAGTCCTCGTTCAGGAAGCTTACACCACCCTTTGACTTCTTCATTGAAAGATAAACTCATTGAACTAGAACTACTCATACCAGGTATTTGACAACGTGGCTAGGCGTACTCTCACTTCCTCTACTCTCACTGTCCTTACCTATTGCTTGCCTTTCCCTACTTTCCTCACTGTCCTAAGAAGTACTCACCAGCCCTACTAGGCTGACTTTCTCTTACAGAAACGAAGTCCGGGCGGGCTAACGCCCTCAATTCGATTCACCGCCTTACTTAAGACAAGAATTCTTAGTCTTGCTCTTGCGCATCTCTCCGTACCGCATAAGAAAAAGAAAGTCACGCTTTTCATAGAGAGTTTGCTTAGAAAAAAGCAAAGACTATAAATCCATTCACAGGTGGTGATAGGAAGGTTAGCCCCATTCCTTACTACGAGAACTTACTTACCATACTACCCAACGTTAGCTCCTTTAGACTTTGACTCATCTTCAGTTCTCCCCTACTGCTACGTTTCAATTCAAATGCCCGCCTCCAATCCGCAATAGAAGTCTTCTTGATAAAAACCCGGGACTAAACAAGCCAATGCAACATATGCTAGTGGGGGCATACAATGATGTGTTCTATTACACAAGCTTTCTTTGCAGCTCCGCGAGTCGAGTCCATCTCGCTGAGAAAGACCTATATCCTCTCCATTCATTGGGTGATAAGGTAATTTGGAAGTCTCTAGTGGCTATTTACAGTTAGGAAAAAGATTCTATTTAAGTTTACATTAGTAATGCATCGGATGGTGAATACTGGGATGGAACATACTGGAGTCACTTTTCAATTGGAATTGAATAGGTTGGTTATTTTCCGCCTCTTATCGTTAAGCTAAGCAAAAGAGTCAAGATCAGAAGTTCTAGATCCAGATCCGCTGCTAGTCTTTTTGACTAATTCCTTGTTCGAGAATGCGCAGTTCTGTTTGTACGAATGCTCTCTTAGGCAGCTATCGAATAGGCTTTGAGGGCGTAGCCCGTTGCCCGAAAGAAGGAACTGCAATAGAATATGCGTCTAGTCACTATACGAGATAAGTAAGGATTAATCAATAGGTTAGAGAGAGCGGGCAGATGTTCTCGACGTTTCTTCAGCTGTTACAGAATCCGCAGCTATAGACAAAACAGCAAGGAGTGAAGCTACTTTCCCAATAGGTGAATGATCTAACCCTCTGCCAGAGGAACCTGCTATGACATAAGCGATTGGAAGATCTTTACCAGCCTCAACCTCCATCACACCCGCAGCATAAGGCACATGCTTATCTTCAATAAGAATTGTTTCTATATCAGCAACAAGGAAGGATTTCGTAAAATGTTATTGATGTGCAAACGGAAGGAAGTTCATACGTTTTGTTAAGCTCCGTTTTTGCATCATTTCCTGGTTAGGAAAATGAGTGCTCAATCTCAACTATCAGTGAACTTCACTCTACTTTCCCTCTCTCTCTATATAAAATGGGTTTAAAAATCTCATATACAAACAAAGACTGATCGACCTCTGTGTGGGTCTGTGGGCTTCTTTCACTTTACTTGAAAGCTACCTCTTCCAAGCGTTGGTACTTACTTATTCCATTAATCAAGTGCTATTACAGAATGGATAACCTGCGCAGGGACCCTCTTACTTTGTACACATGGTCGGTTCAAACTCCCAAATAAGTAAGCGGCCATCAGCGCAGCGGGAAGAAAGCAAATGGACTTTAGACCGGTGGAGGGTGGTATACTTGCAACGCTTTTGGATGAACCGGTAGACGGAACACTTTCGAAATGTGGATTATTTGACCATGGTGCGCTTGGTAGCGGCAACTAGCACGAATACCAATCCCAGCCGTTGCCTTTTCGGTCTACTGGACGGTGGCTTTACATCGTTCAAGTCACTTAACGAAGAAAGATCCTTGCTGACTTTCCTTTACTACTTTACTAAACAGGGCGAACTGCTCTATCTACGAATTTTCGAGAAGAAAGCATTCCACTCGAAATCTATAGTACTTGAGTGCAAAGAAGTCGAATCGACCTTTTCGATATAATTCCATTAGGGCTTTCCCGAACTTTTGAAATAGTTCGTAGACCGTCGCTGCTCTATTCCAGCTATTCTTCCATGCTTGGAGCTTCAACATTAAGATAAGATTCTTGGCATTCTTCTATGACGTCTTCTCTTTCTCCTCTTCTTCACCCAGGCCCCGTATTTTGCATTCGAAATCCTATTTTGGAATAGTTTAAGAGGCTACTTTACAGCCCCTCATTCCTTAGATGGCTTAGCTCTCCTTCTCAGTCAATCTATAGTCAGTCAAAAGTACAATGGCCCTGAGTCACTATGCTTACCAGATTTGCACCTTCGCTTAGCCGGATTCTACCGATCTCGGTGCTTCATAGGCCTAAGAACTGGATCCAGCTTCTAGTGTTGGGGTACGCCTTTCCCCAGGATGAGGATTGACCTAGTAAGAATTGCATTTAAGCTTTCTCCAGGTGAAGCAGAACCAGACGTAGCAATTGACTTAAGCCCGGGAGCCTTGCGATGTTGAACTTGACTTTATTCAACTTCTGGAATAACAGGACTTGAACCTGCGACTTCTGGCTTGACAGGCCAGCACTCTAACCAACTGAGTTCTATTCCCCATCTAGATTCAATCCAGTAAAAGGTTTCCCTGGTACTACCCAACCATAAGTATTTCGTTGACAGCTATGGAGGTTTCTCATTGCTAGGATCAGAGACGTCTGAAGTATCAGATAGGTATTGATCAGAGAATTGATCACTATCCTCATCATCAGTGGTGTAAACCCTTTTATCTATGGAACTATCTGTGTAGTTGTCTAGTTGTCTTTCAGAGTCGTAAGAGTCAATCAAAGGATCTTTCTTACGTTCGTTGATGACAGGATCTGAAGTTATTGCTAACTTTCTATTTAGTTATTCAATTATTTGATCTTGGTGTGAAATAACATTCTTTTGATGATGGATGATCGCATGGCTAGTTCGATCCCTTTTAGGAGGCGGGATATGTATAGGAGTAGTATCAACCCACAGACCTTCCCTATAAATGGGTTTTATTTTGGTCCCCTGCAGAATGCCTAGACTGTGTTCTTGTTCTTCTTCGTGATGGTGAATGTTTTCCAATCAATTTTGAATAAACGTGTTACTTTAACTTTTAAAGTCTTGTCAAGATCTTTGTACTGATCTAGAAACCATTCTATACCTACTTTATCTTTAAGTGGACCCTTGAACTTAATCACATCTTTATGATGAAACGTATTGTAGCAATAACGCTAAAAAGATTCCCATCCTTATTTTATCCTCTAGCTTTAACTTCCCTAGTACAGTTGAAGAAAGGGATTCTGGTGGTAGCGGAGTTTGGGTCACTGCAGAGTCAGTATCGGTGTAAATACAGTCATCTCTTAAAATGAATGGATGCATATAGATCCTTGCACTGCCTGGTTTGGCAGCTGCTAGCTGTACAGCAGATATTGCAGGATGATGTTTCCTTACATCATATGTATTCTTCAGATACTTAACAACGTAACAGTTTTGACTAATCTGTTCAGAGAACATGAACCCATCCCTTTTGAGAAGATTTTCCCTCTCATCTTTAGAAACGATATCGGTCACTCTACAAAGAGGATTAATACCAAATCGACCATAAAGTGAATTCATGAGGATCTTGTAAACGTAGGACATGGCTTTATTTATTCCCCTCTTCTTTAGCCTTTAATCTAAAATCTGAACAAATTCTTTGAAAGAAAGGGCTATCCATTTTCTCAAAGAGGTAACCACAGATTGGTAGGATATTGTACCCTAGCTTTTTAGCATATTTCAGCTCCTCTGAATAGTACACTCCTTCCCATTCACCAGTTGGTAACAGGATAGTACCTTTTTTGTCTTGGTAGAAAGGGTTTCTTTATAGTAGTAGGACAAATAACGTATGCATGTATGAAGCCATACAGACTATCTAAGTCCTTTTCATAAAGCTTACCGTCCCATTCCGGGACGCCACCAGGCATAGGGAATTCTTTCATAACGTATGGATAGAGAGAGTTAACATCATAGTAGTAGAGACCCTCGCCATAAGGCTTATATACGTCTGTATGACCACCGTAGTAAGCACATCTGATGAAGGCGTCTTCATTGTTGGTTGGTATATGGATTTTCCATGCGCCTACGTCGTAGTGTTCCATACGAAAGATGGTAAGAGCCAGTGATGATAGGGTGATCTTATTAACAATGTATATCTGAAACATTTGCCAATAGATATGTTGCGCTCTTTGCATAATAGCACCAACGCACGTCTTGTTTCAAGTATTCTTGTAACTCATTTTTCATACTAGACAGCTTTTCAACTGAAACAGTGGAATGATCAATATCACCTTTAGACCCAAGCTCTGGGCACATATTCTGTGCTAAGTCGGCAAGCTTAGAAGGAAGTAGACAGAACGAATCTCTTAATAGAAAGACAAGCTTATTCCCTTCATAAACTCGACATTCAAACATGCGTGCGAGAATTACGAATCAGTGGTTTGACCTTGTAGCCTGGGTGAAATTTAGTAATGTTTTTAATTATAAATATACCATCGAACTTAGAGAAGTTGTGAAAGTAAACTGTTAACCAGTGTCTTTCTTTTTTTACAATCATACGAATCTTGACTATAAAGTCGAAGAGTAATTTCTCACTTCTTTGAACAAAGGGAGTATTAAGTATAGTGTATACTTCGCTGAAGTATGTATAAATATGAGTATAAGGAGTGATCTTGTCACCTGGACGAACCAACAAGAAACCTACTGCATATGGCATATGTACTACCATCTCATTATCTGAGACCGGCACTGTCTCGATATCTGCAACAATGAATGATTTTCTCTTTAGATCTTTACGTGTCAGAGCTGTTATATATCTGGTGTATATAACCGGCTTCGCCTTTATCCTAGGAGCTTTTGGCACCGTCACCCCATCTGTCTTGTTCTTTTCGCGTGCTTTCAGGGTTTCTTCAAGACGATCTTTTTTCTGTTCAATGGTGGGAGGAATAATCGTCCTACACGCCCCTCTCTTATGCATAGACATATAAGCCCTAATACCAACGTCTAGTACTTTCGTTCCTTCGTATTTCTCCATAACCATACTTATTTGTTCGAATATTTCATCATAAACTACATGTTCTGGTAAAGGATCACCGTTGAGATCAGTCAATGGTATTCCCGTCCCAATAGTAAATTAAAATTCGTCATACTCATCCTCATACCGATAGCCTATTTTCTTTATCAAGGTAAGAGAAATAGTAAACTTACAGTACCCTTTCAGTACAGGGTATACGTGACTGTATAAAAGATCCATTACAGTCTGACAGTGAAGATCTACTTCATTAATAAGCGGGTATGGTTCATCGTACTCATGTTCAGCTGTGATTAAGCCATCATACGGCTCACTATACTTACTATTATGAGCTCTGGAATAAAAGTCATCCCAACTACTACGACTAGAGTATTTACGAATTACTAATATGTTGTTTATATCTTTCATGCTTGTTTTTAATGATGTACACAATAGAACGGATGGTTGTGTTTTCCCATTTCAATTTTGGATTTGAAGTAATCCCATTTTCATGAATGTTCAACACACTACCAGTTGTTTTATATCGGCATACCGCCGTAGTATAAGCCTCAAAACAACTCATTATTCTATTTGACTTCTTAATCCAAGATTTCTTAAGCTCTTGGTTTAAAGCCCTTAGTTGGGATATTTTCTAATAAGAATTGGCGTAGTTTCTCACTATTTAAGAGCAATTCTCTGCTTTCAACTTTAGCCATTGATGGATTGATAGGATGAGTAAAATTCATGTATATGAATGTCAGGATGATTACAAGTGGCGGCCCCAACTTGATAATGGCATCGCTATAGAAAGATGGAATGAGTTCGCTATATGACGGAGTTGTTATAAAGTTGTCGTGAACTGTATAGATAGGTGCTCCTGTGAATATAATGTCTTCCACAACAGTCATTGCAATACTGGCATCGATATGGTGAATAAAATTAGCAAAGGTTGCAATCGCAGTCTTCCTAACATCTCTTTTATCAGTTGGTACTCTGAAAGACACCTACCTTTCTATCTGGGTCTGTCATATAGCCCTAAACTCGTCTTGTTTGATGATAATCCTGTACAGTCTCGCAGTACTTGACACCATACATTACAGGACGATTGCTAGCAGACGCAATCCAGCCTATATCACTAATTAAGTTAATTAGACAGTCCATCTCATGATATCGAGTTTTCCAGAAACTAGTACACGCCTTACCTATTAAGAAACATTCCCCTTCAGATATATACTGAGAGAGCGCTACTCTGATATCTGTAAGGATGCTAAAATTGGTTTGACCATAAATAATAGGCATAAAAATCTTCTTGATAACCTTGCGAGTTAGGTTCTCGCTAACAACCTCAGCTAGACTACTACTCAGTTCTTTTTTAAGATATTCATCGAGCTATGACTTAATATCGGTATAAATAGAAATTATTTTATTATCAGGGCTTTTAATGAGATTGGTTCTCATGGCCAACTCTTCATTAAGTAGTAAGTATAAAACAATTTGGTACGCACTAGCTGATGCGTCCTGTGTAATTGGTACCATATTTTGGTACTCCACGCGTTGACAGACGATCTGTGAAAGAAACTGAAATGGGTGTTTTGCTGGCATAAGAGAGTATGTCCTTTTTCAGTCTTATCTCATGTTGATAGTACCAATCATAAGCATCATTGTAAGTCTCGAAACTCTTATAATGGAAGGCCGCTGAGATCTTTAAATGGCGGCGGATGTATGGATTGAAGTTAGGTTTATCTGAATCCGGACCACTCTCTGCAAAAAGAATCAAACTTCTCGCTAAATCCCTTTCATGAAAATGGTTGATACCGCAACGGTAGATTCGACCGCGGAAGTCAAGAAAAGAAGGTAAATAGAATTGATAGCCTTCGTAAGCCTCTGCCAGGTCTAATATAAACTGTTCATAACAAGCCCTCTGAATGTCTTTGTTAATCATAGCTAACAAGTCAGAATAAGACCAGTGCTTACTAATTACTTGATTTTTCCTATGGCAATCTCGAATAATCTAAGCAACTCCGTTGATATCTTGGTATTGAAGAAACCGTGGAACTAGCAAGCCCGCATTCTCAAATGAATCACGATCCTTAGTCAACAGAGTCAACATCCTACTGTTGATTACAAAGGGCTTATTCTGAAGCTTATTCATCACAGTACACAGATCCTCGTAATTCTCTTTAACCATGATATTAAAGAGCTTCGTGTTGTGTGAACTTAGCAGAGTATAGCGTAAGTTAAAATATGTTTCACTTTTATAGGATAAGTATCCACCTTTTAGATCAAACAGCGTACGTGGCATGTTTCCACCCTCTCTCTAGATTGTTTTGCCATTGTACTGGTTTACATACCATAGGTAGATTCAAGTTAATTGGAAGTAAACCAAGATCAAAGTTGCAAACTGCGAATAGAGTCTTTGGAATATAATATGCTTTTTTCTTTTTTATTACTTTGGGTTGTTTCTTTATGACACCGTACTCATCTTCTAGCTCCTCAGTAGTTTCCACAGTTGGGGAGGCGGGGGGAAGATAAAGTCTGTAGATGAAGGAGTTCAAGTCAAAGTACCACTGTTATTTTATATTTAATTTCTATAGCAAATCAAGTTAGGAAAACCCTAACTTCTGTTATGGTATCTTGTAGGTGCCCAGGATTTCTTCTTTACAAACCTTGCTATTCGTACTGATAAGGATAGGAGTTTTGAGAACGATAATAAGCGAAAGCGAGATGAGGTAGAAAGCAGCTATCCTTGATTTGATTTTAGGAAAGTAGGTTTGAGAGATGTGGGGTTGTTTGAGGAGCCGGGAGGAAAGAGTCCATCCTTTCGCTCTCCTACGTCACTGATTTGATCCTTTCCGTGTCCAGTGAAGTAAGTCAAACCATATTATTTATTTAGAGAGTAAGGCAATTCAGTAGTTAGGCTTGAGAGAATCTATTTAAAGGAGTGGTGCGGTTCTCAACGAGTTCAGTTCCTAATCTATCTCCGACCTATATTGGGGGCGGGCCCTGCCTGTGACTCCTTCCCTGCATTAGAGAAGTAGTGCTCAACATAAGATGGATGTCTACCTCAGCGAGTAACTACGGCACGTTACGAGCCAGGAAGAGCACACCTAACCTGAGCAAATCCACTCCTCCCTCATGACATCATCCACAAGAAAATGCTTTCGCTCAGTACCCGCCATATTCTAATGTCTATTCGGGGTGGGTCCAAG